>OGXZ01001361.1_pt1 | contig 13950 bp, 11 predicted proteins | sample 1576431 | NCBI WGS metagenome assembly OGXZ01 (sample SAMEA3541590, study PRJEB24748) | human gut metagenome | biome: human gut; feature: human-associated habitat; material: faeces | place: China | collected 2012
TCAACGTCCCGGCTGGTTACAACTCCGTCAATCGGTGAAGTAATGGTAGCATACGGCGAGCAGAGCTATAAATATCAGTACCGCCGTTAGCGACAGGCTTATCGGGTACGCATACATAATGGTTTTGAAGGTAGGCGACGACGGGAAAACGACGTATATCCAAAATACTCTTGTGCCGCAAACGCCTATTGTTGTGAGAATAGCCGGTACCAAAGATATGCCGAAGCCGCGAAGATACCCCGACATAATTTCGTAAAGCATTGAAAACGTGTATGCCGAGAAAATCAGTAAAAGTCTGGTATAGCCGAGCTCTATTACCTGTGGGTCGCTTGTGAATATCGAGAGCAGGAATCGTCCCGAGAAAAGAACAAGCCCTATTGTGACGGCTGTTGCGATTGTGTCCTCCGCAATCGACAGAAGCAGGGTTTTCTTGCAGCGGTCGAGCTTGCCGGCGCCGTAGTTTTGACCCACAAAGGTCGTGCACGCCTGACTGAACGAGTTAAAGACATCGTAAGCTATTACCTCTATATTGAATGCCGCGCTTGACGCCGCTATAACTATTGTTCCGAGGCTGTTGATAGCCGCCTGAATTATTATGTTTGAAATGGCAAAAACAGCACTCTGTATGCCTGCCGGCAGACCGATTTCCAAAATCTGACCGAGTACTCTTTTGTCTATGCGCAGATCCCTGAGCGACAGCTTTATGTACTTGTCGGACTTCATTAAAACAATAAACAGCACAATCGAGCTGATTGCGTTGGATATAACGGTGGCAATGGCAACTCCGTTTACGGTCATTTTAAGAACTATTACAAAGAATAAATTCAAAAGCACGTTGAGGCAGCCGGAGAGCGCAAGCACTATAAGCGGCGTTTTTGTATCGCCCACGCTTCTGAAAACGGCCGATAGGAAGTTGTACAACAGCATTACGGGCAAGCCGAGCAGATATATGCGAAGATACAGAACGGCATACGGCAGTACATCCTCCGGAATGCTCATAACCGATAAAATTTGCACGGCAAAAATTTCACCGGGTATCATTACAAGAAAACCGCCGATTATTGCGGTGAGCACCGAGGTGTGAACCGCACGCTGTACGGTTTCTCTGTCGTCCCTGCCTATTGCGTTCGCTATTATTACATTTGTACCGAGAGCTATACCTATAAACAGGTTGAGTAACAGCCCGATTACCGGGCTGTTCGCTCCGACGGCGGCAACCGAGGCCGTTTTGGCTGCGCCCGTGAAGTTTCCGACTACGGCTATATCCGAGGCGTTGAAAAGCTGCTCAAGTATTGCTGTTGCGGCTACGGGCAGCGCAAATCGCGGAAGCTTGTTCCATATAGAGCCGTTTATCATATCCATTTTGTTACTGTTTTTTAACTTCGTCTTTTTCGGCATAATTATCCTTTTTGCATTTACGTATTTTTTTATTTCGGTATTGTTTTTTTAGCTGTGTCGCCTTGTAGGACGCAACACAATTATATCACCAAAAAAATTAACATCAATATACAGATATGATAAATTTGAGCACCGCATCGCGAAAAGTAGTGTAAAAACCGCAAAGCACCGCTAAATTATGCGTTGAGGTAACCGAACTTACTCTTGGTCGGTTAAACCTATAAAATAATCGGCGGAAACATTATAAAATTGACAGAGTTTGATTAAATCCTCGATTTTCAATTCCGCTCTTCCGGTTTCGATATGGTTGTAGCCTTGTTGAGATTTGTTGATGATTTCACCTACTTGCTTTTGTGTTAAATCTCTGTCTTCCCTGATGTTTCTCATCCTTGTTCTGTAATCCATTTCCACAAAACCTCCATTGTAATTTGTGAAAATGTTAGCATACTCAAAAGCTGAGTATTGACATATACTCAATAATTGAGTATTATCATAAATGAAGTGTTTTATTATTGAGAAGGAGTTGTAAATAAATGGAAAAACAGAAAACGTCATCAAAACGTAAAGCGGCAATCAAAGTGATTGTGGCGGTATTGCTGATAGCTATAATGACCGGCATATCGTTTGCAGTCGCAAATTTTGTGCACAACAGAAAAAGCGTGCAGGCATCAAGCGTTAAAAACGGCTTGTCCGCATACGAGCTTGCGGTGCAGCAGGGATATGCGGGAAGCCTTGATGATTGGCTTGTTTCTCTCCAGGGTAAATCGGCATATCAGATTGCCGTCGATAACGGATATTCGGGCAGTGAAAAGGATTGGAGCAAAACCCTTACCGCAATGTCGAAAAAAGACAAATCCGATATCAGCTCCGCCGCATTTTCGGAAAAAGGCGACCTTGTAATTACGCTTTCCGACGGAACAAAAATCAATGTCGGTAAGGCGGTCGGTGCAAGCGGAAAAGACGGCAAGGACGGTAAGGACGGCATAGGAATAAAATCGGCAAAAATCAATGATAAGGGCGAGCTTGTCATTTCCTATTCCGACGGCAACAGCGTAAATCTTGACAAGGTTGTCGGTGAAACAGTAAACAACGGAGTCGGTATTGCTTCTTCGATTATAAATGAAAAAGGCGAACTGGTGTTGACTTATACAAACGGCGAAACTGCCAACCTCGGCGGAGTAGTCGGCAAAGACGGTCGTGACGGCAAAAACGGTGCTGACGGAAAAGATGGCAGAGACGGTACGAGCGGAACGGACGGTATAAGCATTTCCGCAGCGGTTATAAATGAGTCGGGTGAGCTTATTATTTCATATTCGGACGGGACGACGGCCAACCTCGGTAAAGTAGTAGGTTCCGACGGTATAAACGGTGTGAACGGCACAAACGGTAAAGACGGCATAAGCGTTTCTTCCGCCGAAATCAATTCGGAGGGTGAGCTTGTGCTTTCGTTCTCTAACGGTCAGCGCGCCAATGTAGGAGCGGTTGTCGGCGCAAAAGGCGACAAAGGCGATAAAGGCGATAAAGGCGAGCAAGGCTTGCAGGGAGCAAAAGGCGAAAAAGGTGACAAAGGCGAAAACGGTTTTAACGGTTCGGACGGTATAGGAGTTAAAAAGTCCGAAATCAACAGCGCAGGTGAGCTTGTAATCACATATACAAACGACCTTACCGAAAACCTCGGCCTCGTTGTCGGTGCAAAAGGTGACAAGGGAGACAAAGGCGACCAAGGCGTACAAGGTGAAAAAGGCGAAAAAGGTGAAAGAGGCGTACAAGGTGAAAAGGGTGACGCGGGCCTTGGCGGTGCTGACGGCAAAGACGGTAAAGACGGCACCGGTATAAATAATATTGAAATTTCAAATGACGGAAATCTTTTGATTACTCTTTCGAACGGAACTTCGCTTAATCTCGGAAACATAAAGGGCGCAAAGGGCGACCAAGGCATTCAGGGCGAAAAAGGCGACACAGGTATCAACGGTACGAACGGCACCGACGGCGTAGGCGTTGCAAGCAGCGAAATAAATGCTCTCGGTGAGCTTGTTATAACATACAGCAACGGAACCACGGTAAATCTCGGCAGAGTGGTAGGTAATGACGGCGCACAGGGAGTTCAAGGTGAAAAAGGTGACAAGGGCGACCAAGGCGTCCAAGGTGAAAAAGGTGACAAGGGCGACCAAGGCATTCAGGGCGAAAAAGGTGACAAGGGCGACGCAGGTATCAACGGTACTGACGGTATCAACGGTACAAACGGCACCGACGGTGTAGGCATTACAGATGTTACAATAAATGCCTATGACGAGCTTGTGCTTTCGTTCTCAAACGGCAACGTTATAAATCTCGGCAATATCAAAGGCTCAAAGGGCGACAAGGGCGACAAGGGCGATAAAGGCGACAGCGGACTTAACGGAAAAGACGGCGTCGGTATACAAAATGTTGATGTGTCGGCTGACGGCGCATTGACCGTAACGCTTACAAACGGCACGGTTCTTAACCTCGGCAACATCAAGGGTGCCGACGGCTTAGGCATAACCAAGGCGGAAATCAATACCTCCGGCGAGCTTGTTTTGACCTATTCAAACGGCGACGTCAAAAATCTCGGCAAGGTTAGCGGTGAGAACGGTAAGGACGGTGCAAACGGCGCCGACGGACTCGGAATCAAGTCGCTCACACTCTCCCCGGACGGCGAACTTGTGGTTACAATGTCCGATAATTCCATATCCAACCTCGGCAATATCAAGGGCGAAAAAGGCGACAGGGGCGAGCAGGGTCAGCAGGGACTTCAGGGTACCAAAGGCGCTGACGGACGCGGAATCGCAAAAACCGAGCTTGTAAACGGCGAATTGGTAATAACATATACCGACGGAACAAGTGATAATTTGGGCAGCGTAAGCGGAACGGCGGTATCCGACAGTATACTTATGTTGAAATTTGACACATTAGAAGACGGAACTCTTCAAGTGTCCCTTAAAGATGGTTATTATAGTGCACCCTGGCGTATTGTAATACCATCAACATTTGAAGGAAAAACGGTAACAACAATAGCCAAACGTGGATTTGCAGGTGCAAGCAATTTAGTTGAAATATATTTACCTGAAACAATAAGTACTATTGGGGAAGATGCATTTTATTGTTGTAGTAAATTGATAAAAATAAACATTCCCAATACTGTAACAGAAATTGGTCCGCAGGCTTTTTATGAATGCTCAAAATTAAATAGCATAACCATTCCCAATACTGTAACAAAAATTGGCGCACAGGCTTTTGTGAAAACGGGTTTAACGGAAGCCGTGTTCGAAAATCCGTCAAATTGGAAGTATTACTATTTGGATGATAATTGGAGTGGAGCAACAAACACAAAGTATTCAGTAACAGATTTAACCAACGACCAAATGTCAAATAAAACAACTGCGGCCGAGTTGTTAACAAGTGAAAAATTTTATGAAGTTGGTAGTTGGAAACCAGATAAATACAGTACACCTGTTAGAGTCTATCGTTATCGCACCTATGAGCGTGTCGGTTGAGACGGTATGTTTTATAATTTGAACAAGGAGACATTATATAGAATTAAAAGCAAAGATATTTCAGAAAATGATAGATAAACAAAAAGGTGTAAACAGCATTTGGCGCTTCCAAGAATGGCACAATTTTAAGAACAATTTGAATTTATCAGAAAGTTCACACTTTGAAAGTGTAATGAAAGAATTATACGAAAGCGGATATTTTACACAAGAATAACAAAATGATGGTGTGTATCTTTTTCGCTTGACAAAATTCGGTAGTGAAAAAATATATCAAAATTAAGGTAAGTGTTAGGCTTACAAATAAACACAAAAGCCACTGCATTACAGTGGCTTTTGTGCGTTGTAAACAATATAACACCCATACTTTTTGCATAAATTTACCAAAGTTTTATTTACAGCAAGAAAAATCATTGACAAAATCATAAATAGGTTGTATTACCGTGATATACAGAATAATTACAAATAATAATTGCAATTACTTTTGTTAAAATAATTTTATTAAGGGGATATTACTATGTGCTCAACAAACGAAGAAAAAACACTCAACGATGCATATTTGATTGTTAAAGGCAAGGGGGAAGAGATGAAAAAGATTTCATACCGCACCAATCTTATAGACGCATTTAAGGACGATAATGCCGTATATTCTAAAATACAGCACATTAACACAGATGCAAAAGGATTAAGGGAAATAGCCGGCATTGCAGAAAAACACGGCTATAGCATTTATCATCTTACACAGTTGTAATTCGTAAATTTATTTTATACATAACAACCCCGCTGCGCAGCATCTACGGAGCGGAGTTGTTTTTTTATCTGTATGGTGTGGGATTTTTTGCCGTGAAATTCGGCTTTTGCACATTAAACCGTTAAATTTATCGGCGATTTTATGTATTAAATCGTTGAAATATTTTAATTTGTGTGATAAAATAGCTTTTATCGGAATCGCACACGGCGATACGGGAATGAGAGCTGCCGAAGCATCTCGGCGGCTCGTTTTATTTTTGCTTTTAAGAGGAGTGCTGAAATGACGTCATCAACTGTATGCATTTTGGCGACGATATTTGTTTATCTCGTCGGAATGCTCGTAATCGGATTTCACTATGCCAAAAAGAACGAGTCCTCAACCGACTTTTATCTCGGCGGCAGAAAACTCGGCCCTCTCGTCACGGCAATGAGCGCCGAGGCGAGCGATATGTCAAGCTATTTGCTTATGGGCTTGCCGGGTCTTGCGTATCTGTCGGGTGTTGCCGACGTCGGTTGGACCGCCATAGGACTTGCCGTAGGTACATATCTCAACTGGCTTTTAACTGCCGGCAGACTTCGCAGATATACACATAAAACCGACTCTTTTACCCTGCCGCAGTTCTTTTCGCACCGTTTCCGCGATAAGAAAAACATATTATCGTGTATGGCGGCTTTGATTATAATAATATTTTTCATTCCCTATACGGCGTCGGGCTTCGCCGCCTGCGGAAAGCTGTTTTCGTCGCTGTTCGGTATGAATTATATGACCGCAATGCTGATTTCGGCGATAGTAATAGTTGGCTACACGGCTGCGGGCGGATTTTTTGCTGCCTCTACCACCGACTTTGTTCAGAGCATTATTATGACCGTGGCTATTGTGTTTGTACTGATATATGCCACCGTGTCGGCAGGCGGCGTCTCGGCTGTTGCGGAAAACGCAAAACAGCTTCCCGGTTATCTTTCGTTCGTTTCGTCGTATTCCGAAACTACGGGCGAGAGCGAGCCGTACAACCTTTTGCACATAATCACAACTCTTTCGTGGGGACTCGGTTATTTCGGTATGCCGCATATCCTTCTTCGATTTATGGCGATTGAGGACGAGAAAAAGCTTAAACTCTCAAGAAGAGTTGCGTCTGTTTGGGTTGTTATAGCAATGGCTATGGCCGTGCTTATAGGTATAGTCGGCAGAGGCCTTTCAAGTACGGGACTTATCGACAGCCTCCACGGAAATGACACGGAAACGGTTATAGTTCGCGTAGCCGGACTTCTTTCAACCCACGGTGTTTTCCCGGCACTTATGGCAGGTCTTATTTTGGCGGGAATTCTTGCAAGCACAATGTCCACGGCGGACTCACAGCTTTTGGCTGCCGCATCGAGCGTATCCGAGAACATACTGCGCGAGACCTTGGGACTTAAAATTTCGGAGAAGAAGAGTATGCTTGCCGCAAGAATTACGGTAGTTATAATAGCGATACTCGGCGTTGTTATAGCCAGAAATCCCGACAGTTCGGTATTCGGCATAGTTTCGTTCGCTTGGGCAGGCTTCGGCGCGGCGTTCGGACCGCTCGTTATATGCGCGCTCTTCTGGAAGCGCACAAATCTCCCGGGCGCAATCTCGGGCATGGCTGTCGGCGGAATAATGGTATTTGTTTGGAAATATCTTATAAAGCCGCTCGGCGGAGTTTTCGGAATGTATGAGCTTTTGCCGGCGTTCCTTATGGGACTTATCACAATAATTGTTGTGAGCCTTTGCACCAAAGCTCCGAGCAAGGAAATAACCGATGAATTTGACGAGGTCAAAGCTATGGGTAAGGCGAAATAAGCGATAGCTTTGTCGGGTTTTAATTTTGACTTTTTGGGGTGCCGGATTTTGTTCGGCACCCTGTTTTTATGATGCTGTTAATAATTTGTTTGCAATTTTAACAAGAAATAACATTCAAAATATACCGTTGTTTATTCTGTTCTACAAAAATAAATTTTGTCCTGTAAGATTATTGACAAATTATTTTAAAAAGACTATTGTATTAGCAATGTATCAGTCAAATGCAATGAGCAGGACATGACTATTCGTATCACCGCTTTCAGAAAGCCGTCGGCAGTGCGAGACGGCAGCAAGGCACGTTTGGCTCTCACCTGTCAGCAGCTTCGGTGAAAGATTTTCTAGTAGTCGAAGCCGGAAACCCACCGTTAACGGGGCGCGCCATCCATTATGGGCGGCGGTCGAGAGGCCGAAAGTAAAATATCGGCAAGCAAAGTGGTATCGCGGAAGTAAATTTGCAACGGCGCAAATATACGTTTTGTAAGTTTAGCCTTCGTCTTTGCACGGGCTACCCGAAAGCGGGTATGCTGTGTGAGGACGAGGGCTTTTTGTTTTGCAAAAATGCATTCGGCTGAGAATCTTTTTTAAGAGAAGGGTTAGAAAAATGAACACACTTGTAATTGTGCTTATCGCGGCGGTTGTCCTTGTGGCAGCGTATCTGCTTTACGGACGCTGGCTTGCGAAAAAATGGGGAATAAATCCCAAGGCGCAGACTCCTGCCGTAAAATACAATGACGGCAAGGACTATGTACCGACAAACGGCTGGACCGTTTTCAGCCATCAGTTTTCTTCGATAGCCGGTGCAGGCCCCGTAACCGGCGCTATACAGGCAGCGGCTTTCGGCTGGCTTCCGGTACTCCTTTGGGTGTTGCTCGGCGGCGTATTTTTCGGAGCGGTCACGGACTTCGGCGCTCTTTACGCCTCGGTTAAAAATGACGGTAAATCCATGGGCGTGCTTATTGAAAAATACATAGGCAAAACAGGGCGTAAGCTTTTCCTTTTGTTCTGCTGGCTGTTTACCCTGATTGTAATAGCGGCATTTGCCGATATGGTTGCAGGAACATTTAATGCATATACCGTAAAGGACGGCGTTTCGGTACTTGCCGACGCCGCAAATACAAACGGCTGTGCAGGCACCATTTCAATAATGTTTATGGTATTTGCCGTAATATTCGGACTTATCCAAAAGAAATTCAATCTCTCCGGCTGGAAGGAAGCCGTTGTCGGTCTTCTTTGTGTGGTGGCTTCCTTTGCTATCGGTATGCATTTTCCGCTCATCCTCTCAAAGGACGCATGGAGCTATATTACATTTGTTTATATCTTCTTTGCGGCGGTGCTTCCCATGTGGCTCTTAAAGCAGCCGCGTGATTATATGACCACGTTTATGTTTATCGGTATGATAGCCGGTGCGGCAATAGGGTTGCTTGTAGCTCACCCCACAATGAATCTTCCCGTATTTACGGGCTTTACAAACGAAAAGCTCGGTACAATGTTCCCGATACTCTTCGTAACGGTTGCGTGCGGTGCTGTTTCGGGCTTCCACAGCCTTGTATCCTCCGGAACCTCATCAAAGACCATTGAAAACGAAAAAGATATGACAAAGGTCGGCTACGGCGCAATGGTACTTGAGAGCCTGCTCGCGGTGCTTGCTCTTTGCGTAGCAGGCGCGGCGGCTTCTCAGGACGGCACGCCTGCATCGGGCACGCCTTTCCAGATATTCAGCCGCGGTGTTGCCGGCTTCTTTGAAATGTTTGGTATTCCCGTACATTTCGCTACGGTATTTATGACAATGTGCGTTTCGGCACTTGCGCTTACAAGCCTTGACGCCGTTGCGCGTATAGGCAGAATGAGCTTCCAGGAGCTGTTTGCGGTTGACGATATGAAAAACGCGAAGCCTTGGCGCAAGGTTCTCTGCAATCCGTATTTCTCAACAATTATTACACTTCTTTTCGGCTTTGTGCTTACAAAAATCGGATATGCAAACATTTGGCCGCTGTTCGGTTCGGCAAACCAGCTTTTGAGCGCTCTCGTACTTATAACCCTCTGCGTATTTATGAAGGTTACGGGCAGAAGCAACAAGATGCTCTTCCCGCCGATGATAATAATGCTTTGCGTTACGTTTACGGCACTCGTTCAGCGCCTTATAGCTATGGTAAAGGCTATAAGCACAGCCGCAGCGGTTACGATTCCCGCAGGCGAGACCACTTGGGGCAAGGTGTTCTTAAACAACGGACTTCAGCTTGTCATAGCTGTTTTGCTTATAGTTCTCGGCCTTACAATAGTTATCAACTCTATGAAGAGCTATGTTAAGAGCAAGAAGAACAGCGAGAAAAAAGAAGAAAAAGTAAACGGCTAATCAATACCGTTAAAATGGACAGGGGACTGTAAAAACGATGTTTTACAGCCCCTTGTTTTTTTGTTATATTATTCGATTGACGAGTAATCTATTTTTCTGTTTTTGAAATAGTATTCCCTGTCGTGCTCGCCGACATCACGCATTACGCGGCACGGATTTCCGACGGCGACCACAGATGACGGAATGTCCTTTGTAACAACGCTGCCCGCGCCTATGACGGTGTTATCGCCTATCGTAACGCCGGGCAGAATAAGCGAGCCTGCGCCTATCCAGCAGTTCTTGCCTATATGAATCGGCATATTGTATTGGTATTCCTTTGCTCTGAGCGTAGGATCTATCGGGTGACCGGCGGTTGCCACGGTAACGTGAGGGCCGAACATTGTGTTGTCGCCGACGTATATGTGAGTATCGTCAACAAGCGTCAAGCCGAAATTGGCATAGATATGATTGCCAAAGTGTACGTGCTCCCCGCCGAAGTTTGAGTGAAAAGGAGGTTCTATGTAGCAGTCATCGCCTATTTCCGCAAACATCTCCCTGAGCATTTCCTCACGCTTTTTAAGCTCGGTCGGCCGAGTCATATTAAAGTCGTAAAGCCTGTCGAGACGCTTTAATTGATGCCGCATTATCTCTTCATCGCCGGGTAAATACAATTCACCGGTGTGCATTTTGTCTTTCATGGAGCTCATTTAAATTCCTCTTTCTCTCTTTTATTGACATAAATTATAATTGATATTATCATAAGTATATCATTTTTGTATACAGCTTTCCACTATAAAGTTTAACGGAGGAATTACAATGGATTACAGAAAATTCGGAGATACCGTGGTTGCGAGATTTGACCGCGGAGAGGAATTTACAAGCTCGCTGCAAGAGCTCTGTGAAAAGGAAAATATTAAGCTGGCGTCCGTTTCGGCGATAGGCGCATTAAATGCGTTTACCGCAGGAGTATATATGGTGGACGAGAAAAGATATGTGAAAAACGAATTTAAAGGCTGCTTCGAGATCGTTTCGCTCACGGGGACCGTAAACACCAAGGGCGGCAAGTATTACAGCCATCTGCACATAAGCGCCGGAGACGAGAGCGGCCGTGTTTTCGGCGGACATCTTAATGAGGCACATATCAGCGCGACCGCCGAGGTCGTAATAAGGATGATAAACGGTGAGGTTGACAGGTTTTATGACGATGCTACGGGTCTTAATCTGTTTAAATTTTAAGCCGACTCAAATTAGAATATGCGTCGTGCGCTCTTTGGGGCGTTCGGCGCTTTTTTAATTTCTGTTGACAAATGGATAATACGTGTTATACTAAATTAGTTCAATTTAGAACTAATTGAGGTGATGTGATGACCACGATAGAATTTCTGTCGGACTCGGCAAAGCTGTATCAGGATACGGTCTTGCCCGTCTGCAAAAAGTACGGGCTTACGTATATGGAATTCGGTGTATTGATGTTTCTTTACAACAATCCGCAATATAATACTGCGGCACAGATAGTTTCGATGCGGCACATACCTAAGTCGCACGTTTCAATCTCTGTAAAATCGCTTATGGAAAAGGGGCTGCTGCGCGGCGAAAAGTGCAAGGACAAGCGTGCTGTGAGGCTGTCGGTGACGGAATTTGCCGAGGAGATAGCAAGAAGCGGAAAATCGGCTCAAAAAAACTTTGTTGATACGCTTTACGGCGGGTTTTCCGAGGCGGAGCGTAGCGCATTTTCCGCGTTGCTTGATAAAATGGAAACAAATGTTGCGGAACATTTTGATTTGAAACGGAGTTGACACAATGGATAAGGATAAAGAATTTCTCGGAACGGGAAAAATAGGCAAGCTGCTGTTTCGCCTTGCCGTGCCTACCGTAATTGCGCAAATTGTAAATATGCTTTACAATATTGTTGATCGCATATATATAGGGCATATCCCCGGTGAGGGCAGCGCGGCTCTGACGGGAGTGGGCGTATGTATGCCTATAATTATGATAATTTCGGCATTTGCGGCGCTTGTAAGCGCCGGCGGCGCACCGAGAGCCTCGATAAGTCTCGGCAAGGGCGATAAGGACGGCGCAGAAAAAATACTCGGAAGCTGTTTCTTACTTCAGCTTATATTATCGGTCATGCTGACTGCCGTTTTGCTTATATGGAACAGAAAGCTTCTGCTGATGTTCGGCGCGAGCGAAAATACAATAGATTACGCTGCGGCTTATATGGATATTTATGCCGTCGGAACGATTTTTGTTCAGCTTACATTGGGCTTAAACGCGTTTATAACGGCTCAGGGCTTTGCAAAAACAGGTATGCTCACCGTTATAATAGGCGCGGCGGCAAATATAGTGCTCGACCCGCTGTTTATATTTGTTTTCGATATGGGAGTGCGCGGAGCAGCTGTTGCCACGGTAATTTCTCAGGGCGTATCGTGCGTTTGGGCGGTGTGCTTTTTGCTGTCTAAAAAGACCGGACTTAAAATTCGGCTCAAAAATATGCGCCTGTCGCTTAAAATCATAATGCCGTGTATTGCCTTGGGACTTGCGACATTTATTATGCAGGCGAGCGAGAGCGTAATTTCCGTGTGCTTCAATTCCTCTCTTTTAAAATACGGCGGCGATATAGCGGTCGGCGCCATGACAATACTAACAAGCGTAATGCAGTTTGCATTGCTTCCCTTACAGGGAATAGGGCAGGGTGCCCAGCCTATAATGAGCTACAATTACGGCGCGCGAAATCCGGACCGTGTAAAAAAGACCTACCGTCTTTTGCTTATTGTCAATATGATTTACGCCGTGATTTTGTGGGCGGCGATAATGCTGTTCCCAAAGGCGTTTGCCGGAATTTTCAGTTCCGATTCGGAGCTTGTCGGGTTTGCCGCAAAGGCACTCAGAATTTACTTAGGAGGGATGTTCCTTATGGGCGCGCAGATAGCCTGCCAGATGGCGTTTGTGTCAATAGGCAATGCTCCGTGCTCTATAATAGTAGCCGTTGTGCGCAAATTCGTTTTGCTGATACCGCTTATCTATATAATGCCGCATATAATATCCGATAAGGCCATTGGTGTTTATACCGCAGAGCCGATAGCCGATGTTTTGGCCGTAACCTTCACGCTCATACTGTTTGCGTTCAGATTCAGAAGCGCAATGAAAAAGCTTGAAAAGCCCGAAGCAGCCGAAAAATGACATTGAAAAAAGACACGATGAAAATCGTGTCTTTTTGTTTTACAGGGCCGTTAATTCGGAATTGTGCCGACTGAAATATCCGTCTGGTTACTCCGAAACATCATTCTTCGGTCAGCAGCATTCTGTCATTGTCAAGCTCTTTCCCCGACTTTTGACGGTAGAGTCCCAAAAGGTCCTGAACTGTCATATTGTTTCTTTCGTCACCCTTTAGGTCAAGCACCGATTTGCCGCATTCAAGCATAATTGTGCGTGTGCCGAGCTTGAGCGCGGATTTTATATTATGCGTAATCATCATGGTTGTGATGCTGTTTTCCGCCACAATCCGCTGCGTGATGTCAAGCACCTTTTCGGCTGTGAGAGGGTCGAGCGCCGCGGTATGCTCGTCAAGCAAGAGAAGCTTCGGCGTTACAAGCGTGCTCATCATAAGCGTTACAGCCTGCCTCTGACCACCCGAAAGCTGACCCATTTTTGTCTTTAGTCTGTCCTCAAGGCCCATATTGAGTTTTAGGAGCTTTTCTCTGAAAAATTCAACGTCTCTTTTTTTGAGCGCAGGTGAAAAGAGGTGTCTTGTCGCTTTTGAATAGACAAGCGCGAGATTTTCTTCAATCGTAAGGTCGGGAGCCGTGCCGCGCATCGGGTCCTGAAAAAGCCTCCCTATGTCTTTGGCTCTGATGTACTCTTTTTGGTAAGTTATGTTTTTTCCGTCGAGGACTATTTTACCGCCGTCACACAAAAACTCGCCCGCAATCGCGTTAAACAGCGTGGATTTGCCTGCACCGTTAGAGCCTATTACGGTGACGAATTCGCCCTTATCAAGCGATAATGAAATCCCGTCAAGAGCCTTATGCTCGTTTGGCGTTCCCTTTAAAAATGTTTTGGAGAGATTTTTAATTTCAAGCATTTTTCATACCCTCCCTTTTCATTTTTCTGTCGGAGATCGCGTTTTTAACGGCGGG
>OGXZ01001363.1_pt1 | contig 13947 bp, 10 predicted proteins | sample 1576431 | NCBI WGS metagenome assembly OGXZ01 (sample SAMEA3541590, study PRJEB24748) | human gut metagenome | biome: human gut; feature: human-associated habitat; material: faeces | place: China | collected 2012
GGCGAGAAGGTTTGAGAGCGGACTCTCGGGGCGCTTCACCCAGAGATTTTCTGCAGCATGACCCTGCACGGAGTTCATCTCTGCGTCCACCTGCTTCTTGCGTTCGAGCAAGGCGTTGTTGGTTCTTACCACTTCAGGGGCGGTGCTGTTGTCGTAACGCGAGTCGATAAGTATGCGGCTGCGTTCCACCGACGCAACACGATACTGAGCTGTAGAGCACGAAGCAAAGGCAAGCGCCAGAGCGGCTGCTGCCGAGATACTTATTGTGTGTAATCTGTTCATTATATGCAAGTTTTGATTTTGATGGTGTTATGTTAAACTTTATATAAACGTAATGCAAAGATACTCATTATTTCTGATAAAATTTTGCTGAACGGATAAAAAGTCGTAACTTTGCACTCGCTTTTCGGCGTAACCGATGACGGGAAGATGAGTAGCCCGATTATGTTGCGCGAGAACGATAAACAAATTTAATTATCAAAAGAAAATGGATTTAATTAAAGTTGCTGAAGAAGCATTTGCAACCGGCAAGAAGTTCCCTGAGTTCCGTTCAGGTGACACAATCACAGTCGCTTACAAAATTATCGAGGGTACAAAGGAGCGTATTCAGCTCTACCGTGGTGTAGTTATCAAGATCTCTGGTCACGGAGACAAGAAGCGTTTCACCGTTCGTAAGATGTCAGGTACAGTAGGTGTAGAGCGTATCTTCCCTATCGAGTCGCCGAACATCGACAGCATCGAGGTGAACAAGCACGGTAAGGTACGTCGCGCTAAGCTCTACTACCTCCGCAACCTTACTGGTAAGAAGGCACGTATCTCTGAGCGTCGCGTTGTTGCTCCTTCAGCTGAGTAATCACCCGTCAGACAACAAGAAAAACAAAGGCAGAAATACATTGCGTATTTCTGCCTTTTGTTGTTTATAGGTTTTTTGTTTTTTCGAATTGTAATATCTCTTTCTTATCTACAGATTGCAGAACTGGTCGATGAGTTTCTTGCGGAACAGGCGTCCCACCTTCACGTCCTCCACCTTGTCGAACGGCGGATAGAAGCGGCAGGTGTTGTTCGTCACCTCCATCAGATAGCCGATGTTGATGATGTGTTTCTGGCTCACGCGCACCAGCTGGCTGTTCAGTGCGAGCAGCATGTCGCTGTTCACGTTGCGCTTCAGGCGTATCGGCGTCTTCTGGTGGGCGAGGGTCAGCTCCCACACGCGCAGATCGTGGTTGTAGGCAAGCACACCAATCTCGCGGATGTCCACAAGACGGAAGTCGACGGAGTTGGTGTAGACGATGAACTTGCCGTCGTTGCGGCAGGCGATGCCGTTGGCAGGGTCGCCGATGGTAGTTTCGTCGTCGAAGGCTTCGTCAGCGGCTTCCTCCAGTTCGGCTTCGCCTCTCGTCTCGGCGTAGTTATAGACGGAGTTTGGCGCACCAGCCATCTCTATGCAGACGCGTCGCACGATGTTGCGCAGCTCGGTGTCGTCGATAGGCTTCATCAGGTAGTCGAACGCCTTGTTGCGAAACGCCGAGAGCATGAAGCGGTCGTGCGCGGTGTACATCACCGTGCGGCATTTGTATTGGGGCAGACAGTTGACGTGCTCCAGAAACTCTATGCCCGAGATGTCGGGCAGCTCGATGTCGAGGAACAGCACGTCGGGTCGTGTCTCGTTTATCATGCGCAGTCCGTCGAGTCCGTTCAGGGCTATACCGCACAACTCGGTCTCGTCATACGCTGCGAGCTTCTTTGCGAGGGCGTTGGCAGCCGCTTTGTCGTCGTCGACAATTACAAATCTCATCATAAGTCTTTCTTCTTTTAGTTGCGTTTTCTATTCAGCTTACTGTTACAGGAACTTCACTCCGTCGGGCACGCGCACCGTTGCACGGCATCCGCAGACGTTTCCATCGTGCTCTATGTTCGTTATCTCGAAGCGTATCTTGTTCTTGTTATGCTCGTTGTTTATGGCTACGGTCTGCGCTATGATGCCCAGTCCGGTCTTCTTCTTGAACGTGCCGTTGAAGGTGGAGAAGCCGGGTCCGTTGTCGCTCACGTTGATGACTGTAGTGTGCTGTTCGCGGTGCACTTCAATGGTGAGCTCCTTGTGTCCGTCCCATCCCTTCAGACCGTGTATGATGGCGTTCTCGGTGAGAATCTGCAGGAACATCGACGGCACGAGCACCTTCTCACGGTCTACGTCTGCCGCCACATTGATGTGCCAAGCGAAGTCGTCGCCCAGCATGAAGCGCTCAACGCGTATGTACTTCTCCACGAAGTCGAGTTCCTCGGCGAGCTTCATGGCGGGTTGTCGCGACATGTCGAGGTTGGTTCTGATGAGGCGCGTGAGGTCGAGCAGCTCGGTGTCGTCCACGTGTCCGGCGTTAACAATCTTGTTGTTGAGTACGTTGAACACGAAGTGTGGCGAGATGCGGTTGCGCACGATGTTCAGACGCAGGTTCATGATGTCCATCTTCGCTTTCATCTGCTTGCGTTTGCTGCGCATTATCCATAGCGCGAAGAGCAGCATGAGCAGCAGTATGATGGCAATGCTGAGCAGCAGCTGCTTCTGTGTCTTCTCGATTGTGGCGTTCTTGTGCTCTATTGTGAGGTCGTGGTGCAGCTTTAGCGTGTCGCTTGTGAATCGCGCCATGATTTCGGCAGAACGCATGTTCGAGTGGTTATGTTCGAGCGAGTCGTTGTATTCGCTGATTTCGTTCATCAGCGTGTAAGCCCGTCGGTAGTCGCCCACCTTTTCGTAGTAGCGTTGCAGATAGATGTTGCGCAGGTTTGCGAGCGAGTATTGCACGGGGTGGTTTTCCGTCTCGTCTTTGGAGTCTATTATGCGCTGAGCCGCGGCGGTGTTGCCCGTTCGGGTGGCTATGCCGATGCGTATTGTCTTGCAGTAGTGGAGCGCCGTGAGGTCGTGCCTCTTGCGGAAGTAAGGCTCAACCTCGTCGAGGCACTGCTGCGAGCGACTTATGCTGTCCATGTTCAGATAGACGTCGGCGAGGTTCACCTTGCACTGGTACATGTCGAAGTTGTTCTGCATGCCGTGGCGCTCTATGGTGCGCTTCATGCGCAGGAACATCTTGAGCGCCTGCGGATAGTCCTTCAGAAAATAGTAGTAGTTGCCGAAGTTGTTTAGGAAGTAAGCCTGCATTGACGGCGACATCATCTGGAAGTAGTTCTCCGTAGCCTTATAATAATGTAGTGCGGTGTCGAAGTCGTGCAGCGAGAGGTATATCTGCGCCAGTCCCATGTAGAGCGTAATGTTCTCCTTCTCGGGCAGCGAGAGCGAGTCGACGAGGAAGAGCGCGCGGCGGTACCACTGCGCCGCCTTCGGAATCTCGTTGTTCTGAATGTAGGCGTCGGCGAGATTGGCGCACACGTTGGGCATATTGTGCTTAGCGTCGCTGTTGGCGAGCAGGTCGTAAGCCGACCTGTATAGCTCTATAGCCTGTTCCTTGTTGCGGTGGAAGTTGTGGTAGTAGACAGCGCGGCAATTGTACGCACCAGCTACGAGCGAGTTGAGTCGGAGTGTTTGTTTTCGGCTAAGTTTCTGCTTGCGTTGTTCGCTGGCGAAGCGCAGAATGTTGTCGATGCAGGTCTTGGAGCGCTCCGGACTGTCGCTGAGCGATAAGAAGCGTGCCTCGCTCAGTCGGTATTCGTAGGCTGTGATGCTGTCGGGCGCTGTGCGTATGCCCTCGTCGATGATTCGTTGTGTGGAGGGCGCGAGGGTCATCACCGAGTCGTCAATCTGTCGCAGGCGATTGATGCGTGCCGAGTCGGTGTCGTCTGTGGCGGACGCGCTTCTCCCGCCGCACCCTACGCTCAGAACAGACACGACGAGTGCGGCGAGAAGCGTAGCGCATGTCCTACAGACGAATGTTGAGATGCGTTTTGCGTATGCTTCTCTGACGATTAGTAGATAGTTTGGTTTCATTGTTTCTGGTATTAAGTCTGGCTGACCGTTAGTTGAGCGTCAGTCCGTCGGGTGCGATGCTGATGAGTCGCTGGCGATAGAGGTCGCCCACGGCTTTCTTGAACACCTTCTTGCTCACCTGGAAGCGTCGCTTGATGTCCTCAGCGTCGCTCTTGTCGCCCAGGTCGCACTTGCCGCCGTGCTCCTTGAGGTACTGCAGCAGCGTGTCGGCGAAGTCGAGTGTCTGCTGTCGTCCGGTAGGCTGCAGCGTTACGTCAATCTTTCCGTCGGGACGCACGGTGCCGATGTAGCCCTTCACGCGGTCGCCGGTGTGCAGATAGCGGAACACCTGATCCTCGTAGACCAGTCCCGGGTAGCAGTTGTCGATGATTACCTTGAAGCCCATCTCCGTCTTCTGCCACACCAGCAGGTCTACCTCCTGACCGTGGTTGTAGAACGGGTGGCGCTCTGCGAAGTATTTCTCCACCTTTGCCGACGCCACGATGCGGTAGCTCTCCTCGTCGATGTGTACATGCACGATGTAGCTCTCGCCCTTCTGCATGCGCTTCTTCTGCTCGCGGAACGGGCAGAAGAGGTCTTTCATCAGGCCCCAGTTGAGGAATGCGCCGTACTCGTTCACCCACGACACTTCGAGGTAGGCGAAGTCGCCCACCTTGCACAGCGGCGTCTCAGTAGTGGCTACGGGGCGCTCGTCCTGGTCGAGGTAGACGAACACGTTAAGCTCGTCGCCGGGCTTCGTGCCTTCGGGCACATAGCGCTTAGGCATGAGTATCTCTCCTTCGTCGCCGCCGTCGAGGTAGATACCGAAGTCAACCTCCTTAACGACAGTCATTTTATTGTAGTCGCCGAGTTTCATCATATTGTTTTGTTGTTCGTTTGTTTATTTGTAGGAGGGTATGTGCATTCCTGCCGTACCCTTGTAAATGGTGTTCACTAATGCTACAGCTTTATCAGTCCGTCCTCGATGTGTATTGTGCGGTCGGTGATAGAAGCGAGGTGCTCGTCGTGGGTGACGATTACGAAAGTCTGGCCGAACTTGTCGCGCAGGTCGAAGAAGAGCTGGTGCAGTTCTGCCTTGTTCTTCGAGTCGAGCGAGCCCGACGGCTCGTCGGCGAGCACCACAGCCGGGTTGTTCACCAGGGCGCGCGCCACAGCCACACGCTGCTTCTCGCCGCCCGAGAGTTCGTTGGGTTTGTGGTTGGCGCGGTCGGCGAGTCCCATGAAGTCGAGCAGTTCGAGAGCGCGTTTTTTTGCCTCGGATGTGCCTTTGCCTCCGATGTAAGCGGGTATCATGATGTTCTCGAGTGCCGTGAACTCGGGCAGGAGCTGGTGGAACTGGAAGACGAAGCCGATGTGCTGATTGCGGAAGTCGCTCAGCTTGTTCGACGAGAGGCTCATCACGTCTACGCCGTCAACGCTTATCTCGCCGCTGTCGGGCTTGTCGAGCGTGCCCATTATCTGCAGCAGTGTGGTCTTGCCGGCACCGCTCGGGCCTACAATGCTCACTACTTCTCCTTTGTCTATATGCAAGTTGATGCCCTTGAGCACTTGCAGCGAGCCGAAGCTCTTGGTTATTCCTTTTATGTCGATCATATTATGGTGTTGAGGTGTTGTAATGTTGAGATGGTGAGATATGATGTTGTGGGGTTGAGATTAGAACTTCTTCTTAATCCACTTTCCGATTGCCTCGTATGCACTCTGGTCCTCGGTGTGCTGCGGCTGAGCGAACGTCATTTCGTCCATAGCGTCGCCGTGCTGGTCGGGGAAGATGATCATGATGTTTGAGCCAGAGAAGTGGTGCTTTATCTCTTCGGGCAGATGCTCCAGCGCGTTCTTGAACGACACCGTGCCCTTTCTTGCCGTCACAACCACGAAGAGATGGTCCTTTTGTATGCTCTCGGCGATGTGCGGCATCTCGTTCCAGTGGGTCATCTCGGTGAACGAGCAGCGCATGGTGGGGTGGTAGTGGCGTATGTAGTCGGCTATGAGCGGCAGCGTGTCGCCGCGTCCGTGAAACTCCGTGTGGCACTCCATGTTGCATGCCAGGCGCGAGAGGCGCTCCAGCCAGCGGTAGAAGCCCGGCTCGAACTGCGCACGCGACGGCACAGCCACCTTTATGCGGCGTATCGTGGGCAGCGGCTGATTGAGGCGAGCCATTATTATTTGAGAGTTGAGGCCGTTGAAGAGGCTCTGGTGGAACGCTCCCCAGAACTTCTGCGACACCTCAGGGTGCATGTGCATGCCGATGATGATGTCCGTTGCGCGGAACTCCTTGAAGGCGTGGCGTATGCCGTTGGCGATGTTCGCCGCAACGCGCACCTGCGTCTGCATTGTCATATCTGCCGACGCGCTGTACTGCGCCATGCGCTCCAGCAGCTGGCTGCCTTTCTCCATGTTGCGCTGCATGTCGTCGTCGTCATACACCACGTTCAGACCCACGAGCTGCGTGGTGTTCTTCGGGTTGCGCATGAGCATCGCGAGGTTAACGAGGCGCTGCGCATACTCGGGGTATTTCAGCGGTATGAGTATCTTCTCCTCAGCCGTGGCCGGCTTGTCGTCGCTCGGCATCTCGCGGTCGCGCAGCGTGATCTGTTGCGCCGCACGCTCTGTCATCATCGTCGAGATGATGCACGTAACGAGAATCATGAGCACCACGCTGTTCAGCATGTCGTCGGTGACGAGCGGCTTGCCCGGCTCCAGCTCCACGCGCATACCAATCATGAGCATGGCGATGGCGCCGGCGGCGTGTGCCGAAGTGAGTCCGAACATCATGTTGCCCGACGACTTCGGCAGTCGGAACATGGAGGCTGCGGCGTATGCGGCTATCGCCTTGCCGAGCGTTCCGAAGCCCGCAATGACGAGCATCGCTATGATGATGGTGCTGCCCTCGAAGAGCAGTCGCACGTTGATGAGCATGCCCACGCCGATGAGGAAGTAGGGTATGAAGAGCGCGTTGCCGATGAACTCGATGCGGTTCATAAGCGGCGACACGTGGGGTATGTAGCGGTTGAGGATGATGCCGGCTACGAAGGCGCCGATGATGCCTTCAAGACCTGCGACTTCGCTCGCCGCCGCACTCATGAAGAGCATCGACATCACGAAGATGAACTGCATGACGGCGTCGCTGTAGCGGCGCAGGAACCAGCGCGTGAAGCGCGGAATGAGCAGGAACATCGCGGCGCAGTAGCCCACGAACTTGCCCACGAACAGCAGCCAGAACCACACGCTCGTCTCGCCGCCGTACGAGGCGACGATGGCTGTAAGCGCCACGAGCGCCATGAGCAGCGAAATCATCGACGAACCGACCGAGAGCGTCACGCTCGGCTTGCGCTGCAGACCGTAGCGGCCCACGATGGGGTAGGCGATGAGCGTGTTCGACGCCATGAGGCAGCCCAAGAGCAGCGACGCGAACACGGAGTAATGCAGCAGGGATATGCTGGCGAAGTATGTCAGCACGAGCGGCAGCGCGAACGTCAGCAGACCGAATCCGAGGAAGCGGCCCTTGTTGCGCTTCACGCCCTCCATGTCCATCTCCAGCGAGGCGAGAAACATGATGTAGTAGAGTCCGACCTTGCCGAACAGCTCGAACGAGTCGTCGCGCGCAAGGATGTTGAAGCCGTACTTGCCGACTGCTACTCCGGCGAGCACCATGCCAATGATATGCGGGATGCGCAGCTTGCCCATGATGATTGGGGCAAACAGAATGATGAGCATCACCACAAAGAATATCAGGGTGGGGTCGGTTATCGGGAAATAGCTGGCAAGATTGGTCATGAACTGATTGTTTTTTTACCTGCAAAGATAAACAAAAAATCGCTAACAGCTCAATCCGTGTTAATAAAAAAACTCCGCATGCACAGCGCATACGGAGTTTTTTTATGTGTTAATAGCCTGCGGTCAGGGTGTTCACGCAAATCATGCGGAAGCTAAAGCCGTCTTCCGACTCGCTATAGTCTTCATAGATGCGCATCTGCTTGCCCTTGAAGCGCACAGTTGTGTCGCCCTCCCAGTCGCTGTTGTCGGGGTCCCACGGGTCCCAATAGTGCAATACGCCGTTATAGGGGTTCGTCCATTCCCATTTTGCCACCTCTGCTGTGTGGTCCATGTAGAAGCAGATGTATGTGTTGTTTGTAGAGAATATTACGCGGTAGCAGAACTCGCTGTCCTCGTCGAGAACATCATCCTTGTCATAATCCAACTTCTGTGCAGCCGGCGAGAGATCAATATTGTGCGAGACAACACCGTTTGTAATCCACTGCTTGCCGTGTGCTATGTATGCACCGTTGAGGTAGTGCCATGTCTCGAAGCTGTTCATTCGCCATGCACGGCAAAGGCTTCCAGTCCAATCCGTATTCTCTGTTTCTGCATAATTCACGTATACCGTCGACTTCACGCCGTTGCTGTTGGTGTATACCACAGTAGAACTGCCTTCCTTCAGCTTGCGCAGGTCGAGCAATGCGCCGTTGTTGAATCGGTACACGCCCTTCTGCTCGCGTGTGTATGTGCCGTAAGTGTACGAACCGTTGTCGAAGATTATTGTGCCGTCCTCGTTGGCACGTGTAGCCATGCGCTTTGTGCCGCGTTTCTTGAAGACAGAAACCGATCCGTCTGCCTCGCGCTTCGCTTTCACGGTCTTCTGCGGCGCATGGTTGTAGTTTGCTCCGCTCATGAGGTAGTGGCCGTCGCCGAAAAGCTCGATAGACGAGAATTCGGGATTGCCTTCCAATGTACCCTGAACCTCGACCTTTATCGCGTCCTCCGCATAAGGCTCATCTTCGAAATTGCCGGGTGTGAACTCAGTGGTAGGCAATGCGCCTTCGGGTATATTCTCTTCGCCATATCCGCCGTTTTCGTCGCTTTCGCAGGCTGTGAAGCCTACCGATGCAAGTGCGATGAGGCAGGCATAAAGAAAGTTTCTTTTCATATATGTTTTCGTTTAGGGTTTTCTATTCTGATTTTTTGTGTTGCTTAGAAGCGGATGGCTACGTATGCGCGGATGCCGCTCTGCTTCAGCGTGAACTTCTCGGTTGAGAAGTAGCTCTCGCTGTCGCCCTCGTCGTAGTCGCTGCCACTGTCGTAGTCGCCATCGTAGTCGCCCTCGTCGTCGCCGCCGTCGAAGCTTGCCTGCTTGTACTTAACCTTGCCCCAAAGACCCTCTACACCGAGCGAGATGCACTTGTAAGCCACCGATACACCGGCTGCCATCATGCAACCGAAACCGTAGGCGAAGGTGTCGTTCTGCAGTACGCCCGTCGCTGTAGGCATCACGTGGAAGTAGGCTGCTGCGATGAGCTTGTTCCAAGGATTCACGCTTACGCTCGGACCAACGTGTACGCTGTAGTCGAACTTGTGCATGCCGAGGTTGATGTTGCCAGGGAGTAAAGACGGATTGCCGTCGGGCTTGCCGCTGACGATGTCGTCGAAGCCGTCAGAAGCGCGTGTGCCGGTCTGGTCGCTGGCGCCAACATTGTTGAGCTTCAGCTTGGTATAGGTGAAGTCGAAGAAGCCGTAGTCGATACCAATCTTGATGAGTCCGGCGATTGGCTTGGCGTGAAGATAGGCTGTGCGACCCTGCTGTATGAAGAACGATCCGTTGGTCTTCCATGTCATTGCCTCGCCGTCTGTGCGCTCAAGGTTAGGCTGAGTGATACCGAACTTCCAGTATTTCTTGCGCTTCCAAACCTTAGTGTAGTTCTGCTCCTTCTCAAGGGTGTTCACGCGGTTCTCCATCTGTGCGAGCTTCTCGCTCAGAGTGTCTACGGGTTGGGTCAGAACAGAGTCTGACGATGCGCTGTAGGTCTGCACAGACGCAGCTGATGCAGACATGGCAATGACGGTGAAGGCTGCCATCATTACAGTCTTGATAACTTTTCTCATTGTCTTTTGTATTTTAACTGATTTTTAACTTTGCAGGGACATAACGCCTTTGAAACGTTAGAAAAATACTTAATACTTTTTACTATATGCAAAGTTATGTAAAAGTTAAGAATCGTGCAAACGTTCTCCTTTCAGCGCATTTAGATGAACTTTAGAAAAATTTGGAATGTTCTGCAAATATTTGGCGTGTTCTGCAATATCGGTGTACATCATGCAAAAACATAGTATGATGTGCACTTATCAATGCAAATTAAAATAATGTTAAAATAAAAGACAACCGTTGTTACCGTGGCGTGGTAACGATATAGCCGTTGCGCGGTAACTGTGTTACAAGTATGCGGTAATGATGTTTCCTGTATGCGGTAATAGCTGGAAGATACGGGAGATTTTTTCGCATACGCTATATTAATAACAAAAAAGGGTGCAGCAAACTATTGTCTGCTACACCCCCCATAAAGTTTATGGATGTGGAAATTGGTTTAGAATTCAGCACTCTTCGGAGTACGCGGGAACGGGATAACGTCGCGGATGTTCTGCATACCTGTTACGAAGAGGATGAGGCGCTCGAAGCCGAGGCCGAAGCCTGCGTGCGGGCATGAGCCGTACTTGCGTGTGTCGAGGTACCATGTCATATCCTTCATCGGGATGTTGCGCTCCTCAATCTCGTTCATCAGCTTGTCGTAGCTCTCCTCGCGTACAGAACCGCCTATGATCTCGCCGATCTGCGGGAAGAGAACGTCGGTGCCCTGAACGGTCTGACCGCTCTTGCCGCCGAAGCCGCTCTCCTCAGCGTCTATCTTCATGTAGAACGCCTTGATAGCCTTCGGGTAGTTGGTCATGATAACCGGCTTCTTGAAGTGCTCCTCAACGAGGAAACGCTCGTGCTCAGAAGCCAAGTCGTTGCCCCACTCACATGGGAACTCGAACTTCTTGCCGTTCTGTATAGCCTCCTGCAGGATGCGGATACCCTCGGTGTAAGGCAGGCGAACGAACTCGGAGTTGAGCACGCCCTCAAGACGTGCGATGAGGCTCTTGTCGATCATCTTGTTGAGGAACTCGAGGTCGTCCTTGCAGTGGTCGAGCGCCCAACGGATGCAATACTTGATGAAGTCCTCCTCGAGGTCCATGAGTCCGGCGAGGTCGAGGAATGCCACCTCAGGCTCTACCATCCAGAACTCAGCCAAGTGGCGCGGAGTGTTAGAGTTCTCTGCGCGGAATGTCGGACCGAAGGTATAGATGGCTCCGAGCGCTGTGGCTCCGAGCTCGCCCTCGAGCTGTCCAGACACGGTGAGCGAAGTCTGCTTGCCGAAGAAATCGTCAGAGTAGTCGATCTTGCCGTCCTCTGTCTTCTTCAGGTTGTAGAGGTTCTTGGTCGTAACCTGGAACATCTGACCTGCACCCTCGCAGTCGCTTGCGGTGATGAGCGGAGTGTTGAAGTAGAAGTAGCCGTGCTCGTGGAAGTAGGTGTGGATAGCCATCGCCATGTTGTGGCGTATGCGCATCACTGCACCGAATGTGTTGGTGCGCAGACGCAGATGAGCGAACTGACGCATGTATTCGAACGACTGTCCCTTCTTCTGCATCGGGTAGTCGCTGCCGCAGAGTCCGTACACTTCGATGCTCTCGCACTGTATCTCAGATGTCTGACCCGTACCCTGGCTCTCTACGAGCGTACCTACTGCGCTGATGCAGGCGCCGGTGGTGATCTGCTTCAGCATCTCGGCGTCGAACTTGGTGGGGTCTACCACGATCTGTATGTTCTTGATTGTAGAACCGTCGTTGAGCGCGATGAAGTCGACAGCCTTTGAACTGCGGTGAGTGCGCACCCAACCCTTTACGTTGATTTGGCTTCCGAAGTCGGTGCTACGGAGAGCGTCAATAACTTTTGTTCTTTCCATTATATTGTTTAAGTTAAAAGGGTTGATATGGCGAGATGCTGTGTGGAGGATTTGTTGCGGTGATGTACTGGCGTGTTGGAAATCTCAACACCTCAACATCTCACCATCTCAACTTAACATCTCACCATCTCAACTTAACATCTCACCACTTCAACCTGTTTATGTTTTACTCGAATGCTCCCATGCGCAGCATCTCCACTTCCTTCTCTGTGAGGAAACGCCAGTCGCCGCGGCGGAGGTTCTTCTTGGTGAGTCCTGCGAACTGCACGCGGTCGAGCTTAACGACGCGGTAGCCGAGGTGCTCGAAGATGCGGCGTACGATGCGGTTCTTGCCGCTGTGAATCTCGATGCCTACCTGGCTCTTGTCTGTGTCGCTTGCATACTCGATAGCGTCTGCATGTATCTCGCCGTCATCAAGCTCGATGCCCTGAGCAATCTGCTGCATGTCGTGAGCCGTTACGTTCTTGTCGAGGAATACGTGGTATACCTTCTTCTTCAGGAACTTCGGGTGTGTGAGCTTAGAAGCGAGGTCGCCGTCGTTGGTGAGCAGGAGCACGCCGGTTGTGTTGCGGTCGAGGCGTCCTACCGGGTAGATGCGCTCCGGGCACACGTTCTTCACGAGGTCCATCACGGTCTTACGCTGCTGCGGGTCGTCGCTTGTTGTCACGCAGTCCTTCGGTTTGTTGAGCAGCACGTACACCTTCTTCTCGAGTGTTACGGGCTGGTCGTGGAATTTTATCTCGTCTGTGCGCTTGATCTTGGTGCCGAGCTCGGTCACTACCTCTCCGTTCACACTAACCACGCCTGCCTGGATGAACTCGTCAGCCTCACGGCGCGAGCAGATACCTGCGTTGGCGAGGAACTTGTTCAGACGAAGCGGTTCGTTCGGATCGTAGTTCTCCTCCTTGTACTCAATGCGCTTTTTCATGCTATACTTTGCGTTGGGGTCGTAGCCCGGTGTGCGCTGACGCTGCTGGTAGCCACCCTGGTTGTAGCCGCCCTGCTGTCCGTAGCCGCCGCGGTTGTAGCCGCCGCGCTGCTGACCGTAGCCGCCCTGCTGTCCGTAACCGCCGCGCTGCTGGTAGCCGCCCTGCTGTCCGTAGCCGCTGCGCTGCTGATAGCCGCCCTGCTGACGTGGCTGATAGCCACCGCGCTGCTGGTAGCCGCCCTGCTGACGTGGCTGGTAGCCGCCCTGACGTGGCTGGTAGCCACCCTGCTGCTGAGAGCCGAGGCCAGATCCGAAGCCTTCCGGACGGAAACCGCCGTCCTCGCTCTGTGTTGAAGCCGAAGCCGAGTGCTGTGTGTGAATACGCGGGCGACGTCCCGTCACGCTGCGATACTCTTTATGATAGTTTCCTGCGGCACGGCCGTAGCTCTCGCTATTGCCAGTAGTCTGATCCGCTGTGCTTAGTTCCTGATTCTTTACGTTTTCTGAATCCATAATTGCTTATTTGGTTTTATTGTTTATGTATATAGCCTCACGGCTAATGTCTAATTATATCTTGTTGTATCTTGCTTAGATGCCGGTGTAGTTCATCGGCGTGATAGCCATCAGTTCCGCCTTCACAGCGTCGCTCACGTTGAGAGTCTGGATGAACTCGTGGATGGTCTCCTCGGTCATGTGCTTGTTGGTGCGTGTGAGCGCCTTCAGAGCCTCGTACGGATGCGGGTATGCCTCACGACGCGTTCAGCCATTGTACCTGCCGCAAATATTGGTTCCCAGCTTTCGTGGCCGCTGTTTATCGCAGGGCTGATCTTTTCCATTGATCCGCTGGTAACTCTGGGAATTGTTTTGTTTTCACTGGCAGTACTGTTTCAGCTGGTGACACTTCCGGTTGAGATCAATGCGTCTTCCAGAGCGCTTAAAATGCTGGAAAGTACAGGTATCTTAGGTGCAGATGAAAAAAAGGGTGCAAGAAAAGTACTTACAGCGGCAGCGCTTACCTATGTGGCAGCTCTGGCGGCATCCATTCTGCAGCTTCTGAGACTGATTATCCTTGCAGGAGGTAGAGATCGTGATTAGCAGCGGAGTAAATACCAGAGAACTGATTCTTGAGATCCTGTTACAGATCGAGGAGGAGGGGGAGCACAGCCATATTGCGATCCGGAATGCGCTTTCCAAATATCAGTTTCTTCCGAAACAGGAACGTAGCTTTATTACAAGAGTATGTGAGGGAACTCTGGAATACAGGATTTATATTGATTATCCATCCTTTGGTGCTTGCCATACACGCA
>OGXZ01001379.1_pt1 | contig 13892 bp, 8 predicted proteins | sample 1576431 | NCBI WGS metagenome assembly OGXZ01 (sample SAMEA3541590, study PRJEB24748) | human gut metagenome | biome: human gut; feature: human-associated habitat; material: faeces | place: China | collected 2012
CATCTCAGCACTGACTTTGGCAAAGCCTTTGAGTAAGAAATAGTATTGTCCAAGAGTTCGCTTCATGGTTCCGAAAGGATGCTCGGAGAGACATTTGCGATTGTCCATTTTATTCTGGTCAAGGTGAAGGACATAGCGTACGACTTTCTTCACTACCTTCGTTCTGGGAGGTTTCGGTTTGTCCTTGTTCTCTTCCTTGAGTTGCTTGCGCTTAGCTTCGGTAGCCTTTATCAATGTATCCTTATTAAAGTCGACCTCCTTGAACCTCTGGGCAGTACACTTGCATTTGCATTTCTTGCATGCCAGTTTGTTGCAGTAGCGTATCATGCCGTTTCGTTTGATTGACTTCTGTCTGAGGATTTCACCCTGCGGGCAATAGACAAGATTACGTTCGGCATCCCTTACAAAGTATCCTTCAAGAGCCTTGGCACGCATCTGCTCGGGAGTCATCTTCAGTACTGCGGAGTCAACAACATCGGTAGCGAATTCCTTGACCTCAGCAGTCTGTGCATCGGTCAGGATTCCTTCGTAAACATCAGGTATTACGCCTGCCTCCAAGCATGCTTTCAGGTCTTCCGGCTTTGTGCTTGCCTTCTGTTCATCGGTTATGGTTGCTTCGTTGTAGTCAAATTGGACTTGCTCCGTACATCCACCATCACGCTGGATGACGTTAGGTATGATACCATTTGCCAGTGCGTCAGCATGATCCTCAGGACACTCGTAGCCTTTGTCTGCAGTGGTTTCAAGAACTGGCACATCGTAATCAGCCTTTATCTCAGAAGCAACGTTGGTTATCTGACCGTGGTCAGTAGGGTTGTTGGTTACCTGAAAACCAGCTATCATGTGGCTCTCGGCATCAACAGCAGTCTGCACGTTGTAGCCTACACAGAAACCCTCGTTGGCTTTCATCAGTCGGGAATCGGTATCGGTAAGAGAAATCTGGCTTTCGCCACTCTCCTCAAGCTGATTTCGGTAGCCCTCGTAGCGTTCCTTGCGCTCCTTGCATACATCAAGTTTGCGCTGAATCTCATCCTTTGAGAGTTTGCGTCCTTCTTCATGGTCGTAAGCGTCAAGCTCCTCCATGTAGATGGAGATGTGTTCGTCAAGACGCTTGATTCGGTCATCGAGCTTGCTCAACGTAAGATTATTGTCCTTGGCATTTACAGCCTTGAACTTACTGCCGTCAATGGAGATGTACGACTTGGAAAAGAGCTTCAGTCCCATGCAAAACTTATTGAACTCCTTATATACTTTGGTGATAGCCTCCTTGTTATCCTTGCGGAAATCAGAGATGGTGCGGAAGTCTGGAGACAGTTTGCCGAGCAGCCACATAACCTCAACGTTGCACTTGCACTCACGGGCAAGCTTGCGTGAGGAGCGAACCTGATAGAAGTAACCGTAGATGTATAGCTTGAGCAGATCGCGAGGATTGTAACCAGGAGTGCCGGTCTCAGCGGGTGTACTGCGGATAAATCCCAGTTCATCCATCTTGAGACGGTCAACGAATGCATCAAAGAGTCTTACGGGAGCGTCAGCCTCCACATACTCGTCAATGCAGTCTGGGAAAAGAACCCTCTGTCGCCTGTCAGAACCTTTCTTGTATGCCATATCTTATCGTCTTAATTTACTATAAAGGTACGAAAAATACTTGAGAATAAAGACGATTCTGAGTTAAACAACTATAACAAAACAAACAAAATCACACGACTGGTAACGAATCTAACCTACGTGGCTATAGTTTTCGGACAGTCTCCCCCGACTCGTTTTGTTCAGGTTGAGGGGATGAGTGAACACCATACGTGTGCCGTTGGTGTACGATGTGTCAAGCCATATCTTGCCGCCCATGCTCTCTGTCAGCACCCTGCAGAGAGGCAGTCCCAGACCGGTGCCCTGCACGTATTGCTTCAGTTTAACGAACCGTCCGAACACCATTTCCGCCTTGTCCTCAGGTATTCCGCAGCCAGTGTCCGTCACGGCGAACGTGATGTAGTCGGTGTCGTAGTCAGGGCGTATGGTGAGTTTTATGAATCCCTTCTTGGTGTATTTGCTGGCGTTCGACAGCAGGTTTATCATCACCTGTTTGAGTCGTATCGGGTCGGTGTATATCATGAGTCTCTCGTCGCTGGGGAAATCCTCTATGTATTCTACATCTTCCAGTTTGCTGGCGTGTTTCACCGACAGTATGCTTGTTCGGCTAAGGGCTATCACGTCGCATTTCTCCGGACTGATAGGCAGTTTGCCTGATTCGATTTTCGATATGTCGAGGATGTCGCTTATCAGGTTGAGCAGCATGTCCGAGTTCTCCTTTATCACGTGGCAGAACTGCTTCTTCTCCTCCTCCTCGTAGTCGTCCTCTTCAAGAAGATTCGCAAATCCCACTATGGCGTTCAGCGGAGTGCGTAACTCGTGGCTCATGTTGGCGATGAACGAAGTCTTCACGTTGTTTGCTCTTTCTGCTATGTCCTTCGCTCTTTTCAGTTCCTCGCTCTGTATTTCGAGAGCGTCTCTCAGTCTTTTCATCTTCAAGAGATAGTATATGGCGAGAACCAGGGCGATGGCGAGGAAAACGAATACAGCGAGTGTTGGCAATATAATGCTTTTGTTTGCCGAGAAGAAGTGTGTCGCTGTGTTCAGCACCACGGTGTCTTGTGGCAGTTCGGCATCTTCCTTATTGAAGGCTTCGAGCATTTTCTGGTAGAAGGTATATGCAGACGGTATGATATGGAAGAGGCTCTCTCTGGTCTTCTTGCCGTAGAGATATTCTATTGCCATGTCGGCAAGCATCTTTCCCTGTGGAGTATACTGCGACAGGAACGCCGACCACGCCTCCTGTCCGAGCGGGATGATGAGGTCTGGCGGCGACAGTCTGTGTTCGTTCAGAATGCCTGCCATGCGGTATTTCCATTCGTGCCCCTCGCTTAGTCCCTTGCAGTTCAGGTTCTCTATGTCGAGTCTGATGTCGTTCTCTCCCTTATTTTTCAGCTCCTGCAGGATGTCGGATAGGGTGGTATACATCTTCTTGGTGTCGGGGTTATGCGAGGTTATCACGAGAATCCTCTTGGCTTCTCGTGCGAAAGCGGCGTTGGCATGCAACAATGCCATGACGCACACGGTCAGGACCAGCAGTCCCGTTCTTATGTGTCTCGTTATTCCCCTCATGATGGGCTATCCCAGGATTTTTTCCGTTTGTCGGCGAATCGTGTCGAGCAGCTTGTTCTGCAGGATAGGCTTTTCGATGAAGTCGTTCACCCCCAGGTCATAGCATTCCGCCATGTTCACCTCGTCTGTTATTGCCGATGTCACGATTATCGCCACCTCGTCTTTGCCATGTTTGCTCCTCACGCTGCGTATCACGTCCCATCCGTCAACGCCCGGCATCATGAGGTCAAGGATTATGATGTCCGGGTTGAAGGATTCAATCTTTTTCAGAGCCTCCTCTCCGCTCAGTGCGGTATCGAAGTAGGCATCGAGTTTCTTCTTTATTATTGTAGAGATCAGCGTTACGTTAGTAGGAATGTCGTCAACGATCAGTATCTTGCATTTTTTCATTAACTTATTTTTTTCAAGTATTCATGCAAAGATAATTCTTTTTTCAATTAAACACTATTTGTATGTAATATTTTTTTGTAAAAACGTTTGTCATATTCTTCTTCTTTTGAGAAATTAGTTCACTTATATGGAATTGTTTTCCTGAAACAAAGTGTCAAAGTATCATTTTCAGCCATTGATTTCAGCTTATGTCTCTGAAAGAGAGCGTGTTGCGTGAATGATACTTTTCCGTTATCCTTACAAAGAAGTATCATAGAAGTATCATGGAAGTATCATCAGACCATGCAGCCATTGCATTCCTTTCCTGCGGTTTCGTTCTGTGAATGTTTTGGGCACATTCCGGGCAGTATTCGTGCCCACTTGGGGCAACGTGCTTGCCCAACATGGGCAACGTGCTTGCCCCACTTGGGCACGCTGCTTGCCCATTTCGTGAAGAATTATACCGGACAGCAATGAGTCTTGTTATTTCAAAGCATTATGCCGGAATGAACAAAAAAACATGACAGAGCAATATCTTTGCAGTCCGGTCGTTATCTATACCGATGAATACGGCATCTTAGAACTGCAAGTCATAAATGCAGAAAATAGATTGCTATTACAAGAGATGCAGGCACAGAAATTTCTGCCATGCCCCAATAACCCCCAAAACGTTCATTAGGCCGTTTTGGCTTAAAGCAATGACACTCATCCGCATGAAGGATTTTCAGTAGCCTTGTGGCCGGCCTGTGGTCTGTCTGAAAAGAAGAAATTTTATCGGCAAATGGACTTAATGTGAAAAGAATGTCGTATATTTGCAGAGTGAATGTATTGAAAGTATAAGGATATCTACAATTATCTACGAAGCATAAGAGGAGGTCGTTGTGACGACTGTCATGAATCGGAAAATGCAATTACATTGTGATGGGCGCAATGGGATATCCCCATGTGCTGTTAAGTGGACTTTTTCGGTAAACCGGATTGACGGGGCGAAACATGTTTTTGTTCTGTCAGGGCGATAAGTGCAGAGCTTTGTAATAAGACGCAGACGGAAATCCAATGACAGACTTCCTGTGCTATATATAATAGGTATATAATTGATATAGGTATGTAACTTGATGCGTAAAAGTATTTTTGATATTATGATTCAGAATAAAACAAACTTTGGTCGGAAGTTATCCACTATGGTGGCGGCAGTAATGCTGGCATCAGTGGCGGCAATGTCTCTGGTTTGCTGTTCCGAAAAAACACATAAATATAGAATCGGCATCTCCCAATGCTCCGACGACAGCTGGCGCCAAAAGCAGAACAGTGAGTTCCGCTTCATGAGTTATATCAACGATTCCGTGGAAGTAGACATCAAGTCGGCCAAAGACAACAACGTACAGCAGGCAGCACAGATAGACAGCCTGGTGGACGAAGGCATCGACCTCCTTGTTGTGTGTCCCAACCAGCTCGACGGAGTGACCAAAGCCATTGAACGCGCCTACGACAAAGGCATTCCCGTGATATTCTTTGACAGAACGACGAACTCCAACAAATACACCGCCTTTATCGGTTGCGACAACTATCGCATCGGTTTCGATCTCGGCACATACATCGCCAACCAGCTCAACGGCAGCGGTAGGGTGGTGGAGATACGCGGTCTGGACAACTCCTCGCCGGCCAAAGGCAGACACGAGGGATTCGTGGATGCCCTGAAGAACTACCCCGATGTGAAAATCGTGGCGAGCGAAGGCGCCGACTGGGAACAGACAGGGGCAGAAAAGGCAATGGAGAAGATACTGGCAAAGACCACCGATTTCGACTATGTCTATGCCCATAACGACCGTATGGCGTATGCCGCATACCTCACCATGCGCCGCCACAACCTCTCGGGAAAGGTAAAATTCGTGGGTGTGGACGGACTGCTCGGCAAAGGCGGAGGAGTGGAGATGGTGAACGAAGGTATTCTCGACGCATCATATCTGAACCCGACAGGAGGACAGGAAGTGGTAGACCTCGCAATGAAGATACTCACAGGCAAGGACTTCAACCGCAGTAACAGCCTCTCTACCACCATCATCACGAAAAACAATGCCGAACTGACACTGATGACCGACCTGAACGCCGAGCAACAGAGAAATATGCTCGAACGGTTGCATAATCAGGTGAACAAATACCAGAGATACAACAGCGGACAGGAACTGTTCATCAGTCTGCTGGGAGTATTACTTGTGCTCCTCATTGCAGCCGTAGTGATGATGCGGAAGAGCAGTATGGCAAAAGGCAAGCTCGCGCAGCAGCTCACCAAGCGCAACGAAGAGCTGAACAAGCTCAATACCGAAGTGATAGCGCTCATACAGTCGCGTCTCAGATTCTTTACCAACGTGAGCCATGAGCTGCGCACTCCGCTCACGCTCATCGTAGACCCCGTGGAACAACTCTTCAAAGACGAAAAACTGAGCAAACACGGCAGAAACCTCCTTGTCATCGTGCGCCGCAACGCCAATGCCCTGCGGCGGCTCGTTGACGACATCATGGACTTCAGGAAGATACAGGACGGCAACGTGAAATTGCATCTGTGCAATTTCAGTCTGGCAGAAAAGGTGAGACAATGGGTGAGCGACTTCTATCCTACTGTGGAGAAGAAAAACGTGAACCTCGAGATAAACACAGACAAGTATACCGACAGCGACTTTGTTGGCGATGAGGAGAAGATAAACCGCATTGTCTTCAACCTCGTCAGCAATGCCGTGAAGTTCACTCCTGCCGGAGGAACCGTTATGGTGACGCTGAGCGACATGCCCGACCGTAAGGTGCTTATCAGCGTGAGCGATACCGGCAAGGGAATACCGGAGGAAGACCGCGAAAAGGTATTTGAACGATTCTTCCAGACCGAAGGCACGGAGGGAGGCACAGGCATAGGACTCGCCATCGTGAAGGCATACGCCGAACTGCACGGAGGCCAAGTGATGGTGAGCAGTCATGAGGGACAGGGCTCCAATTTCATTGTGGTGATACCGAGAGAACACAGTGGCGAGCAGGTGGAAGACATGGCTGTGGAGAGTTGTTGTTACACGGTCGATGACGAAGACTCCGGCGCCGGCAATAATTATACGGCAACGCCGACAGACGAAGACGCTATTGTGAAACACAGTCTGGTGCAGAAAGTGATAGGCGATGACAACAAACCGACGCTGCTCATCGCCGACGACAACAAGGAGATAAGGGATTATATGAAGGCGCTACTGTCAGACGACTATGTCATCATAGAGGCTGCCGACGGCAACGAGGCTCTCAAGATGGCGAGGACATTCCATCCAGACCTCGTCATCAGCGATGTCATGATGCCGGGAATCGACGGACTGGAACTCTGTGCGGAGCTGAAACGAAACTCCGCCACCAGTCAGACACCCGTAATCATCGTTTCGGCAAAGGCTCTCGACGAACAGAAGATAGAAGGCTATGAGAACGGTGCCGACTCGTATATCACGAAACCATTCAGTTCGAAACTTCTGAGAACGCGAATAGAAAACCTGCTGAGCAGCCGCCGGAAGCTCAAGGATTCAATCATGGGCATGCAGGATGTGGCAGAAAACCCAGTAGGCATGTCAAGCTCCGACCAGGAGTTTGTGGAACGTCTGCGTCTCATCATACAGCATAATATGGGCTACAGCGAGTTTGGCGTTGAGGCTATCGGCAGAGAAATGGGACTCAGCAGAGTGCAGCTCTATCGCAAGGTGAAGGCAGTAATGGGCATCTCCGTAGTAGACCTGCTGCGCAAATCGCGTCTGCAGAGAGCGAAGTCGCAGCTGGAGCATACCGACAAGGGTATAGCCGAAATAGCATACGAGGTGGGGTTCTCCTCACCGTCATACTTCACCAAATGTTTCAAGGACGAGTATGGCATGCAGCCGAGCGATATAAGGAGCGGCAGATGATTTAATGCTGGCGCTCCGTCCTGATTCTTGTCTTATCGCGTCTTGTTTAATGTTGTCTTCTTATTGTGATGTTTTGGATTGCGGTGTCACAAAACGCTGCAGCTTGTCTCATTTCGCTCTATATTTGCATCGGTTATTGATAGTAATTGTGTCGTGATGTTTTATAAGTGAAAAACTATATTTCTGAATATTTCATCATAAAAAAGCTTCGGATAATTACTTTTTATAGTTATAAAATGTTCATTTTGCGCTATTTTTGATACCGTGAACGATTTTTATTATTATATGAAACAAATTTTATACTGCTTGGCGGGCTCTTACGATAACTTTGCAAGCGGAAATAAATATTGTAGATATTGGGAGCGGCAATCTGAGAAGACGCGACGCTCAGAAAAGACTCATTGGCAATCATATTCTATATGATGTAAGCCATATCGCTTTTATTCTCAATCCAATTTGATGCAGAAAAAAACGACCGCCAGTGAGTCTTTTTCAAGATGGTAACACAGCTATCCGCAACGATGATTATGCAAGGAAGGCATTAATGCGGTCGGCGACAAAGATATAGAATAGGTTTAGTTTAGTGTTGATGATGTGATAATCATCAGAAGATTGGTAAAAAGGTTAATTTTCAATAGGTAGTAAACAAATCAAGACCAATTCCTTTGGATGGTCCCTTGGCATAGAGAGCTTGCTGAGGGATCATCTTTTTTTATGGTTTACAGAGTGTGACAATTCTGCTTTTTTTGCACTTCCGTCATTGGTGTATGACGATTTTCCGATTATTATCACTACCTTCGCAGTTGCAAACGAATAGAATGATGGATGTTTTTCCTTCATCCTGTGAAAATGGTGTGGCTATGCCATGGGAGAATAGCCTTTGACCAGACATTAAAGCAACTTAAATAATACAGTTAAAGATATAATTCGAAATGAGAAAACTATTCAGGAAGCAGATACTTCTGCTCACAGTACTTGCCGTCTTCTTCGGATGCACCGCCAACGGCGGTTCGAAAGACATTGTCAAGGGGTTGATTGACGTTGCCACGAAGAGCGGTGTGGCGCCGGATAAAGCGGGGGCGTCGACTGTAGATATTGCGGCTGCTGACCCGGACGGGTTGGAGATACCGGCTCCGCTGAAGGGCGTGAAAGAGCAGATACTCACTCGAAGAGGGTATGCCGTGTCGTATAACGCTGACACGAAACTCCCCAACTGGGTGGCATGGCGTCTTGACGCCAGCAGGCTGGAAGGCGGTGTGAAGCGTCCGCGCAAGGCATTTCATGAAGACGAAGACGTGGCAGAACCGAGAGCCACAGACTGGGACTACTACAGTTCAGGCTACGACCGCGGGCACATGTGTCCGGCAGGCGACAACAAATGGGACAAAGAGGCGATGTGGGAGTCGTTTCTGTTCACCAATATCTGTCCGCAGAATCCCAGTCTGAACCGTGGCGACTGGAACGAGATGGAGAATGCCTGCCGCCGTTGGGCACAGCAATACGGCAAGGTGTACGTGGTGTGCGGTCCGGTTCTATATAAAGGCAAGCACAAGACCATCGGCAAGAACAAGGTCGTGGTGCCGGAAGCGTTCTTCAAGGTGGTGCTCTGTATGGAAGGCACTCCGAAGGCAATCGGTTTCATATACAAGAACGAGGATGGCAACCGTCCGAAAGGCGACTATGTGAACAGCGTAGACGAAGTGGAGCGCATCACAGGCATCGACTTCTTCCCGTCGCTTCCCGACGATGTGGAGAAGAAAGTGGAGAAAACCGCAAGTACCGAAGATTGGGGAATCTGATGCGGTAGCCGATATACATCATTGCATAGCGTGTTTTTGTAACCCAAATTGGTCATCAAAACCGTGGAAATTACTTGTTTTCACCTTGTTGTTGGCTGATTTGGGTTAAAACATATTAATATATAGCGTAATTTCTTCAAGAAATCAGATAGTTTTGCTAATTTTGCACTCTAAAATATTATAATAGGTATATTCCGCATGTCAGCGGTGTGCAACAGGTAAAAGCGGAATGAACATTTTAAAGGCTGTTAAGCGTGAAAATAATAGAAGTGGTTCGTGCCCTTGAGCGTTTCGCGCCTCTGCCCTTGCAGGAGAGCTTTGATAATGCCGGCTTGCAGGTTGGATTGACAGAGGCGGAAGTTTCAGGGGCATTATTGTGTCTTGACGTGACGAGCAGCATCGTTGACGAGGCGGTAGAAAAGGGGTGCAACCTCATTGTCTCACACCATCCCCTCATCTTCCGTCCGCTGAAAAGAGTGGTGGGGGCTGACGACGTACAGAGGGCAGTGGCAAAGGCTATCAAGCATGACATCACGATCCTCTCCATGCACACCAACATGGACAATGCCCAGGGTGGCGTAAACTTCAAGATGGCAGAGAAGATGCAGCTCACCGGTGTGAAGTTCTTCACCGAGAAACAGGTGGATGGTATCACATGCGGCAGCGGAGTGATGGGAGAGTTGCCAGGTGCAATGGCGGCAGACGATTTCATCATGATGCTCAAACGGGAGTTCGATGTGGAGTGCGTGCAGTGCAACCAGCTGCTGCGGCGCCCTATCCGCACGGTAGCCATCTGCGGAGGAGCAGGGTCGTTCCTCCTGCCGGAAGCGATAGCCGCCGGTGCCGACGCCTTCGTGACGGGAGAGATGCACTATCATGATTATTTCGCTCATGAGCAGGAAATACAGATTGCCGTAATCGGCCACTATCAGAGCGAACAATATACATACGAAATATTTAAATCAATAATCGAGGAGCAGTGTGAAGGAGTGAGATGCGTTGTCACAAGCCAGAACACCAATCCTATAATTTATTTGTAAAAGCAATATGGCTAAAAAAGATCCTACAGATTTGACAGTAGAAGAGAAGTTGGAGACTCTTTACAAGTTGCAGACCACATTGTCGGCCATCGACGAGAAAAGAGCCCTCAGAGGAGAGCTGCCTCTCGAGGTGCAAGACCTTGAGGACGAGATTGCCGGTCTTACCACCCGTGTGGAGAAGATCAAGGACGAGATAGAAGACTTCCAGCAGGCTGTCACCCAGAAGAAGGCTGAGATCGCCGCTGCACAGATAAGCGTGAAGAAATACAACGAACAGCTTGACGACGTGCAGAACAACCGTGAGTATGACACGCTGAAGAAGGAGATTGAGTTCCAGACACTTGAGATAGAGCTTTGCAACAAGAAGATCCGTGAGGCTGCCACCAAGGTGGAGGAGCGCAAGAGCGACCTGAAGCGTGCTGAGGAGCAGATCGACGACCGCAAGCAGGCTCTCGAAGAGAAGAAGAACGAGCTCGACGAGATTATCGAGGAGACACGTGCCGAAGAGGAACGCCTCAGAGACAAAGCCAAGGATCTGGAGATGAAGGTGGAGCCACGTCTGCTCACAAGCTTCAAGCGTATCCGCAAGAACGCCCGCAACGGCCTCGGCATCGTTTACGTGCAGCGTGACGCCTGTGGTGGTTGCTTCAACAAGATTCCGCCTCAGAGACAGCTCGACATCAAGATGCACAAGAAGATTATCGTTTGCGAATACTGCGGACGTATCATGATAGACCCGGAACTTGCCGGAGTGAAGACTGTGGCAGAGGAGGATAAGCCGAAGCGCAAGCGCACTATCCGCAAGCGCACAGTGGTGAAGAAGGAAATGATCGGTGTGCCAGAGGACAGACTGTCGTAAAGATATCGGTTGACGGGTTGACAAATCTATGGATTGAAGAGGAGAAATCCCGGAGGTTCATGAATTTGTCAGCCCGTCAGTTCATATCATCAACTATTGACTATTTATTATTGACCTGTGGCTCGTCAGCTCGTTTGCTTGCCAACTCGTCAATTTGTACTCAACAAACATAAATATATAAACATATTACTAACTTATGGACAATATTCAAAAGAAGCAGGCGCCTAACTATACGTTTGCGCTTATCGTGATGTTTGCCGTGATGTTTCTTATCGGCTTCATCACAACAATGAACAATTCGATGATTGAGTTCTGCAAAGAGGCTTTCGGACTGAAAGACTCTCAGGGACAGTTGGTAAACACAGCATTCTATGGAGCCTATGCTCTCTCCATTCCTCTTGGAATGATGATGAACAAGATAGGCTACAAGAAGACCCTGCTGCTCGGACTCGCCGTTGTGGGCATCGGATTCGTAATCAACTACTTTGGCATTTCGTCGCTGCTCGGTATGGAGACATCGGTGATATATTCCGTGTTCCTCGGCAGCATGTTCATCGTGGCTCTCGGTATCGTGATGCTTCAGCTCGTGGCAAATCCATACGTCATGGTGCTCGGTTCGCCGGAAAAGGGAGCTTTCCGCATGACATTGTCTAATGCCCTCAACTCCGCTGCCACTACTGTGGCACCGGTATTCATCACCTACGTCATCATCGCCGGCAAGGCCAAGACTCCCGATGCAGTGCCCGGACCATATCTCGGACTCGGCATCTTCACTCTTATCCTGTGTGTCGTGCTTTTCTTCATGAAGTTGCCGAACATCAACGAGGAGCAGCAGGCAGAAGAGGAGGGCGGTGAGCGCAAGGAGTATAAGAGCAGCGTGTTCAGCTATGCTCACGTTTGGTTCGGTATGCTCGGCATTTTCTTCTATTTGGGTATCGAGCTCGGAGTGCCATCCATGTTGCCTGCTTATTTCAAGAGCAATCCGGAATTGGCAGCCTATGGCACAGCGACAGACTTCCTTCCTTATTATTGGGGCGGAATGATGGTCGGCAGGTTCGTGGGAGCTGCTATTCTCAATAAGTTCAAACCGCGTCGTATCCTCTCCATTTGCCTTTGCTGCGGAGCCTTGTGTGTGGCAGCTTCGTTCTTCCTCACCGGCATCGCTTCTGTATGGGCAATGCTTGCCGCAGGACTCTTCCATTCTGTGATGTGGCCGTTGGTGTTCAACCTCGGTCTGCAGGAACTCGGTCCGCATACGAAGAAGGCATCCGGTATCATCAACCTTGGTGTTGTCGGTGGCGCCACTCTCCCGTTGCTTATGGGATGGATCGTTGACAACCCGGCACTCGGCGTTGGCTATGCTGTGGCAATGATGTTCATCTATTATGTATACGTGTTCTGGTTCTGCAACTTCGGCAGCAAAATAGGACTTAGCAAGAAATAAGGTAGTTTAGAATAATGGCAAAATAAATGACGGGCAGACAGGAAATGAATCCTTGTCTGCCCGTCTTTTATTTTGCGATATATTTAACCCAAATCGGTCGTTAGGACGTTTACTTTATTTTTTTATGACTGCTTGGTTGTAATCCACTTGTCTAATCAATAAACCTCTTTGTTATGTCGCCATATTCATCAATGCGGCGGTCGCGCAGGAATGGCCACCAACGGCGTACCTGCTCACTGTGGCCGAGGTCGATGTCGAGAACGAGACTCTCCTCATCGTCGTCAGAAGCCTGATAGAAGAGTTCGCCCTGTGGACCGGCAACGAACGAACTGCCCCAGAACTGTATTCCCTTTGTCTGTCCCGATGGGTCTGGCTCAAAGCCAACGCGGTTTACTGTCACTACCGGCAGTCCGTTGGCCACGGCATGTCCTCGCTGCACCGTTGTCCACGCCGTGCGCTGGCGCTGTTGCTCCTCTGGTGTGTCGCTTGTTTCATATCCGATGGCGGTAGGGTAGATGAGCAGATCAGCTCCCTGGAGCGCCATCAGGCGTGCTGCCTCAGGATACCACTGGTCCCAGCATACGAGCACTCCGAGTTTTCCCACTGAAGTCTGTATCGGATGGAATCCCAGGTCGCCGGGAGTGAAATAGAATTTCTCGTAGTATGCCGGATCGTCAGGGATGTGCATCTTGCGGTATTTGCCCGCTATCGTTCCGTCTTTCTCTATCACCACGGCGGTGTTGTGGTAGAGTCCTGCAGCTCTCTTTTCGAAGAGCGATATCACCATCACCACTCCCAGGCGGCGTGCCAGTTCACCGAAGAAGTCGGTAGACGGTCCGGGTATTGTCTCCGCGAGGTCGAAGTTGTTCACATCTTCCACCTGACAGAAATACAGGGAGTTGTGCAGCTCAGAGAGGATGATCAGTTCGGCGCCACGTCTGGCGAGGTCTGTCACGTTCTCCTCTATGGCTTTCATATTTTCAATGATGTCTGCAGTCTTCTTCTGCTGCAGAATTCCTATTCTTAGTTGGCTCATATTGTTATTTTGTATTTAGTTATCTTTTTTGTTGCCTTGATTAGATTTCAAGGGCTTAGAGTTATTTTTTTTTGTTACCTTGCTTAGATTTCAAGGGCTTAGATGACATTCCATTTTGTTACCTTGCATATCCAAGTGCTTTCAGAGGCATGCATACCATTCCCTCCCCTACGGGGGAGGACAGGTGGGGGCTGCTGTCATAGGTATTCATTGTCTGGCAATCATTATCATGCTTGATACCACTTGGCTTACAGCTGCCGCACCAG
>OGXZ01001385.1_pt1 | contig 13853 bp, 11 predicted proteins | sample 1576431 | NCBI WGS metagenome assembly OGXZ01 (sample SAMEA3541590, study PRJEB24748) | human gut metagenome | biome: human gut; feature: human-associated habitat; material: faeces | place: China | collected 2012
AGCTTGTCTGTTGCACCCATTCCCTTAGTTGTAAGGCGGCTTGCAGCAATCTTGTACTTCTTGACGAGGATGTTCTTAACAGCGTCTGCACGCTTCTCAGAAAGTCTCTGGTTCAGCTCCTTAGAACCCTCTGGAGATGCATAACCCTTGATCTCTACAGTAGCCTCTGGATGATTCTTCATGTACTGAGCGATGAGCTCGATGTTAGCGTACTGAGCAGGATCAACTACAGACTTGCCCTGACGGAAGATAACTGTAGGCTGGAGGTTAGTCGCTGTAGCTGGCTTCTCATACTTAGGCTTGCTGTTGCACTCGTCGAGAGCTTTCTGGAGGTCAGCAATCTGACGGTTCTTAGCAGCGAGCTCAGAATCCTTACCGTTCAAGTCGTTGCGCAGATCGTTGATCTTAGCGTTCAAACCGTCGATCTCAGCCTGGTCGCGAACCTGTGCGATAGTGAAGTTGTGTGTACCGTTAGAGTTCTTGAACTTGTAAACAACACCTGCGTTGAGCTGGAAGTCAGCGTAGTTAGCATCGTAGCGAACGCCCTTCTTAGCGCCCTCGAGGTTCCAAACTACTGCTGGCTCAACATATACCTGCCATGCCTTGTCCTTGCCGAGGTTGAAAGCGAAGTCAAGACCAGCCTTAGATGTCAGGAAGTCTACCTTGTCAGCAGAATCCCAAGAGTTTGCATAGTAACGATCGTGATCCTCGCCACCGAATACGTGACCCCAACCAAGACCATAAACGCCGCTTACCTCGAAGAGACGTGGCTCACCTTTGTAACCGCCGAACCAGTTGCTGAAGTTGATTGTAGCGATAAGAGAGGTGTTGATTGAGTTAACCAGAGTATTTGTGTAGTTACCGAAGAGGTTGTTCATTGTACGCCCTGTATGATGAAGATCGCTGAAATAAACATTGCTCTCAGCAGCGAGACCGAATACAGGAGTGAAATAGCGACCTACGCGGATACCTGCGTTAGGAGTGATATCCTTGAGCCATGTACCGCCACAGCCGAGCTGTGAAGGATGAATACCTGTTGCAAGACCACCGTTTACACCGATGTACCAATTGTCAAAAGTCTTACTCTCAGTAACTGTCTGAGCAGATGCGGAAACTGCCAAAGCAGCAGCAGCGCACAAAGTAAAGAATTTTTTCATGTTCTTAATCTTTAAAATTAATTATAAATACAGTTTTTAAAATCTTTCTACATTCTTGAAGTGCAAAGTAAAACATTTTTCTGATAACAGCCAAACTTTTCTTAACAAATTTATTGCACAAGCTAACTTTTTACGCAAAATAGTGCAAGAATATCCACCTTATACCTATATATATTAATATGCCATCCCGAGATTGCATATAGCCAACGAATTGTCAAGAGATGATTTGACAAAAAACCCTCGCAACAAGCTCAAATAGTTATTTTTATGAAATCCATATGCAGACCAACACACTTGTCAACCATTCTCCCCATTAGCCGGTTTACTTGTCAAACTCGCCCACTTATCAAATAATCCATTGCTACCGCTGAATAATTCAGATAGTTTTACTACTTTTGCACTGATGAAACGTATCATACTAATAACTGGCGGACAACGCTCGGGAAAGAGCGTCCTCGCCGAGCGCATGGCATTGGAGCTTTCCCGCAATCCTGTGTACATCGCCACGGCTCACATTTGGGATGAAGAATTCCAGCAGCGCGTGGACAAGCACAAGGAGCGCCGAGGAGAACAGTGGACCAACATCGAAGAGGAAAAACATCTCAGCAAGCTGTATATATATAATAAGGTGGCTGTGATAGACTGCCTGACTCTATGGTGTACGAATTTCTTCTTTTCTGCAGCCAACGATGAAAGCCATCAGCCTGACATCAACGAGACGCTGAAAGAGATTGAGGAAGAGTTCGACAAGTTTACCGACCAGGATGCCACATTCATCTTCGTGACCAACGAGATTGGCAGCGGAGGGGTGAGCGGCAATGCCGTACAACGCAGATTCACTGATCTGCTCGGATGGTTCAACCAATACGTTGCGGCCAAGGCTGACGACGTATACCTAACTGTAAGCGGAATTCCGGTGAAGATAAAGTAAGCAAAATATTATTCTATCATGATAAAATTCAATATAGTTTCGCCAGACCATAGCATCAAGGACGAAATACAAGACAAGATTGACAATCTGAACAAGCCGAAAGGTTCGCTGGGAATGCTCGAAGAACTGGCACTGAGGATATGCCTCGTGCAGCATTCTCTCCTCCCAACTCTCTTCCACCCCTGCCACTTGCTTTTTGGAGGTGACCACGGCATAGAGCGAGAAGGAGTCAGCCTGTCGCCAAGAGATGTGACATGGCAGCAGATGATAAACTTCACGAAAGGCGGAGGAGGTGTAAACATGTTCTGTCGCCAGCACAACTTCAAGCTCAGAATAATAGATATGGGAGTGGACTACGACCTTAGTTCTTTCCCTGAAATAAGGAACGAGAAGATTGCATGGGGAACAAAAGATTTCCTCCACGAAGCGGCAATGTCGGAAGAGGAGATGGACAAGGCTCTCTCTACGGGAGCAAAGATCATCGACGAATGTGCCGACGAAGGTTGCAACATCGTATGCATAGGCGAGATGGGAATAGCCAACACATCTCCTTCGAGCATCTGGCTGCATCTCATGGGAGGCGTACCACTTGACGACTGTGTGGGAGCCGGATCTGGAGTGGCAGGCAGTCAGTTGAGCCACAAGCATAAGGTATTGAAAGAGGCTGTGGATAAATTCAACAGGGACTTCCCCTATGCCAGCGCTACCGATATGATACGTTATTTCGGAGGTTTCGAGATGGTAGGAGCAATAGGAGCTATGCTGAGAGCCGCCGAACGCAGGATGATAGTGATGGTGGACGGTTTCATAATGTCGGCATGTATGCTTGCGGCAAGCCGCCTACATCCCGAAGTGCTCGACTACGCCATCTTCGGACACTGCGGAGACGAGCACGCCCATGCCAAGATGCTGCAGATAATGGGAGCGAAACCGATTCTGAACATCGGAATGAGATTGGGCGAAGGAACGGGAGCGTTGTGCGCCTACCCTATCATTGAGAGCAGCGTGAGGATGATAAACGAGATGAACAACTTTGAAAATGCAAATATCACTAAATACTTCTAAGTGGTGGCAGAACGTATGGGCAGCGCTCATATTCTTCACCCGACTGCCTTTCTGGCGTATCTATCAGCCGCCTAAAGAATCGTATAAAGCAGTGGTAGAATACTGGCCCATAGTGGGCTGGCTGACAGGAGGGGCTATGGCGGCAACGATATATTTCGGTTCTATGTATATGCCGCAGAACATAGCCATCGTAGCAGCGATCCTCTTGAGGATATTCATCACTGGAGCGCTGCACGAGGACGGACTGACAGACTTCGTTGACGGGTTCGGCGGAGGAGGCTCCGACAGGCAGAGGATTCTCGACATAATGAAAGACTCACGCATCGGCACGTATGGTGTGCTGGGTATAATATTCTATGAACTGCTGCTCTTTTTCAGCCTTTCGTGTATGCCTCCGATTCTTGCAGCATTGTCTGTATTCGCTGCCGACCCTTATGCCAAGATGCTCGCCGGCCAGATTATACAGATGATGCCGTATGCCAGGACTGAGGAACAATCCAAGGCAAAGAACGTATACCGACGCATGAATATCGGGGCAAGCATATGTCTCGCCTTGCAGGGACTTCTGCCTCTGGGACTGTTCTTCTATCTCACACGGCTTACACTGGAATGGGATCTGATAGTATTCGTTCCATGCGTGGTGATGTATTTCCTCTATAGACTGATATGGAAGAGACTCAAGGGATATACGGGAGACTGCTGCGGAGCACTGTTCCTCCTGATTGAACTCACTACATATCTCACCATCGCCATACTATGGTCGAATGCAATGAAGAGCGCCGCCATGGAAGGAAAGATGCTGGAGTTCATGTGGCATTAAGCCCAAATTATCAAAGACGGACGGGAAAAAGTGACCTTCATATCAGCTTGTTTGCTCGTTTGCTTGTCAACTCGTTAACTTGTCAACTCGTTAACTGAAAAAAACATGAAAGTAATATTAATCAGACACACAAGCGTAGACGTGCCGAAGGGCGTGTGCTACGGACAGACGGACGTTCCCGTGGCGGCAACGTTTACAGAAGAGGCAGAAATGACAAAGAAAGCACTCGGCGACAGAACGTTCGATGCCGTGTTCTCATCACCTCTCACCAGAGCGCGCCTGCTGGCAGACTATTGCGGTTATCCCACCCCCGTCACAGACAACCGACTCATGGAGATGAACATGGGCGACTGGGAAATGAAACGCTACGACGACATCAAGGACGACAACCTGCAGAAATGGTATGATGACTATATGCACGTTGCAACTACAAACGGTGAAAGTTTTCCGATGGTATATGAAAGGGTGGCAGGATTTCTCGACGAACTGAAGCAGAAGCCATACCGCCAGGTGGCCATCTTCGCCCACTGCGGAGTGTTGCTCTGTGCGGGCATCTACGGAGGCCTGTTCAAGGAGGAAGGATGCTTCGAACACACAGTGGAATACGGAGGGATAGAAGAAATCGAGATTTAGGAGTTCGGAATCATTCAGAACGAACTCAACAATTTTCTCCCGACCATGCAAAAGAAAAAATATTCAATTCAGGATAATAAAAATGTTTAGACAATTAGCAATCATTATTGGCTGCCTTGCCGTTGGTGAGTTCATAACATGGCTCACCGGCATCAGCGTGCCATCAAGCATCATTGGAATGCTTCTGCTCACCTTTTTGCTGAAGGTGAAAGTGATAAAACTGGAATGGGTAGAGACGATATCCAATTTCCTTGTGAAAAACATGGGCTTCTTCTTCGTGCCGCCAGGTGTGGCTCTGATGCTCTATTTCGACATTATCGGAAAAGAGATAGTGTCCATAGTGCTCGCCACGACCTTGAGCACCATGCTCGTGCTTGTGGTCACAGGCTGGACACACATCATGACAAGGAAGATAATAAAACGCATAAAAGGAAAAAAACTATAAGCAAATGGATATCCACGAATACCTCAACAACGATTATTTCCTGCTTACGCTGACGTTCGGAGTATATTTCCTCGCCAAGCTCGTAAGAAAAATGCTGCAGCTGCCGGTTTTCAATCCCATCCTGGTGAGCATAGCCTTCATGATATGCTTTCTCACGATAGCCGACATTGATTATGAAACCTACAAGTTAAGCGGTTCGAAGATAGACTTCTGGCTCAAGCCCGCCGTGGTGTCGCTCGGTGTTCCGCTATACAAGCAGCTCCACTCCATAAAGCATGAAATGGTGCCGATATTCATGTCGCAGCTCGTGGGATGCCTTGTCGGCATAGTGTCGGTCGTTGCCCTGGCACAGTATTTCGGTGCATCCCGCATCGTGGTGCTCTCGCTGGCAGCAAAATCTGTCACCACACCAATTGCAATGGAAGTGACACAGAGCATCGGCGGCATACCATCTCTCACCGCCACGATAGTGGTGTTCGTCGGCATCTTCGGAGCCATAACAGGATTCAGAATCCTCAAATACGGCCACATCGGAATGCCCTCATCCCAGGGAATCTCGCTCGGCACAGCATCACATGCCGTGGGAACATCGGCAGCTATGGAACATGGAATGGAGCATGGGGCCTATGCGTCGCTTGGACTTACGCTCAACGGCATATTCACCGCCATACTGACTCCATACATCCTGCAGATGATGGGCATCATATAACAAGTAAGACGAAACAAATCAGGATAATGGAAAATCTGGAAGTGATGGTGACTCTGTTCATCATCGTCATATTGGGCTACGTGCTATGCAAACTCGGATATATGGGCGACAAGTTCGACCAGAAACTGTCTACTATAGTTATCGACATCACCTGTCCGTCGCTTATCCTCTCGTCGGTAATGGGCGACACGCTGCCCGACCGCACGCTGATTCTACCGCTGCTGGGAGTAAGCATACTGACATACATCATACTCCTGGCATTCGGATTCTTCGTACCGAGATTCATAGCCAAAGACCACGACGCCCAGGGAATGATCGGATTCACACTGATGTTTGCTAACGTTGGTTTCATCGGCTATCCCATAGTGGCATCGATATTCGGACCTCACGCCATATTCTATGCCGCCCTGCTGAACATGCCCAACACCTTCTTCATATTCACAGCCGGCGTGATGCTCATCAAGGGAGAATACAGCATCAAGCAACTCAACCCCAAGATATTGTTCTCGCCGGCAATGATAGCCGCCTTTGCCGCTGCCCTACTTGTGGCATTCAATATCCGCACTCCCGAACTGATAGCCAAGCCGGTAACGATGGTGGGCAACATAACGGTTCCGGCAGCGCTGATGATAATAGGTTCGTCGATGGCACGTCTGCCGCTACACGACATCATCGGCACCCCGAAGGTCTACGTGGCATCGCTATTGAGACTCTGCATCATTCCTCTATCGCTGTTTTTCCTATTCAAGGCTCTGGGAGTGAGCGAAGTGGTGAATGCCATAAACACCGTAGTCATTGCCATGCCGGCAGCATCCTACGGCACTATGTTCTGTCTGAAATACGGGCGCAACCCTGCTCTCATGACAGAGATCACGTTCATCACCACAGTGGCGTCGATATTCACAATACCGATGATAACGCTGCTGTTCAAATAAGAGTCCGCTGTGTTGTCAGACCTTCTAAGGAGAGGTTACATTTCTCACTCAAATCGTACCAAGGTATTATTTTATCGTCACTTATTCACATTTCAGATGATTATAGCTGATGCTTGCAGTTTTTTTGCTACCTTTGCGACAAAATTGACTGAATAAGAAACTATCAACTAAAAACAAAGAAAAAAATGAATAGCGACCCAAAAGACTGTCTCTATTGCCAGAACAATGAGACATTGCACGATCTGATGATCGAAGTAGCGAAACTCAGCGTTTCACGAGTGTTCATCTTCAAGGAGCAGACCTATCATGGCCGTTGCCTCGTGGCATACAAAGACCATGTGGACGACCTGAACCTTCTGAGCGACGAGGAGCGCAACGCATTCATGGCCGATGTGGCAAAGGTGACACGTGCCATGCAGAAAGTATTCAACCCTGACAAAATTAACTATGGCGCCTATTCTGACACGCTGTCTCACCTCCACTTCCACCTGATACCGAAATACAAGGGCGGACCAGACTTCGGCGGCGTGTTCCAGATGAACCCAAAGAAAGTATATCTCACCGACGCTGAGTATACCGAAATGGCAGAGGCGCTGAAGAAGGAACTCTAACGAAAAATATGAGAATTGACATTATCACCGTGCTCCCAGCCATGATCGAAGGCTTCTGCAATGAGTCTATCCTGGCAAGGGCACAGAAGAAAGGACTGGCAGAAATCCATCTGCACAATCTGCGTGACTACTCTGCCGACAAGTGGAAAAGAGTGGACGATTATCCATACGGCGGATTTGCCGGCATGGTGATGCAGTGTGAACCTATAGACCGCTGCATCTCGGCCCTGAAAGCTGAGCGCGACTACGACGAAGTGATATTCACCTCGCCCGACGGAGAACAGTTCAACCAGCACGTGGCAAACGACCTGTCGATGAAGCAGAACCTCATCATCCTGTGTGGCCACTACAAAGGCATCGACCACCGCATCCGCGAACATCTCATCACTCGTGAGATAAGCATCGGCGACTATGTGCTCACCGGCGGCGAGCTTGCTGCTGCCGTTATGGCAGACGCCATCGTACGTATAGTGCCGGGAGTGATAAGCGACGAGCAGAGCGCCCTGTCCGACTGTTTCCAAGACGACATGCTCTCAGCACCTATCTACACCAGACCGGCAGAATACAAAGGCTGGAAAGTGCCCGACATACTGCTCAGCGGCAACGAGGCAAAGATAAAGGATTGGGAGATGGAGCAGAGCTACGAAAGAACGAAGCGCCTGCGACCAGACCTGCTGAAATAACAATAACCGGATGACCTTTCAACCGGTTATTGTGATACCCCCCGAAAATCAGATAAATATTTCGGGGGTTATTTTGTCTATTCATCAACAGCTTGCAGCCATTTGCTTTTAACCCCAATCGGTCATTAGGCCGTTCAATGTAATATATTACAACTGCTTGCAGCCTTTTGTCTTTTATAAGGCGTCTTTTGCTTGTTTTTAATTCGCAATAGCTCGCTATTACTCATTAAAAGACAAACAAAATCCACTCTTCTAAAAGAGTAAAATCCAAGCAAGCCCTAATAATCGATTTGGGTTTAATTCGAAATATCCCATTGTCATTCATAAATACTAGCAAACCCTATTTAAACCATAAACAAACAGCTTTTTACCACATAAATTGACGAAAAGCCCATTTTTTTACTTCTTATTTCACAATATCCATCAGTGTTTCAAAGCTATCCACTTTGCCATATTTCACATTGGATGTAGATATCTGGTCAAAGAGTTTTTCGGCACAAGAGATCTTGCTCTTTTCTATTTCGCGCAAGTCCATGCTCGACATTGAGCCTTTTGTCTCTGCAACAAAATAGATGTGCTTCACCTCGCCTTCCTGGAACGCTATTGCCCAGTCTGGAGAGTAGTTGCCCACAGGTGTCGGAATATGGAATCCCTTTGGTAGCTTGGCATATACAGCCACTTCCTTTGCCGTATCTATTTGACCAACAAACTCCCGTTCTCCCTCACTATCAGTAAACACATAGTCAACGATGCTCTTCTTGCCCTCGAAGGCACGGTCTATTGTTCCGTGTTTCTCCTGCGTGAAGATATCGCTGTCAAACTTTCCTTCTATTCTGTTGTAACTGATATGTTCAACAATGATTGTCGCTTTCTGCTCAAGAATCAGACGTGTTACCTTGCGGATAAACTCTTCTGGGTTCACCATATACATGTCAAACTTTAGAGGACGAATCCTGGAAAGTATCGTTGCCACAGTTCTACGTGTCAAACGTGTTGCACTGCTTATCTTGCCCAACAAGTCGTAACGCACGTTGCTTACAATATCTGTTTTCAGTTTCTCTGTTGCACTTTCCTGTTGTCGCATCATATCGCCGTGCTTCATGTCGTCCAGTGTGGCATTGTCCTTTTGCTCACCTCGTGTCACAACATAGCTCAGTTGGGTTACCTCCAACTCTCTGTTTATTGCGCCTACCGCTTTTTCGATAAGTTCCTCGCTGTCGAAGCTGACCGTATAGGCATATTTATGATTGATGCGTCGCCAAAGTTCCTGAAACTCCTTCTTCATGAAGTTGTCGTTGAGCTTGTTGTCGGGTGTTGTAGCCTTGCTGCCATCGTCAATCATATCCTTCAATACGCTCTGGTCGTAGATGCTCTGAACCAACTTCATCACCGAATTGCTCATTGGCTGCAACTCGTCTGCCAAAGGCAACAAGGTCTCTTCAGCACATGCCTTGCGGAATGTTTCAGTCACCTCTCCGTCTTTGGTGATATAGTTCTTCATGCGCAACTGGAAATAAATTTCCTGTGCGTCATTTTTCGTGATTGTGTATTTCGCTCCATCATCGCAGGTCACTATCTTACCGGTGAAGAAGTCAACGTCAGCCTTTGTCGGACGGTCGTAAAGGTCTTGCTTGATGTCGCGCTGCAAATCTGCCACAAACGTTGCATAGCCTTCGCTGGCAACTACTGTAAGTCGGTTTACCTTATGCACTTCTTCTGGAAGTGCATCATTGTCCTGGCGCACACCATATCTGTCTACGCACAAACGCAAGCCACGGCCTACCTCCTGCCGCTTCTGCGAAACGCTGTTCGACTGGCGAAGCGAACATATCTGGAACACGTTGGGATTGTCCCAACCTTCACGGAGCGCTGAGTGGGAGAAGATGAAGCGCACAGGCTCGTCGAGGCTGAGCAGTCGCTCCTTGTTCTTCAAGATAAGGTCGTAAGCCAAGGTGTCATCGCTCTGGTCGCTGCCACGCTTTACAGAGCTGTTTATAGAACGGCCTTTCTTGTCTATCGAGAAATATCCTGCATGGGTGGCGTGGGCTGATATGCTGCCAAGATACGACATATAATCAGGGTCGAACAAGTTCTGATTATTGTTCAGCTCATCCATATACTCCTGCTCAAATATCTCACCGTATCGTCCCAACTGCTGGTTTCCGTCTTCGTCATACTGGCGGTAGTTCGCCACTTCATCAACAAAGAACAGCGAGAGGCACTTTATGCCACGCTTGAACAAGGCCGACTCCTTACGGAAGTGTGCCTTGATGGTTTCGCGTATCTGTATGCGTGCCTTATGGTCGGCAGTGATATTTCCTTGAATGTCCTTCACGTTTAGCGTCACGCCATTGCCGAATATCGCCTTGCCACGCAAAGGGTCTATCTCTGTCAACATATAACCACGATACTGCTCCATCTCTCCTGAGAGATAAAAGAGGTCGTCGCCCTCGCCTACGTTCTTGTAGGCACGCTTTATGTTGCCGCTCTTGCTCTGCACGTCTATCTCCAAGCGCACCATCGGCGGTTCGTTCTTCGACAGGACGACACTGTCGAAATAGATATAGCTTTCCGTGCCTTTGAGGTTACGAAGCTCGAAACCCACCACCTCTATCTTCTTCACCAGTTTTTGGTTATAGGCATCCAGAGCATCGAGGACATACACAGGGTTGTGGGTCTCTCGGTGTGTGGCTGAATAGTTGAGCGTGAACAATGGGTTGAAGCGTGCCAACGCTGTCTGTGTGGCTGCGCCGCCCATCTTCTGCGGTTCGTCCAATATTATAATCGGACGGTTGGCTGCTATTACGTCGATTGGTCGGCGCGAGCCGAACTCGTCGCGCTTGTCGTATATGATACGGGCATACTTGTTTTTAGCTCCCTCCTTCATCGAGGTATTGAACGCCTGGGTATTGATAATCATCACGGAGATGTCGGCACTCTGCGAGTAGGTGTCTATCTGATTGAGGTTGTCCGAATTATATACGAAGTAGCGTGCCTTCTTTCCATACTGCTCCATGAAGTGATCCTGCGTTATGTCGAAGCTCTTCTTCACACCTTCGCGTATGGCGATGCTTGGCACCACGACGATAAACTTTGTCCAACCGTAGCGCTTGTTCAGCTCAAACATCGTCTTGATATAGACGTATGTCTTACCTGTTCCGGTTTCCATTTCTATATCGAGTTGACAGGCTCCAAGGCGCTTTATCACCTCATTGCTGAGGTGAATGTTGTTCTGTGTCTGTATCTGATGGATGTTCTTCAGCAACTCATCCTCGGAAAGCACTATCTCACCATTCTTGTAGCCTGTGTCAAACTCGCTGAAACCGATGCCTCTTTGCTCTATGCGCCTGCCGTTGTCAATAACGTACACCTTTCCCTGGTCCATCTTGTATTCCAAGAGTCCCTGGTTGGGTTGTCCGTTAAAGATATCAACGGTGCTTTCTACGGCATCGGTCTGATATTGTTGTATCTTAAATTGCAGTTTCATCCTTACAAGATTTTTGTTGTGGTGTTAGGTGCGTATGTCTTGAAGATCTGCTCAAAGTTGGTTGCCGTAGCATCGTCTACTAAGCTGGTATCACGCAGCACCGCATACATCGGCTGCATCTTGGCAATGGCTGTCACCACCTCGTTGGTCACTTCTTGGTCGAAGCAAGCAACAAGATAGCCGTCGGCTACATTATATATCGTCTTGCCATCCACCACACTCTCTTCAATCTTGCTGTCGAGTGTTGCTCCGAGCTCCAGCATCACTTGGAACAGGAGGTCTTCGCTTGTGCGGTCGTCCTTCACGTTGTCTACCAACGAGAACAAATCCTGCTGTGCTGTATCTTTCGGAGAATAGAACACTTCCTTCATGTTGCTGCTGTCGAGCTTCAAGACACGGAATCCGGTGTCAAGGTTTTGAGCCTTGTCAGGATTTTCAGTTTTTATCTTGGTACCAGCACGACGGATGCGCTCTTTGCCGATTTCGCAGATGTTCTTGTAACCAGCTTTATAAGCTTCGCTCTTCTCATCGGTCAGCACTGGGAGCTGTACCATGATAAACTTGCGATTGCCACCATCTTCGGCGTTGAACTTCATAACGGCGTGGGCGGTGGTACAGCTTCCACTAAAGAAATCAATAACTAATGCATTCTTATCAAATTTGGTTATCATTTTTAGACAACGAAGTAATAGGTTGACATTCTTTGGATTATCAAATGTCTTAGCACCCATTAATTCGGTAAGTTGCTTCGTTGCTGATGAAGTGAGAAAATCTTCGTCCCACCAAGTCGTAACAGTTCGTCTTGAATTCTTTGCTTGTTCCAAATAATACTTCTGTTGTAGTCCGTTAGAAGTTCTGACTATTAACCCTTGTTCGTATTTCTTTTGCATCATTTCTTTGGAATAACGCCAATATCCAGTTACACCCAAGAATTCATAGTAAGGATTTCCTTTCTTTGCACCTCCTGGTCCATCTACAGGAGTCAATCGATATTCACCATTTTCATCTCTTTGATTGAAACCGCTCAATACGGGATCTTCGCCTATTTGCTTGTGTTTGGCAAATAGTACATTAATGTTTTTTGCATAAAACAAAAGATGATTATGATTTTCGGATATTATACGATCATTTGATACAGAAGCACGATGTTTATGACAAATATCTGCAATAAAGTTTTTCTCGCCAAAGATTTCATCTCCAACTTTTTGTAGGTTAGCTCCTTCGTCATCACCTATCGAAATAAATATCACGCCATCCTCGGTCAGCAGGTCTCTTGCCACCTTCAATCGTGGATAAATCATATTAAGCCAATCAGTGTGAAATCTACCGTTGCTCTCGGTGTTCGTCACCAAACGGTTGCCCTGCTCGTCAAACTGTCCTGAGTTGGCGAGATATTCTGCAGCTGACTCCGCAAAGTCGTCTTCATAAACAAAGTCGTTGCCAGTGTTATATGGTGGGTCGATGTAAATCATCTTCACCTTATGGAGGTAGGTCTCCTTAAGGCATTTCAGCACATCGAGGTTGTCGCCCTCGATGTACCGAAAGTCTATAGCAAAAAGGCAGATTGCAATTAGTGTTGTTGAAATGAGGGAGCCTGCCAATGCGGGTACATAATGGGAGAATGCAGTTTCAAGCGTAGCGCAGTCTCCCATAATAGAATTGGTTAAATCCGCAAGGTCTTTTTTGCCGAAGAAAGACAACGGAATTTTGCGCAGCTGTTCCGCTAAGGATATACGCCTTACCCCGCTTTCCACATAAGTCGCTAAGTAAGTGGCGTTATATTGAAACCAAGTCGCAATAAATATAAGGCATAAGCAAACCAAAGAACCAACCGCATAAAAAGCAATGCGGCTTCCATTTAAGTTCCCATTCATGGCGTCAATGACAAAGTAATAGAGCAACCCCACAGGGAGCATAAAGGATATATCCTGTACGACGCAGGCAATACAGCCTTTTATCAAATCGACAGCCCCCTGTCTTGATAATGCAAAACGTCTTTGCAATGTCTTAATCATGCGTTTACCTCCTTTGCAATCTTCCATTCTGCCGCTTCGGAATAATTCTTCCACATTTTTGTGAATATGCCGTTTCTCTCTATCAGTCCACTATGTGTGCCGCTTTCGACAATTTCACCGTCTTGCAGTACATAAATGCAATCCGCGTCTGTGATTGACGACAACCTGTGTGCAATCATAATGACGGTCTTTCCCTTTGAAAGCGCGGATAAAGCCTGCTGTACGCGCACCTCATTATCGGGGTCGGCAAACGCGGTCGCTTCATCAAGAATTAGAATAGGCGCATTTTTCAAAATCGCGCGGGCAATCGCTATTCTTTGCTGTTCACCGCCGGACAGGTACACACCTTTTGTGCCGACAAC
>OGXZ01001386.1_pt1 | contig 13845 bp, 10 predicted proteins | sample 1576431 | NCBI WGS metagenome assembly OGXZ01 (sample SAMEA3541590, study PRJEB24748) | human gut metagenome | biome: human gut; feature: human-associated habitat; material: faeces | place: China | collected 2012
GAGCGGCCATCCACACCCGGAAATCAAATGCCCGGAGCAGAATATAAAACCCCAGCAACATGACAAATACATACCATACATAAGTAGGCAGGAACAAATGATATGCCTTGATGATGCCCCCCAGCAGATCTGTTGAGTCATAACTGGGAGCAAGCTGATAGGTAGGCATACCGCCGAAAATGGAGTTCGTCCAGCGGGTACGTTCGCCCGTCCGTTCCTGATACTCCTGCATTTCGTGTCCGGCACCGATTCCCGCAACGGCATCATGCTGAGCCAGAATACGCCCTTCGGTTACAGCCGGGAAAAAGTAAGCAAACGAGATGACGGCAAACAAAAGAATTGCCACCACGTCGGGAAGTAATTTCCTGAACTGATTCATAATGAACAGATAGTTTATTAGTTAATTCATGTTTTCAGCCGACAAAGATAACACAATACTCCCTGAAAAGTCGTAAATTTGCGGAGTAAATTGATTAATAAGCATGAAAATAGGAATCATTACGGCCATGTCTTCCGAACAGAAACAACTGGCCAACCAACTCGAGAACCCGACGGAACGTAAGGAAGGTCCTTTCACCTATACGGAAGGAACCATCAAAAACAATACCATCATCCTGATGCAGTGCGGCATCGGAAAAGTGAATGCAGCAGCCGGAGCAGTGGAAATGATCCGCAACTTTGCTCCCGACTGTATCATCAGCACCGGTGTGGCTGGAGGCATTGACAGCTGCCTCAACGTGATGGATGTAGTAGTAAGCAGCCGGATCGTGTACCACGACGTGTGGTGCGGCGAAGGCAATGCCTACGGACAGATCCAGGGACTTCCGCTCTACTTTACCGGCAACGAGACTCTCTACCAGTGTGCAATCAGCCTGGATACGGAAACAGCTATCCACGGAGGACTGATCTGTAGCGGTGACAAGTTCATCACTGACCGCCAGGAACTGGAAACCATCAAGGCGAATTTCCCGGAAGGACTGGCTGTTGATATGGAGTCTGCTTCCATCGCCCAGGTATGCCATCTGTATGAAGTTCCCTTCATCAGCTTCCGCATCATCAGTGATACACCGGGAGCAGAAAAGCATCTGGAACAATACAAGAACTTCTGGGGAGAGATGGCTGACCGCTCGTTCCATGTTACGGAGGCTTTCCTCAAGGCTCTGCCAAACAAACTTTAATTCAAGAATCTTCCATTTTATTTCATTCCTGACCATATGAAAAAGATACCAAGCTTTACCATTGACCATATCCACCTGCTGCGGGGCATTTACGTGTCACGCCAGGATCAGGTAGGAACAGAGACAGTCACTACATTCGATATCCGCATGAAAGAGCCCAACCGCGAACCGGCCCTGAGCCCGTCGGCCATTCATACCATGGAGCATCTGGCTGCCACTTTCCTGCGCAATCATCCCGTATGGGCCGACAAGATCATCTACTGGGGACCGATGGGATGCCTTACCGGAAATTATCTGGTGGTAAAAGGAGATCTGACTTCACGCGACATTCTGCCGCTGATGAAGGAAACTTTCAGCTTCATTGCCGGATACGAAGGCGAAGTTCCCGGAGCCACTCCACGCGACTGCGGAAATTATCTGCTGATGAATCTGCCTATGGCACGCTGGGAAGCCGCCAAATATCTGCATGAAGTTCTGGAGCAGGCCAGCGAAGAAAACCTGACCTATCCTGCTGCGGAAGCTTAAGTTCAGTCGAGGGAGTGTCATAACATTCAAATGGGAATTATGACACTCCCTCGAATCATTATGCACAAAGAAAAAAATTTTTTTGCACATTCAAAAACTATTTATACCTTTGACTAAAGATTATTTAAATCAAGTTTATAACTATTAGAAAAACATGAAAACACATCCGGGAAGCAGCTCTTACTCAGAAAAAAGGGGGGGGAGAAATTTTTCTTTTATTTACCCATGAGAAGAATCTTCTTTTTTATCTTCCTTAGTCTTTACACAGCAACAATCTTTGCAGAAAAATCAGACAGCATCAAAATATGGGGGCATGTATGTGATGCCTTCACCATGCATGGTCTCATAGATGGCGTCCAGGTGGAATTGCTGGACAAAGACAGTGTACTTCTGCAAAGGCAGCAATGGAGCCTGGAAGACCGCACGGAATCATCCTTCACAATAGACGCATTAAGAGGGGGGACATATATCATCCGGGTCAGTCATCCTGAGTATTCTTCACTGACTAAAAAGTTTACCATCCGCAGCAGCAAACGGGAAAAACGGTATTCCATAGGGCCTCTGAAACTACGCCGGCTTCCGATGAATTCACAAGCGCTGGACGAGGTGGTTATCAAAGCTACAAAAATCAAGTTCTTTACGCGGGGAGATACCGTTATTTATAACGCCAATGCATTCAATCTGGCAGAAGGCTCCATGCTGGATGCCATGATATCACAGCTGCCCGGAGCCAGACTGGAACGCAACGGGCAACTTTTCGTCAATGGGAAGAAGGTGGAAAGCCTGTTGCTCAACGGAAAGGATTTCTTCAAGGGAGACCATTCCGTCCTGCTGGATAATCTGCCCGCTTATACCATAGAAGACATAAAAGTGTACAACCGGCTAAGTGAACTGAGCCAGAGACTGGGACAAAAAGTGGACGACGGAGATCTGGTAATGGATATCAACCTGAAGAAACAATATCAGGTAGGATGGCTGGGTAATGTAGAAGCAGGAGGTGGAACACACGACCGCTGGCTGGGACGCGTATTTCTCACACGTTTCACCCCGCAGTCGCGCGTTTCACTTTATGCTACAGCCAACAACACCCACGAAAACCGTAAACCCGGACAGGACGGGGAATGGCTGCCCAGTGATATCGGAAACGGCACAAGCACTACCGAAAAAGGAGGAATAGACTATACAATAAGTGATAAATACGGACTTTTCGACCTGGAAGGACAACTGAACGCCCAGCATACGGACAACGACAATATAAGCAATCAGGCTACAGAGCATTTCCAGCAAGGGAAAACTACCTTCGGGAGAAACTGGAGTAAAGGGAACTCTCAGACCACAGAACTCTATACCAGACACAGAATGTATTTCAGACTGGGTCCCGAACGAAGCCGGAACAGCATAAACCTTACCGTAACCCCGGAACTGAATTTCTACCGGGCTAACGGAAACAACCGTTACCTGCAAGCTGAATTCAGGCAGGATCCGACAGTCATTGGAAGTGCCGGCTTCCTGCAGGAACAATTACAAAGTCCTGCCATCCAGCATACACTGCTTGACAGCCTGCTGATCAACCGGGTACGCTCAGAACAGCTCAGCCATGCAACTAAAATCAACGGAGGAGCCGTTGCCAACCTCAGCCTGTCCGTTCCGTTTACCGGCGGCATACTGGGAATCTCCGCCGGTTTCGATGCAGAACACCTCACGGACGAACGGCATGATCTTTACCGACTGGATTACTCTTCCAGCGAATCAGCCGCAGCAGACAACCGACGCCGTTATTTCAACTTGCCCTCGGATAAAAAACATGCAATGGCATCCATCGAATACTCCCATGGTTTCGATGAGAAATGGGAATGGATGATTATGCCACACCTGGATTATAATTTCACACAAACCGAACAGGAGAATTCACTCTACCGGCTGGATCTGCTGGAAGACATGGCATCAGCACCGTTAGGTTCGCTCCCATCCACCCGGGAAGCCCTGCTTTCCACACTGGACATCTCCAACAGCTATCTCACGGACAACCGGCTGCACGATGTTACATTGTCGCTGAGAGGGCGGTATGATCATGTGGAAGTCCGCAAGGGAAGACGGTATTCACGCCTGCGGTTTATATGGGACCCACGCATTACCATGCAGTCGGAAGAATGGATTTTTACAGGCGAGGAACAGAGTCAGAGTAGCCGGACAGTATGGTTGCCGGGAATGCGTCTGGAATTGCTCAGGAATACGCCGGGCATGAAACATCAGCTGGAACTGATTGCTGATTATAGCCAGAAAATGCCTTCCATGTTCCAGCTGATGGGTCTCCGGTTTGATTCGGATCCGTTGAACGTAGAACAGGGGAATCCGAATTTACGCCGAACCGGTATCTACACACTCCTCTTCAAGCATTCTTCACGGCCGAAAAATATCGGAATGATAAGTACCCATGTTACTGTCAATATATATCAGAATGCACTTGCCACCGGACAATTCTATAATCCGGAAAACGGAGTACGCACATACTGTCCTCAAAATGTAAACGGGAACTGGAACACCAACGGATCTGTCTGGTATGTCACTCCCCTTGGAAAGCAAAAACGTTTCAACCTGGAAATGCAGCTGGAAAATCAATATGTGCACAGCGTGGATCTCACGTCAAACAATGAAGATGCTTTGATACGCAGTTACGTAAAGACCAATTATCTCAAACTTCCGCTAAGCCTGGAGTACAGCCACGACAAATTGCGCGTGGGGGTCAAGGCATCTGCGGCATGGAACCATGCGGCCAGTGAACGGGAGGGATTCCAGAATGTAGATGCTGCAGACATCACATACGGACTGTTCGGACACTGGAATATGCCCTGGGGATTCACCCTCGCCACTGATCTGAACTATTATACCCGATACGGATATTCCAACGAACAGATGAACAGCCGGGACTGGGTATGGAATGCACAGCTTTCAAAGAGTTTCCTGAAAGGTAAGCTGATCCTGACTGCCGTAGGATTTGACCTGTTGGGGCAGCTTTCCAACATTACCTACAGCCTCAACGCTCAGGGAAGCATGGAAACATGGAAGAATGTTATTCCCCGGTACGGAATGCTCCGCATTGCATACCGGTTCAGTAAGAAACCGGAAAAGAAATAAATTATTCAGGGACATTCAGCCAATCTGTCCGTCAGATATTCACTGAATGTCCCTGTCTGATCAAATTACTTGTTGCCTTTATAAAACTTCGTCATTTCCTCAATATTCATGGCATTCTGCCTGAAGCGGGGATCTCCCTGTGCACTCTCGAGGGTATATGGCAAGGTCGTAGCTGAATCGGGCCAGGCAAAACCATACCAGCCTCGCTTGATTCCATCATCCTGATCCAGAAGTGACTTGGCATCATGGCTGGCCCATCCGGAAATACACTGAATTAACTGTGTATGTGGTCCAATGGCATCCTGTATGATTTTAAGATATTTCGCATCCGAATTTTCACTCATCAGCCAGTCTGCCTGCTTGAAGATTCTGCTGCCGGGACGAATCTGAGGATGAGTCAGATCATGGCAGGTAAGCCATACGATACAATCCGGATTCGCTCTCTTGGCCGACTGGTAAATTGTATCCCAGCATCGTTCTGTCGACCTGCGCTTATACTCCAGCACCTGTTCGTCCGTGATATGTTCCTTTCCCGGAAACGGTTCACCAAACAGTTCTTCATAGATCTGGCGCTCGCAGGGCATCCATTTCATTGCTTCAGCAGAATCCCGCGGTGCTGTGAATAAAGCATCAATCATAAAACCATCTATCCCTGTTTTGCTGACAGCTTCATAAATGACATTGCCCAAGTATGTCAGATACTCAGATGTATATACAATATGAAACATTGTCTGATTATCATAAACTTCATCAGGATGCTCCTTCATCCAACGGACATTGGTGCCCGGTGAAAAATACCCCATCACTTTCATTCCTTCACGATGTCCCATATCCACCAGATCCTTCAAGAAGTTCGACCGCAGCCCCGGAACCTTAGGGACAATGTCACTGTCATACCATGCATAGCCATTATGACTGACACAAAAACTCTGAATCGTATTCACACCATGAGCCTTGTACCATTCAAAATGTTCCTTAGGATCTGCCTGGGAATAGTCCTCAGGTAATGAAAGCCCTGCATAGCCTTTACCGCTCCAGTTAAAATCGATACAAAAAGCCTGTATCGGTTCATCGGCTGTCTTTTGAGCATTCTGATGACTACAAGCCATGAGGAAGCATGCCGCCCCAATAAATCCGAATCGTCTGATAATGTCCATATTCTTTTATTTACTGATTACCGAGAATTCACCAATATTAAACCGTTTCACATCATCTACAATCTGAATGGCCTTGAGAGTTATGAAACGGGCCTTGACGGGAGCAAAACGGACTTCCCGCAATGTAGGAGAATTCTTGATGTTTGAGAATTCACCTTCGGCTACCTTCTTTTGGGATGCCTCTGTTTCTCCCGCCCACACTTCATAACGGTGAATATATCCGGAAGTCCAACGGTTCTGTTCGGGCAGATAAGTGATTCCCGTCAGGGTGTGTTTCTCTCCCATATCAATCGTAGCAGAGCCCGTAGTAAACCAGTCTGCCGTATGAGGATCGCCATCAAAAAGATTACGGCTGTCAGTACCCAGCAGACGGAAACGACGCATAGGAAGATCAAATTTCTGAGTAGCAACCTCACTCTGTTTCTTAAAGTTCTTGTCATAGGCTATTGCCTTGATCTCACCCCGCTTGTTAAACACAAAAGGCTTCGTATATCTGTTCTTGCCCACTTGCGGAACCGAACCATTGGTAGTATAATAGATCTCACTCTCACGGTCATTGGCTGTAAGCACGATACGGTCGTCTGCATCGCGGCGGATAGCCGGTTCTACCATCAGATTGGGTGCAAGAAATGCTTCTACATTGGCAATACACAAAGGTCCCTTGGCCCGCTCAAAGTTTACACGGAGAGCACGGGTTTCGACCGTATTGAAACGAAGAATCCGCTTGTAACCGATGGTTGTTGTCTTCTCTGTAAGTGGCAGAGGAACAAATGTCCCGTCAGATGTCTGATATTCGACTTTGAAGGAAGCAACACGCTGTCCGAGTTCGATATACTCCTGCAGCAACAGACGATTCACTTTCTGAGGTGTATCAAACGTAAACGTAAGTACTCCGGCAGACACACCATCAGGCGTTGCCCAATAGGTATCGGAACGTCCGTCACTGACACGGGAAGCTTCAAACCCCTGCCCGCGCACCTGATCGGCCGTAACCTTGGCATGAACCAGTATATTGTCCTTCAATTCACTCTGAATCGTCTTCCACCATTCAATGGTCCGAACTGAATCAATCGGATGAATACGCCCGTGACGGTCAGGGCAGAAACTCAGAAGGAGATTGGCATTACGTCCCACACTCTGGTAATAGATATCCACCAGCTGGGCTACCGACTTCACCTTATTGTCTTCAGCAGCATGATAATACCATCCGGGACGAACGGATACATCAACCTCACCCGGCATCCACATTGAACCTGTTTCACAGCCTGTGGTCGGAGATACACTTGCAGCGTTCGGATCATCAAGTCCCGGCATCATAGCCCAGTTGGTCTCATCAGCCCAGCCTTCCTCATTACCGATCCAGCGGATATCACCGCATGTTCCGCCGAATATCATTGCTTTCGGAGCAATACCTTTGATGGTTCTCACGGCATTGGGATAATTGTAGTATTCTTCAAGATTGGGAATCGTCCGGTTCTCACGGGCTCCTCCATAATATCCGTCTCCTCCATTAGCACCGTCAAACCAATATTCAAACGTATCAGGATAGCGCTCCATCAGTTCACGGATCTGTTTATGAAAATATTCCACATACTCTTTCTTTCCATACTGAGCGTGATGACGGTCCCAGGGAGAAAGATAAAGTGCAAACTTCATGCCATGCTTCTGACAGGCTTTATGAATATCATCCAGCAAATCACCTTTGCCCTGGCACCACGAGGTATTTTTTACACTGTAATCTGTGTATTTAGAAGGCCACAGACAGAATCCGTCATGATGTTTGGCAACAATAAGCAATCCCTTCATTCCGGATTTTTTACATACTTCCACCCACTGCTCTGCATCAATCTCTCCTCCAATGGGAGCAAAACGCTCAAGAGGTGTATCCCCATATCCCCACTCCAGATCATTAAAAGTACTCATTCCAAAGCAGATCATGGCATATTGTTCCAGGCGCTGCCATTCCATATGTTCAGGACTGGGCAACGGATAAACCGGAGCCGGAGTTGCTACCTGGGCACCAGCACGGCCAGCCATCAGTAAAAGTGCTGCAAGAAATAATTTTCTGGTTCTCATTTTTATTATCTTTTGTTGTTTCTTATCCGACCTTCTTACGCCTGTTTCCGTATCCCAGCCTGTAAGAGTCCGGTGTATTCATTCATAGTATCTGCAAAAATAACCGCTTACAACATTTTGCCTTTGTAAAAAAATGAACTATTATTGTAAAATCTTATCCTTTATCACAAAAAAAGCATATGATATACTTAAATCAGACATACGAACTGCTCGCCGGCGGATTTCATGCCGGAAACAGATCATGGAACAAGCGGCATACAGAAATAGACAACTGTTTCAAGTTATACCAGCTCACAGAGGGAAATGTACACGTATGCAGCGATCAGGATGATTTTACACTGGAAAAAGGGAAAATGTATTTTATCAACGGAAGCAAACTGAGTAAACAGTATTGTAAAGAATCATTCTCCACTCACTGGATTCACTTTCTTCCCAAGGACCTGATGATTTATCAAGGACTGCTGAATCTGCCAGCCGTTGTAGAAATCGAGACTAACGGTATCTCATTCATCGGCCTGGAACAGCATATCGATATGCTGCTGAACAGTACCAAAATCTCATCCTGGGAATATGTTTTGTCGATCATGCATGTACAGGCTCTGATACAGACCGTGATAACAAGGCTGACGAAAGACTGCGATATCACTGCCACATCTACCAAAATCTACAGACTGGAACCGGCCATGCGCTACATGCACGCAAACTACAAAGACACCATCCATTTAAAAGAACTGGCATGCATGTGCAATGTATCCCCCAATTATTTTCATAAAATATTCAAGCAGACATTTAAAATCACCCCCACCAACTACATCATCCTGCTCAGGATGAATTCCGCACTGCAATTACTGAAAGACAACGGAGTAACCATAAAAGAGATTGCCTTTGAGCTGGGCTTTACCGACAACGCACACTTTTGCAAGACCTTCAAGAAATACTATGGCATTACTCCCGGAGAATATCAGAGAAATCAGAACAATATCTTATTATAATGATAACTGCATAAAAAATCCGGGCCGTCTCCAGTATGATGGAAACGACCCGGAATTTTGTTCGTTGCAGCAAGTAAAGAATTACTTACGCAGACCCAGTTCCTTAACGATAGAACGATATCTTTCGATATCACGTTCTTTCAGGTAGTTCAGCAACGCACGACGCTTACCTACCAGTGTAGTCAGGGCTCTTTCAGTGCTATAATCTTTTCTGTTGAGCTTCATGTGCTCAGTCAGGTGAGAAATACGGTATGAAAACAATGCAATCTGAGCTTCAGGTGAGCCAGTATCAGTGTTAGACTTTCCGTACTTTCCAAAGATTTCTTGTTTTTTAGCTGCGTCTAAATACATAATTTTGACTTTTTAAAATAGATAAATTTGATTTGCGGTTGCAAAGATAGGTATAATCTTTTAAAGGACAAGCCTTTTCAGACTTTTTTTGTAAGTTTCCCGAATAAAAGATCAACGGTCAACTTCATCGGCATGTTCCACAAAAGTTGCCAGTGTAATCGGTTCAGCCTGCTCAAAGGCTGCCTTACGTGTCTTGCAGTCTTTACAGATACAGCTACGGCACTTGGACTGTTCGAAAACCGTACAGGGGTCCAGATGAATTGTCAACTGAATCCGGTCAGCATACTTCTTTTCCAGAATCTGCCGGAGATGAGCTCCTTCGTCATGTCCTTTTTCAATGGTATAAAACCAAGGAAGCGTCAGATCACAATCCATATACAGATAGTTACCATACTTGATTACCTTTGCATTATGAATATCAATCCAGTCAGGTGACCGTTTGGCATTCAGCTCAGAAGCCATGTCTTCCAACAAGGCCTCATCAGCCTTATCCAATAAATTGGCAATGGTCTTCCGCAGAATAGATACTCCCGTCACGATTATGATTCCACCGAAAAGGAAAGCAAGGACACTGTCAATCCAGGCAATTCCTGTAAAATACAGAACCAGCAAACCGGCCACCAGACCAATTGTGGAGTAAGTATCCGACTGCAGATGCTTTCCTCCTGCTATCAGTGCCATGGAATTATAACGCTTGCCGATATGTACACTGTACCATCCCATCAGATAATTGAGAAGTCCTGAAAAAGCCACAATGTAAATACCGATATCCAACTTCTGGATACCTGCCGGAAAAAACAGATGAAGTACACCTTCATAAACAATCAGAACACCGGCAAACGTAATCAAGATACCTTCCACTGAAGCCGAAATCTGCTCCATCTTTCCATGACCGAACGGATGACTTTTGTCCTTGGGCTGTGCAGACCAACGGAGACTGTACAGACTGACAGCCCCTGCAAGTACATTCACAATACTCTCCATGGCGTCGGTCAGAATGCCGACTGAATTGGTCAGCCAATAGGCAGCAAACTTACCTATCAGAATCAGGGACGAAATAAACACGATCCATCCCTGCACTTTTTGCTTGAGTTGTTCTTCGTTCATTCTTCCTTTGTTTTAAAAACGGGCAACAAATTTAATCAATTACTTCGCTGAATGTTCATCCGAAAGGAAGGATTTAAAAGGCTTCTGTGAGATTTGGAACGAATCGAAATAGTTCCTAACTTCGCAGCCGAATTTTAAACTAATACCCAACAGATACACAGAAGCATTACTATGGATCAACCAACAACAAGGAAAAACGCACGCATTGACGTAGCTGACGTATTAAGAGGACTGGCCGTAATGGGTATCATTGTCCTGCATTCCATCGAACATTTCAATTTCGGATCTTATCCGGACACCTCTGCACAAAGTGCCTGGCTGAACTTCACGGACAAAGCAATCTGGGACGGACTGTTCTTCATGTTCGGAGGAAAAGCCTATGCTGTATTCGCTCTGTTATTCGGATTCAGCTTTTTCATCCAAGACAACAATCAGCAAATGAAAGGCAAAGATTTCCGTCTACGCTTCTGCTGGCGCCTGGTTCTGCTGTTCCTGTTCGGCAACCTGAATGCTTCATTCTTTACGGCAGAGGTACTGGTTCTCTATTCTTTGGTAGGCTTCATTCTGGTTCCGACCTGCCGCTTATCCGACAAGACCATCCTGATACTGGCCTGTCTGTTGCTGATCCAGCCTCTCCCCCTCTATTATACCTTACGGGCAGCTTTCGATCCCACCTATACACCGCTGACGATTCCAACCCGTGAACTCTGGATGACGACCTACCAGTCACAGATGAACGGAACTTTTCTGGAAACTTTGCGTACTAACCTTTGGGAAGGACAATTAGCCAGCCTGGCATGGGCCTGGGATCATGGACGTGTCTTCCAGACTGCAGCTCTCTTCCTGCTGGGCATGCTTGCCGGACGCCGCCGTCTGTTCCTCCAGGAAGCACTACCCATATGGAATAAGATCTGTGCTGGTGCCATCATAGCCTTTTTCCCGCTTTATGGAATCAATAATCTGCTTCCTCAGTTCATTGAAAACCGCTCCATTCTGGTTCCCCTCTCTCTGATCATCAGTTCACTTGCCAATTTTGCTTTCATGCTGATGCTTGTATCCGGTGTCCTGTTCATGTATTACCGTACCCGTATGCAGTCTCTGCTGCGAAAAATCATTCCATACGGCAAAATGAGTCTGACCAACTACATCACCCAGAGTATCATCGGATCTTTCCTCTTTTACCACTGGGGACTGGGACTGCACAACCATCTCACCATCACGGCCAGCTGCCTGACAGGAATCGTTCTTTTCTTCCTGCAATGGAAATGCTGTGACTGGTGGATGAAGCATCACGACCACGGTCCGCTGGAATATTTGTGGAAACGGGCTACCTGGCTCAGGTAGCCTGAAAAGGCAAAACCCCGGAACAAGCTTATAATAAATTGAAAAAACCATTTGTTCCGCATGAAAAATCAGAGGAAAAATCGTACCTTTGCGTCCAAATATATAGGTATAGTATGCAAGATATTAGAAACATTGCCATCATTGCCCACGTTGACCACGGTAAAACAACCCTCGTGGACAAGATGATGCTGGCGGGACACCTGTTCCGCAACGATCAGACCAATGGCGAATTGGTTCTGGATAACAACGATCTGGAGCGTGAAAGAGGTATAACCATTCTTTCAAAAAATGTCTCCATCAATTACAATGGTACTAAAATCAATATCATCGATACTCCGGGGCATGCAGACTTCGGTGGAGAAGTAGAGCGCGTCCTCAACATGGCTGACGGATGTATCCTGTTGGTTGATGCTTTTGAAGGTCCAATGCCACAGACCCGTTTCGTACTCCAGAAAGCACTTCAAATCGGATTGAAACCGATTGTAGTAGTCAACAAGGTTGATAAGCCGAACTGCCGTCCGGAAGAAGTCTATGAAATGGTGTTCGACCTGATGTTCAGCCTCAATGCAACGGAAGATCAGTTGGATTTCCCGGTACTGTATGGCTCTGCCAAGAACAACTGGATGGGTGAAGACTGGAAAACTCCGACCGGTACCATCACTCCGCTGCTGGATGCCATCGTGAAATACATCCCGGCTCCGAAGCAACTGGAAGGTACTCCGCAGATGCTGATCACCTCACTCGACTATTCATCTTATACCGGACGTATTGCCGTAGGCCGTGTACATCGCGGAACTATCAGTGAAGGCATGAACATCACTCTGGCAAAACGTGACGGAACGCTGGTTAAATCAAAGATCAAGGAAGTACATACATTTGAAGGATTGGGACGCAAGAAAGTAGAATCGGTTTCTTCCGGTGATATTTGTGCCATTATAGGTATCGATGGTTTCGAAATCGGTGATACCATCTGCGACTTCGAAAACCCGGAACCGCTGCCACCAATCGCTATTGATGAACCGACCATGAGCATGCTGTTCACCATCAACGACTCTCCGTTCTTCGGAAAAGAAGGAAAGTATGTGACTTCACGTCACATTCACGACCGCTTGATGAAAGAATTGGACAAGAACCTGGCTCTGCGCGTTCGCAAGACTGAAAATGAAGATGGAAAATGGATTGTTTCCGGACGTGGTGTGCTTCATTTGTCTGTATTGATTGAAACCATGCGTCGTGAAGGCTATGAACTTCAGGTAGGCCAGCCTCAGGTTATCTTTAAGGAAATTGACGGTGTCAAATGTGAACCGATCGAGGAACTGACCATCAGTGTTCCGGAAGAGTTTGCCAGCAAGATGATCGATATGGTAACCCGCCGTAAAGGTGAAATGGTATCCATGGAAACTCAGGGTGACCGTGTAAACATTGAATTCGACATGCCGTCACGCGGTACCTTTTCCCATCCGAATGAATACGGTTCCATCTTCTTTCATCGTTACAAGATAGTTAAACTGTGTATTCCCATTGGCATACGTATGGTTGATGCCGGTCAGGCGGTTGGTCTGGCCGTTGATGCGGATAAACATATCATGACTCGCTTTCTGATTCTCCACCTCGAAAGAAACGGCGAGCAGCGTTGCTCCCTCTGCGGCACCCGGCAGCGTTGCTGAGACGGTCACGGATTTTTTCGTCTCAATCTCATATCCGTCCGCTGTCTTCTGAATGCGCAGATCTTCCTGATCGGTCTCTGGAATTTCAAGGTTTACTTTCTGAAAACAACTGTGAAACAGGGGTCCTACAGAACCATTCTTTGTATCTGAATCTGCAGCGGCTCTGAAATTATCCACAGATTTCGCCGATTTTTCCTGATCCGTGATTGCCGCTGTTGTCTTCCGCATTTCCTGATCCGGGATCACGGCTGCCGTCTCCAGTATTTCCTGGTTCTGCGGATAAGGTAACGATTTGTATTCCGTCTCGGAAACC
>OGXZ01001393.1_pt1 | contig 13794 bp, 16 predicted proteins | sample 1576431 | NCBI WGS metagenome assembly OGXZ01 (sample SAMEA3541590, study PRJEB24748) | human gut metagenome | biome: human gut; feature: human-associated habitat; material: faeces | place: China | collected 2012
GAAGAAGACCTTCTCCTGCCCAATCATCTGAGTGAGATCGTGATAAAAATTCGCAGTTGTCCATATCCAGCGTGATCAGGCTGCGCCCGGTGCAGCAGCCGCGCTTGCGGCTCCCACCCCGCAGGGTGCCGCCCACGAAGCCGCCCACGTCCTTCAGGTCAGCCTGCTTGCCCTTGGACAGGGCCATGTACTCCGCGTGGGTCTCGGTGCCGCAATTGTTCTGCATGGCGTTCTGCAGATCGTCAGTGAAGTCGGCCCATGTGATGGAGCAACCGTCCCACTCGGTCGCTGTGCGGCTGCCGCCCACGCTGATCTCAATTGGTGTAGCGCTCATTTGTCCTCCTCCTTCAGCGGGCCATACTTGTACCGCTTTGCGTTCCATCTGGCTTTTGCATCGATCTGCGTGCTGCCGCGCTCGCCGACCCTGCCGCAGCGGGTGCAGACCACCGACCAGCCGCCGTCCTTTGCGTACCTGCTGCTCTTGCGGTAGCGGGCCAGCCCGACTTTGCCCCTCGGGCGTTTCTCTGCATCGTAGGGCACCGCCCCGCAGGTGCAGGTGAACAGCGCCGAGGTGCTGGGTAGGGATTCTGTTTTCTTCATCGTCCTCAATCCTTTGTAAAGAAGTCACCGTGCCAGCCTGCGGCGTTCAGGGGAAGCCCCTCGGCCCAGGAGGGCACGATGCTCATAATGCGTACCACGTTGTCCAGCGCGGCTTCCGCGTCCTGCGTGGTAGGCAGCTCGATGATGACCTCGTCGTGGACGTGGAACACCACCTGGTACCCAGCCCGTCGGAGGTTATCCAGCGCGAAAGCCAGGCAATCCCGGCCCACAGCTTGGGTGAGGTTCTCGGTCAACTTGCCGCCGTAGGTCTCGGCTTCCCGCCAGCTGCCCGTGTCCCACTCCTTATAAGTAATGCGGTCATCCGGCGTGGTGCCGGGGTCGGCGTAGAAGAGCTTGCGCCCGCTGGGCAGCTGCATCGTCAGAAACGGGAAGGGAAAGCCCCAGGCCACCTCTTTGCGGAGCGTCACCCCTACTCGGGGCATAGTAGTCCTGCCGGTGCGGATGGTGTGCACCGCTGCGTCCTGCATCCTGCGCCAGAGCTTGCAGATACTGGGGTTCTGCCTGCGCCAGCGGTTCACGATGTCCTGTAGGCCCTCGTCGTCCAGGCCCAGCTGATCGCCGCCCATGCGCTTCATAGCGCCCACACCGCCCTGGTAGCCCAGAGCCAGCGTTGCCACTTTACCGCGCTGGCGGTACTTGTAGTTTGGGCTGCCCTTGACGATGCTGTCGAAGGGCACACCGAAGATGCGGGCTGCGGTGGCCTCGTAGATCTTGCCGGTGGTGCGGAAAACGTCCAGCACCCACTCCTCACCGGCCAGCCATGCGATCAGCCGGGCTTCAATGGCTGAGAAATCTGCATCCACGAAAGTGCAGCCTTTGCCGGGCACCAGCGCCGTGCGGATGAGCTGGCTCAGCGTATCAGATACATTGTCGGTCAGCAGAGCTAACGCTTCGGGGTCGTGCAGCTTTACAATGCTGCGCCACTCAGCCTGATGGTCGAGGTAAGTTCGAGGCAGGTTCTGCACCTGAAGCAGCCGCCCGGCCCAGCGCCCTGTCCGGCTGGCCCCGTAGAATTGCAGGGTTCCACGCACCCGGTGGTCGGGGCCTGCGCTGGCTGCGATGGTCTCATACTTGGTGTTGCTGGTCTTGCCCAGCTGCTGCCGGAGTTCCAGCACCCTGCGCACGTCGCTGGGCAGGTCGCCAGCCAGAGCCTTGCCCACATCCTCCTTGGTTAGGCCGGGAATCTCTACGCCCCGGTTGTGGAGCCAGCCCAGCAGCTGGGCACGGCTGCCGGGGTTGGCCAGACCAGTCAGGGCTTTGCACTCGGCGGTCTGTTCTTCTGTGATCAGCGCAGAGCAGGCAAGGGCACCCTCTACCAGCTCCATATCCACCGCCACGCCCCGGGCGTTCATCTCCACGTCCTCCCGCCACTGTTGCATGATCTCCTCCGGCACCGGCCATGGGGCCAGCTTCCGGTCATTTGCCCGCTCGGCGATCACGTCCATGCCGTTGTACTTGCAGAACAGCTGCCACTTGTCGGGGTCGTGCTGGGGGAGGTTGCGGGTGCGCCCGCCGTTGCGCTTTGTGGGCTTGCAGGGCTTGCAGAAGTAGGCGATCAGCGCCTTGCCCTCCTTCATCTTGAGCGCGTCCTCCGGCTGCTTCAGTGCCGCACCCAGTGCGCCCAGCTGGGCGGGCAGTCCGCAGTAGAGGGCGTGGATCATACTGCACTCCCACTGCTGCAGCCAAAGCACCCGCTGCTCCCAGCTCAGGCCCATGGCCTCCGACAAGCACCACCACTCAAACGCAGCATTGTGCGCCCGCTTGGTGTAGCTGGCATCCAGAAGCCACGGCAGCTGCTCCCGAAGGAAGTGCTTCGTGTCCGGCCAGCTGGTCAGATCCAGCACTCTGGGCGTGTCCGAGTTCTCGTTGGCATAGCCCAGCAGCAGGATCTGAAAGTCTGGATCTTGGGCGTACCGGTAGGCACCGACCTTGGCGATGTCCTGCGGCGAGTAGGTCTCTATATCCACCGTGATGATCGGTTTCATGGGTTCTTCCTTTCCTGATAAAAGACTGGAGGTCCTTTGCGGGGACCTCCAGTATACGGGTGTTTAGTCGAGGAAACTGTCATCGTCGTCGCTCAGGACCTCGAAGCCGTCCGTGGAGTTGCCGCCGGAGAGCCGCTCGCCGTCGCGGACCTTCTGGATGACCTCCAGCCCTGCGCCGATGCCCTTATTGCCGCTGGCGCTGTAGGAGAACAGGCCGATCTTGACCTTGGCGTAGCAGCCGCTGTACACCTCCTCCTGATCCAGTACGTCGTTGCAGGCACGGTCGATGATCTTCGGACGGCGGTTCTCGCTGGCGTTGGCGTTCAGAAAGTAGCAGCCCTCGTAGTTCTCGTCGTCCTTTTCGGTGTCGCCGTCACGCAGGGGCAGCTTCAGGTTCTTGGGCACTGAGCCGCCCCAGCGGGCCAGTGCCTTGGGGTCCTTTTTGACGGCCTCGATGGCGGCCTTGAGCTTGGCGATGGCTGCCGTGTCGCTTTTCTTGATGAGCAGGCAGCAGCTGTACTTGGGGTCGCCGGTGCCGTTCACCTGCTTGGGCTCCCAGATGTTGGCGTAAGACAGGCGGCAGGGAATAATGACTTCGTTTGCGTTCATAGTTAGTCCTCCTCGGGCGTGAAGCCCTCTAAGCGGTTGTAGGCAGGGCGCGGGTCGCTGGCTGCTGCCAGCTTGGGCGTGCCGGGTGCCCGGGTGATAAAGGCCGACATGGTCTCGGCAAATTTCTTTTTACCGATCATCTTCTCGGCAGCGGTCAGGGAAATTGGCGTGCGGGTGTACAGCATGGCCTCGTCGATGCCGTCGTGCTCCATCTGCCGGAAGGCAGCATCTTGGTCTGTCCATTTGCGGGTGCTGCGGCCCTGTACCAGCTTCCAGCCGGGCAGGCTGCGGCCATCCAGAAGCGCCTGCTGTGCGTACTCTTCCAGGTCTTTGGCATAGGCGGCCAGCCCTTCCAGCTTCTGCAGCCATTCGCCCAGCTCTTCGTCGGAGAGTGTAGCGGGCTCAGGATACGGTTCAAACCCGGCCAGCGGGCCGTACTTGTCCTTCCATGCCCGGCAGGCGGGGTGAGCCTTGCAGAAGCGGCAGTGTTCGCCTGTGACAAACTCGCCCTCGCCTCGCCATGCCATCTCGGCGGCAGGCTGCAGTACATCCCGCGCCCAGGTGAGAAGGTCGGCCAGCGGCAGCTCCCATGTCTGGGGTTCCTCCTGCATCCGGGGTTGTACGATGCTCAGGCGCACTGTGTCGACCTCGTCGATGCCGTCAAACAGGGCGTAAGCTCCGAGGGCGTAGTACATGAGCTGCGGGTTGTGCTCCGGGCTCACTGGCACGCCCTGCCCATACTTGAAGTCGATGATGTGCAGGATGCCGTCGCCGATCAGCAGGCAGTCGCAGGTACCGAAGCCACCGGGCACCCACTGGCTCACGTCCACCTCCTGCTCGATGAATACGCTGGGCTGGTGGAGGTAAAGCCCCCACTGAAGGTGCACAAAGTCCACGTATTGGTTGGTGGCCCTCACCATTTCAGGCGGGTCGTCCGGCTCGCCGTCCAACCGGATTGACCCGGACAGCGGGAGTGCCCCGTAGCCTGCTTCCCACCACCGGAGGTTGTTCCTCAGGTGGGCCTCGCACAGCTCATGGGCTCTTGTGCCCTCTACGGCGTACTTGCTGGTCTCCTCGGGCAGGTGTTCGGTGGCCCGGGCACTGGGGGTGCAGGCGATCCAACGAGCCGCGCTGGAGGCGCCCAGCAGGGCGTGTTTAATTGGAGGCATTTGCGTCCACCTCGTCTTTCAACTTGAGCAGTTCCTCCCAGACGTTGGTGTAGCTGTCAGGCGGCAGCTTAGAGACGGATGCAGCACCAGTGGCTTTGATGGCTGCCTGAACACCTGCTCGCTTGCCAGCCACGATCAAGCTGCGGGCCAGATCGCGGATTTTGTCCAGCGTGGCAGGGTCAGAAACGGGTGCGGATTTTGGCGCGGAGGTTGAGGTCGCCGATGCGGCATCCGCCTGCGAGGGAGAACCCGAGGCTTCTGCCGTGGTAGGGTTTGCAGGCTCCTCCGCAGAGACGGCTGCGGGCTTCTGTGTGGCCTTTTTCTGCTTGGCGGGGGTCTGCGCCTTGGGTTTGTCCTGCGGCGGCACCGGCTCGCTCTGGGGCTGCGAGGCGGGAGCCTGCGCAGGGTGACGCTCATCAGGGATAGGGATGTGGTAGTTGCTGTCCATGTGGCCCAGGTGAGCCAGTACGTTCAGCAGTTCTTCCGGTGTTTCGCCGTAAAGGTGAAGGTCGAAATTCATAGTGTTACGCTCCTTTTATAAAAAGATTCTGTTGAATCTACGCTTTGCAGTTCGGAGCTGTATCTTTGCCATTGCCTCGCAAAGCTTTGCGACGCGCTACCATGCTATGCCACTGCTCCGCCTCTCTTTGCGAGGCATAGCCATTGCACCGCAGTGCCGGGCCTCGCCATGCCCTTGCTTTTCTCCGCGAAACCGGGCCGTGCCTTTGCATGTCTTAGCTAATCAACGCCTTTGCTATGCTTCCACAGCAGTGCTTTGCCGCTGCCAATCTCGGCAATGCCATCCTTTGCCGTTGCGTCGCACGGCAGCCCAATGCCTTTGCGATCAGCCGAGAAGCTCGTAGGTGAAGCGGCCTTTGCCGCTGTTGCGCCACTGGCCCAGGCCCCGGAGCTTGCCGTAGTCCAGCCATTCCAGAACCGCCTTTTCGTGGGCATCGTCCATGCAGGTGATCTCGAACTCGCAGGTGCTGCCTGCGGGAATCTGCTCGGAGTTGGCAAGGCTCACGCGCTCGCCTTGGGCTGTCTGGGCCCGCAGGGGGCGCTGGCACTCGGTCATTTCTCCGTTGAGGATCAGGGGAATCTGGCGGGGCCCGACAAAGATCAGGCCGTCGATGATCTTCTTGTAGGCGGTCAGCTTGCCGGATTCGTTCACGGCTTTCTTCTTGCCCTTCTCGTCCTTGCCGCCGATGCGGCCCAGCATACCGCAGCTGTCTTTAAAGAATCCCTTTACCTGATAATCATACAGGATCGGCTGCCCGGCCTCGTTGCGGGGAAATACCGTCATCGCCTTGTCGGCTGCGGCATCTGCGCCCAAGGCGGCCACCTCATCTTCGATGGTGGCTGCGTCCGGGCCCTTGGACGCGATGTACTCGCGGGCCACGTTCTGATTGGCGGGCCAGGTGCCGAGCAGCGGCTCGGTAAAGGTCAATCTGACTTTAAGCGTTTTCATGAGGCATACTCCTTTTTAAATTCGTCCTCGCTGATCTCTTCGATCACGAAGTCATATCTGCGGTTTTTCCATGCCCGGCTCCGGGAGACGGCCGTGTAAAAGCTGCCCATCTTCATCCCTAAAGCCTCGGCCACCTGCTGCGCGGTGCCGCAGGCGAGAATCTCCTCTGTTCGGTGGAGGTAGGCCGTGTACCACTTCATACCCCCAGCGCACGGCGGAGGACCGCGTCCAGCCGGAGCATATCGGCATCCGTCAAATGGCCCCGGTACTCAGTCAGATCGTCAGTGTCCACTGCGTGTACCTGCCGGGTCAGGGCCATGCTCGGTGCGCCGTAGCCGGTCAAAAGAACCTGATCGTAGGTGCCATCGCCGCGGGCCAGCTGCGCCGGGCTGGAGGTCAGGGGAACCACCGTAATGATGCGCGTGTTGCAGTTGACTTCGTCGCTGCTGACGATCACCACCGGTCGGTCACCCCGGATCAGGCAGGTGTCCTCCCGTTTGTGGGCGGTGTCCTGCGCCCACCAAATGTCGCCCCGGCGTTTGTCGTTAAACATCGTGTGTCCTCCTCTCATGCGTCCCTGCGGCTGCTGTGCTCCGGCAGGGCAGGGTATTCGGTGTTGCGAGCGTGGGTGCGGTTGATCTTGCCGTAGCGGCTGCGCTGCTGCCGGTCCTCAAGCGCAAAGCTCAGACGGCCCAGCGCGATGGAGGTCAGGATCAGCACCATCGCGGTGATGAACTCGCCGTCTGTGATGGGCTGGCCGATCTGTGCACCGCCCTCAAGGCCGAGGGCGTAGATCAGGCCGACGCAGAAGCAGGCAACCGCCGCCCACTGCAAAACTCCGGGTTTCAGTCTCATTTGTGATTCCTCCTCAGTAAAGCTTGAATTCCTGATCCAGCAGGGTGTCCAGCCGGATGGTCTTGCCCCGGCCCTGACCGCTCCAACCATACGGATACTGCTGCGTGACCCGCTTGGGGCTGGTGCCCATCTGGGCAGCGGCCTGTGCGACGGTCAGCCGGATGCATCCGGTGGTGGAGTAGATGGCGCGATACGCGTCGTGCCAAGCGTCTGGGCGTTTCATGTGTGGTTACTCCTTGAATGTTGTTAAATCACAACTTTTTCGGTAAAAAGAAGTAGCGGCCAATGTCTGCGGGCGAAATGCTCAGCAAGGCACAAATTCGGTCGATCTCGTCCTGGCGGAATGCAAAATTCCCGGCCAGCTTCTGGCAGAACTGCCCTTCGCTGATCCCAGCTTTTTCCGCTAACTCCTTCTGGGTCATTCCGCAATCGCGGATGCGCCCGCGCAGCAGGGTGTAATCCATGGTGGGCATAGTTTTCACCTCCTATCTGTAGTGTTGCGGTTTCGCAACCACGGCCAAAGTATAACGCGGCAATTGCGAAATGTCAACACAAAAATAGAGATTTCACAATTTAGTTCGCAATTGGTATTGATTTTTCGCAACCGGTATATTATACTTACACCAGAACGTAAAGAAAGGAGCCACCATTATGGCGAAGAAGACCGCGACCTTTGCGCAGCGCCTACGGGAAGGACTGGATCTGCGTGGGATGAAGCAGATCGAACTGGCTACCCGCTCTGGAATCTCTAAATACAGCATCTCTCACTACCTGAAGGGCGACTGGGAAGGAAAGCAGGACGCTGTGTATGAGCTCGCCCGCGCTCTGAACGTGTCGGAGGCCTGGCTGATGGGGTACGACGTCCCTGCGGAAAGAAGCGCGCCCAAAGTATCGGTGCAGCTCGATAAAAAGCCCACCATCCCTCCGGGCTTCATGCCGCTGCCGAAGATGAGGAAGGTGCCGTTGATCGGTGCCATCGCCTGCGGCGACCCCATCACGGCCATCCAGAACCGGGAGGGCGACGTAAACGCCCCGGTGGATATGCGCTGTGACTTTGCCCTGAAATGCCAGGGTGAAAGCATGATCGGTGCGGGTATCCACGACGGGGACGTGGTGTATATCCGCATTCAGCCTGAGGTGGAGAATGGCGAGATCGCTGCTGTGCGAATAGGGGAAGAAGCTACACTCAAGCGAGTGTACCTGCACAACGATTACATTGAGCTGCGGCCCGAGAATCCCGCCTTTGAATCGATCATTCGTCGCCGTGAGGAAATGAACGACGTGCAGATCGAGGGTAAGGCCGTAGGCTGGATGCACTGGATCGGCTGACCTCCCGCTTGCATACGTGTAACTTTGACTACAGAAATCCCTATAAACCCTACGCGTGTGGGCATCAAGCGCGTTCTCGCGTGCGTATACTCTTCTTTTCTTCTGTTCAGGGTCAGGATAAGAGTTTGAGTATGCCTCTGTATGTTTTGCCCAAAAGCCCGCATGAACACTCACTTTTTCGTGACTACAAAGTTTGTATGTCCCTTTTTGTTGCAGTCAACTAGACTTTTGTTGCCGCCATATGCATGCGTTGCGCAGGCTTGCATGTGGTGGGTGAACCTGAAAATGCAAAAACGCCCCCGGTGCGCCAACACCGAGAGCGTTTGGAATAGATCGGCTTGCCCAGAGGTGGGAAGCACAGACTAGACATCTGTATTGTAGCACCTCCGGGCAGGCTTGTCAAAGTGTACCCTTATGGAGGTGTTATTTTTATGGCTGAATCAAAGAAGCAGCCCGCAAAGCGCCCGGACGGCGGTGTCTGCATCCACCGTTCGGTGGGTCTGCCGAAGTCCCGGGTGTTTTATGGCAAGACCAAGGCTGAAGCGGAGCGCAAATATCAGGACGCGGTGCTGGCGTATAAACTGGAATGCATGGACCCGAAGGAAAAGCGCTACACGTTCCGGGCGGTGTCGGTGGCGTATGAAGAGTATATCCGGGGCCCGGAAAAGCCGGTGCGGCGGGGTACGGTGAACGCCTACAAGAAGCACTTTGCTCCTGCCAGAGCCTATTTTGGCGATACCGTGATGAACGACATCGATGCTCAGGCGGTGGGCGGGTATCTGGCGCACCTGAAGATGGAGGGCAAAAGCAAGCATTCCATCAAAAACGCAAAAAGCGTGCTGTCCTGCATCTTCACCTATTGGTGTGCGAACTTCCACGGCACCGGTAATCCTGTGCTGCTGGCGAAACTGCCCGCCGGGCTGAAGGATGGCCGCAGGGTGGAGCCCACCGAGGAACAGCGCGATCTGATCAACGCCCACCCGGAGGGCTGCGGCTTCTGGGCGTGGCTGTTTGAGTACACCGGGCTGCGCATGGGCGAGGCAAACGGCTTGCAGTGGAAGGACGTGGATCTGGACGCGGGCAAGATCACGCCGGTACAGGCCATGCCGTGGGACCATAATCAGCCCTACCGGGAACTGCTGAAAACGGAGAAGGCTTACCGTAGCATCCCTGTGCTGACACCGCTGCGGCCCATGCTGGAAACGGGGAAGGCTGCGCACCAGCCGGAGGACTATGTTCTGTCCGGCACAAGCAAGCCGCTCACTCAGTGTCAGTACAGCCATCAATGGATGTTGTACTGCCGAGAGCTGGGGCTGTGTGAAAGCTACACCCGCACAACGAAGATGCCCGCATACCAGAACCGCCCGGAGCGGATCGTGGAGAGGGTCGTGTACAAACCGTTGGTCACGGCCCACCAGTTCCGGCACCTGTTCGCCACGAATCTTTTCTACGCGGGCGTGCCGGATATGGTGGCGCAGCAGCTCCTGGGCCACTCGGACATCATGACCACCCGGCGCATCTACCAGCATCTGCGGGAGAAGGAAAACGCCCGGTACACCGCTCAGCTGGATGCCTATGTGAGCAAAAATCTTTAATTTCCCTACAAGTCGCCCCGGGGAGCACGGTGAAAGCTGGCCTCCCGGGGCAATTTTTTACACTACAGTCTCACTACAATGCCCCCGCAAAATCAGGCAGTATTGGGCAGTATCTGGCAGTATCTGACCACTGCCAAAAACGAAAAACCCGCGAAGCTACGAATTTTCAACGTAACTTCGCGGGTATCTTTTGGTGCGAGGGAGGGGACTCGAACCCCCAAGGATAAACCACACGCACCTCAAACGTGCGCGTCTGCCAGTTCCGCCACCCTCGCATATTCTGTTCGCGCAGCCCTGCGGACATCTGAGGTGAGAAGCCGTTTGTGCGGACTGCTTGAATATAGTACCACATTTGCCGGAAATCGTCAAGCGTTTTTCGGCTTTTTCATAGATTTTTTCGGCGTTCATATCTTAATAGAGCCAACAAAAATCCAGAAACAACGTGCGAGGGAGGTTTTAGCATGCGTTTGTCTGTACCACGTCTGCGGCGGGTGCTTTTGGGGGCGGGGTTCCTTGCGGGTATGGCAGCTGCTTTTGCGGCCGGAATGTGTTTTCCGGCGCGCAGTCCGGCTGCCTGCACACAGGCGGATCTGACCGTCCGGCCGGATGCAGTGCCCTTCTCCCCTGCTGTGTCCACGGTGGCCACAGCGGAAACGCAGCCCAATGCCGCCTTGCCGGAAAAGTGGGTCTGTCTGACCTTTGATGATGGCCCCAGCAAGACCACGCCGGATGTTCTCTCGGCCCTGAATGCCGCCGGGGTGCACGGCACATTTTTTGTGGTGGCTACCGACTACAACGAGAAATATCTGCCCCTGCTCACCGAAGCGGCATCCGCCGGGCACCAGATCGCACTGCACTCTGCCTCCCACGAATACAGCGACATCTACCGCAGCAGCGAAGCCTACTGGGCGGACATCGCCCTGCTGAAGGAGCGCATCGCGCCCTATGTGGACGCAGAGAGCATCCGTTATCTGCGCTTCCCAGGCGGCAGCACCAACACGGTAAGCCGCCGCTACGGCGGCAAAGGGCTGATGAAGCAGCTGAAAGCCGAAGTGGAACAAAAAGGCTGGCAATGGGTGGACTGGAACGTCTGCGCCGAGGACGCCGTGGGCGGCCACCCCAGTGCGGACACCATCTACCGCAATGTAGTACGGGAGACCGGCGAGCAGACACATTGCATTGTTCTGATGCACGATTCCTCCACTACACGCACCACGGCAGAGGCCCTGCCGGACATTATCCGGTGGTATGCCGACAACGGCTACACGTTCCTGACTGTGGCCGAGGCGCTGCCGCTGGGGTGATGCGCCTTACAGCCACTTTTCCATGCAGCGCCCCAGCAGCACCCCGCCGGATGCCAGCGCCGCCAGCCAGAGCCAGCCTGCACCGCCGGTGACTACCCACCCTGCCGCCATGATAGCCGCGAAGATGCACACCGGTGGCAGCACGATACGCGCGATGCGCAGCAGCTTCTCCCGCCGGGGTGGAAGCCCGGTGTCAAGCTGCTCGGGATGCACGGCATCGCAGCAGATCTCATCCCGGTACTTGCCCGGGTTGCGGTAAGCTTTATACGGGATATCGTCCAGCGAGAACTCCGGGTACATCCCCTCTTTTTCAAGGCTGAACTGCATCCCGTTGGCCTTTGCATAGGTCTGCAGGGCCGCTGTGAACTCCTGCGGAGTGTTGATGCTGCCCTCCGGGATAAAGGAAAAATGCCTCTGGTGCTGCACCTGTGCCAGCGTGCAGTAATCCTGCAGCCAGCCCGTAAAGAAGCCCTGCTGCGTGGCGGGGTGTTCCATCCGGGTCAGGCAGGCATCCACGTCCAGCGTTTTTGCCTGCGGCTGCTGCCGGGCAAGGTCGGCACAAAACTGCATGGCTGCTGCCAGATGCGCCACCTGCTGCTCCAGCACGGTCTGCTGGGCTTGCAGCGCCTGCTGCAGGGGCTGTTCCCCGCGCAGCACCGCCTTGATGGTGGGCAACGGCACATCCAGCATGCGCAGCATCCGGATGAGCTTGAGGGTGCGGACATCCCCGGCGGTGTAATCGCGGTAGTCATTGCCCTGTCTGCGTGCCGGTGTAAGAAGCCCTTCTTTTTCGTAAAAGCGGATGTTCGGGGCGGACACGCCGCTTTGCTCTGAAGCCTGTTTGATGTTCATTTGCTTCACCTCCGCCCTTACATTACACCTGAAAGCCGGTTGAAGGTCAAGCTTTTTGCGCCAAAAAATAAAATATCCGCAGTATTTCCGCTGGTTTTTGCAAACCGGGAAGCGCTGCGGATATTTTTTCAGGCACAGAACTTACTGCTCAGCCTGGCAGAACAGCGAGAAGGTGCGGTAAGCCATGTACAGGTCGGTCTTGTGGATGACCTCGAAGGGAGAGTGCATGGACAGCACAGGCACACCGATGTCGATGACGGGGATGCCGCGGTTGGCAACATACTTTGCGATGGTGCCGCCGCCGCCCAGGTCGAGGCGGCCCAGCTCACCGATCTGCCATGCAACGTCGTCGGCGTCCATCATGCGGGTGACATAGCCCACCAGCTCGGCAGAAGCGTCGTTTGCAGCGCTCTTGCCGCGGCTGCCGGTGTACTTGAACAGCGCGATGCCGCGGCCTGCGTAGGTGCCGTTCATCGGCTCGAAAGCGCTGGCCCAGCTCGGGTCGTAAGCAGCGGTGACGTCGGCGGACAGGCAGACACTGTTGCGGAAAGCAATGATGTCGTCCTGACCAGCGGTGCGGCAGAGCTCCTGCATGAAGTGGAAGACGTACATGCTCTGCATACCGGTGACGCCGTCAGAGCCGATCTCTTCCTTATCGGTCAGGACGCAGACGGTAGTGAAGGCGGGATTCTTGGTGGCGATCTCGGCCATCAGAGCGGGATATGCATCGACGCGGTCATCGTGGCCGTAGGCGCCGATCATGGAGCGGTCGAAGCCGACGTCGCGGGACTTATAAGCGGGGACGATCTCGATTTCAGCGCGGGCAAAATCCTTCTCGGTGATGCCGTACTTCTCATTGAGGAGGATCATAGTGTTCAGCTTGACAGCTTCCTTCACTTCCTCGTCGTCCACAGCGTCGGAGCCGATGAGGATGTTCAGCCCCTCACCCTTGATCACCTCAGTCGCCTTGCGGGTCATCTGCTCGGTGGCAAGGTGCGGCAGCAGGTCGGTGATAACGAACTTCGGGTCGGTCGGCTTGTCGCCTACGCGCACCTGTACGCGCTTGACCTCGCCGTTCTCGCAGACGCAGACAACGCCGCGCAGCTCAAGCGGAATTGCGGTCCACTGATACTTCTTGATGCCGCCGTAGTAGTGGGTCTTGAAGAACGCCATGCCGTTGTCCTCGTACAGCGGCACGGTGCGGATGTCAACGCGCGGTGCATCGAGGTGAGCAGCAGTCAGACGCACGCCCTCGGCCAGACTCTGATTGCCGATAACAGCCAGCATGATGCCCTTGTGGCGGTTGATGCGGTAAATCTTGTCACCCGGACGAAGCGTGTCATCGCGCGTCCAGGCACGGAAGCCCTTGCTCTCAGCCATGCGGGCGATTTCCAGCACAGCGTCACGCTCGGTTTTGCTCTCGTCGAGGAATTTTTTGTAACCCTCGGCGTAGGTCTGAATGCCCTGCTTGTCCTCGTCGGTCAGACGGTCAAAGCCGGTCTTTTTGTCGTAAAAAAGCTGTTCGGAAGTCATGTTGCATTCTCCTTTTTTAATCCGAATCACTTAATGAGTTGACTGTATAAAGCATCGGTGTCCCGATACAGCATATCGAGATCGCCGTTGTTTTCGATGATAAAATCGCATTTTTCGCGGTAAAACATGTCGTTCGGCTGCGCATCGATGCGGGCGCGTGCGGCTTCATTGGACAGACCGTCCCGCTCGATGATGCGGGCTACGCGCGTGTCGTGCGGCGCGAGCACAGCGATGATTTTGTCGCAGAAGTCATCCGCACCGGCTTCAAACAGGGTCGGCGCATCGTACAGCACGATTGGACACGCGCTCTGCGCGTGAATCGCATCAAGAGACGCCTTGCGAATATACGGTGTGGTGATTTCGTTGAGCTGCTGCAGCTTTGCAGGGTCGGAAAACACGATTTTCGCGAGTTTCGGACGGTCAAGTATGAAAGTTTCGAGTGTAAAGAACAATAGATTATAAACGAGAATGATA
>OGXZ01001395.1_pt1 | contig 13785 bp, 10 predicted proteins | sample 1576431 | NCBI WGS metagenome assembly OGXZ01 (sample SAMEA3541590, study PRJEB24748) | human gut metagenome | biome: human gut; feature: human-associated habitat; material: faeces | place: China | collected 2012
GAGAGCCGGAAAACGCCGCCGGAAGGGGGCAGGAAAGCCATGCAGGGAGAACGGCACCCAAAATTTGAAATCACGTTGATACGAAAAACCAGAACCAGTAGTTCCGATTTTGTCTTAAAATTCATTTCATATTCCTTAAAAACCGGAACTACCAGTTCCTAAAAATAAAATTTACGATGTGATACAATTTTCTCAATGGTTTGCAGCAGAAAACCGGAAGCACTACTTCCGCTTTTTTATAACCAAAAACCGGAGGTACGACCTCCTAAAAAATCTTCTATGAATGTGTTAATCTAATTTCAGAGCCTTCATTGAACCTTGAAAATCACATGACCGTCTGCATGGAATACCCGGCGAAGAGACCCTATGAGGACGAGCCGGAAAACGCCGCTGGAAGGGGGCAGGAAATCCATGCAGAGAGGACGGCGTAAGAACAATGATATTCTATTTCATTTCAGAAAGGATGGTTTGCCTATGACAAAACTGAGCCAGCTTAAAATCGATCCGGAGTTCCAGAATCAAATCAACCCTCCGTCGTTTGAGGAAACCCACCAACTGGAAATGAACATCCTCAAGGAGGAACGTGTACTGAATCCGATCATCACGTGGAACGGCTATATTGTGGATGGACATACACGCTATCAAGTCCTTCGGAAATATCCATTTATTCCATTTGAAGTCATCGAAAAAGAATTTTCCAGCCGCTATGAAGCACTCGCATGGATCTGTAAAAATCAGCTTGGGCGGCGAAACCTGACCCCAGAACAGAAAAAGTTCCTGATCGGAAAGCAGGCAGAAGCGGAAAAGCAAATCAAATCGTTTCACGGCAATCAGTATACCTTGGCATCTGAAAGTGGTCTGGTTCATTTTGAACCAGACCGCGCAAAGCACGGCTCACGGTCTAAAGTTGCTGCCGAGAATGGAACGTCAGAAAGCTATGTTTACCGTGCAGAGCAATTTGCAAAAGGTGTGGAAGCGGCGGAGAAAGCAGTACCCGGAGCGCAGGAAGAAATCCTGAGCGGAAAGATCCGGGCAACCGACCGTGAAATTTCCTCGATTGCAAAGGTTCCAAAGGAAAAGCGTCCCGAAGTTGTGGCAGAGCTGCGTAAGCCTAAAGCCGAACGGGATTCCAGTATCACGGATTCGTATTCTTCGCCTTCAAAGGATAATGCGTTTATAACGACCTTCAAGCAAGACATTCAGGGGCATAAGAAAGGACTCAACAAGGAAGAAAAACAGAATCTCAAGGATGCCGTCAAGAGCATCTATTCACCTCGCCGTTTGGCAGATGGCGAAGCCATGATGTGCGAGATTCAGGGAGCGCAGGAAGATTTTGTCCGGCGATGGGAAATGTGTTTTCGTGAATACCCCGATATTCTTACCGAGCCAAAGAACAATGAGAAACTGCTGGTTTTTATCGACCGCGCCAGCCGGTATCTTCAGATGGTAAAAGATCGTCTGAACAATGATGGAAAACAGAATTCTCAAACGGTCTAGCACTAATTAAGATGTAAAAACGGAGGTGAATGCAATTTCGGATTATTTGAGACCCAATATGCCACTGCCGCAGTATCTGCCCTATGCCCGATTTTTGTTGGATGCCGATTTAAGTCATACGGCAAAAATGCTCTACACACTCTTGCTCGACCGTGCTACACTCTCCCAGAAAAACAACTGGGTGGACGATCAGGGACGCATTTATGTGATCTATCCGCTTTCCAATCTGGCAAAAGATTTGGACTGCTGTATTTCCAGCGTGACACGCGCCTTTACAGAATTGGAAAAAACCGACCTTGCCGAACGAGTGCGCTACGGCTTTTCTAAACCCAGCCACATTCTGCTCAAAGTTCCGCATACTGTGCAGAATTGCGCAGTCACAGTATGCACCAGCGCACAAGCTGACTGTGCAGAAACGCACAGTGCGATTGCGCAAAAATGCACACCTAACCAACGTAATAAGAACAACCTGAATGATAACCACCTGATAAGATCAAACAATGCTCGTCTATCGTTGGGAGAATACCAGAATGTCTTTCTGACGGAAAAGGAGTATAAGCGGCTCAAGGCTGACTTTGCAGGGCTGGATGGTCTGATCGAGCAGCTATCCGCTTATATCCAGTCCACCGGAAAGAAGTACGCCGACCATGCTGCTACACTTCGTATCTGGGCAAAGCGGCAGCAATCAGAGAAAAAGACAGCACCGGGTATTCCAGATTACACCTTTGTGGAAGGAGAAAGCCTATAAAAACGATTGAGAAGATTTTGGAACAATCTGTTTCCAGGATGCCCGAAAACGCAATGGATTATTATGGGGCAGATGGTTTGCTCTACTGCGGCAAGTGTCATACGCCAAAAGATGCCTTCTTTGCCAAGGGTCTTGTCCTGATGGGAAAGAACAGACACCCCGTAGAATGTTCCTGTCACAAAGCAGAACGGGAACAGCAGGAAGCAGCAATTAAAGAACGGAAGCATCTCGACCTTGTGCGGCGGCTGAAAGCAGATGGCTTTTCGGATTCTGCGATGCTGAACTGGACATTTGCAAACGACAATGGGCGCAGCCCACAGATTCGCCATGCACACCGCTATGTGGAGCAGTGGCAGACCATGCGCGCAGAGAACATTGGATTGCTTCTCTGGGGTGGTGTAGGCACCGGCAAAAGTTTCCTTGCCGGGTGCATTGCAAACGCTCTGATGGAGCAGGAAGTGCCTGTGCGTATGACGAACTTTGCCCGGATTCTGAACGAGCTGAACAGCAGCTTTTCCGGGCGAAATGATATTGTGGACAAGTTCTGCCGCTATCCCCTGCTCATCATTGACGACTTCGGCATGGAGCGTGGCACCGAGTACGCACTGGAACAGATCTACAATATCGTGGACAGCCGATACCGCAGCCGGAAGCCGTTGATCGTCACCACCAACCTGACGCTGGACGAGATACGGCACCCACAAGATACAGCCCATGCCCGCATCTATGACCGCCTGCTGGAAATGTGTGTTCCTGTTTCCTGCATCGGCGTGAGTTTCCGCAAAGAAACAGCGCAGGAAAAGCTGGAGCGACTGAAACTTTTAATCGGATGAATCAAGGGATGTTTCTAAAATTCGCAGGACAGTCAAAGTTCTGCTACAAGGAAATGGAGCTGCCTATTGAAAAAATACTATGACACCGAAACTGACAACGCATCCTTCGTACGCTGTATCGATGTTATGGCAAAGCTGATTCAAAAATATGGCTCAACTGTACTGGAGCAAAAGGAGTCTCTGCTTTGCGCGACCAACAGTAAAGCTGCATAAGCAGATTTACACGTTGCGTAATTTTTGTTTTTATGTTAAAATAATTGCGTAGCGTGTTTTACATATATGAGGGCAACTTTATGGACTGCAAAGACAAAATCCTCGAACTGCGCGAATCGACCGGGATGAACCGCCGGGAGTTTTGCACTTTCTTCCAAATTCCCTACCGCACTGTAACAGAATGGGAACTCGGCCACCGCCATGCGCCAGAGTATGTACTCCGGTTGCTAGAGTATTATATCCAGCATGAAAATCTCACACAACAACTAACCGCCGAAAGTGAGGATTTCTTATGAAAAAAGCACGCACCAAATGCTACATTTATACTCGCGTATCTACGGCCATGCAGGTGGACGGTTACAGCCTTGATGCACAGCGTGAAAAGCTGCGCAAATATGCCGATTATGAAGATATGGTCATTGCTGGAGAATATTCTGACGAAGGATTTTCCGGTAAGAACATTCAAGGTCGGCACGAATTTCAACAGATGCTGCGAGATGTGCAAGACTGTAAAGACGGCGTTTCTTACGTCTTGGTGTTCAAATTGTCTCGTTTTGGGCGCAATGCGGCCGATGTTCTGAACTCCTTGCAGCTTATGCAGGATTTCGGTGTCAATTTGATTTGCGTAGAAGATGGCATCGACAGTTCCAAAGATTCCGGCAAGTTAATGATTTCTGTTCTTTCTGCTGTTGCTGAAATCGAACGTGAGAATATCCGTGCTCAAACGATGGCCGGCCGTGAACAGAAAGCCCGTGAGGGCAAATGGAACGGCGGCTTTGCACCCTATGGCTATAGGCTGGAAAATGGCGAGCTTTCGATTGCAGACGATGAAGTGGAAGTTATCCGTGTTATTTTTGACCGCTTTATCCATACCAACGATGGTGTAGCAGGTATTGCCCGGTATCTGAACACCCATGGCTATGTGAAAAAGCTCCGTCAGAATGGAACTATTCCAAAGTTTTCTGCTGTATTTGTTAGAGGTATTCTGGACAATCCCATTTACTGCGGTAAGATTGCATTTGGTCGCCGCAAGGTTGAAAAGAAACTCGGCACTCGAAACGAAATGCACGTTGTGAAGCAATCCGAGTTTCCCGTCTATGTCGGTCAACATGAAGCCATCGTTTCTGAGGACGACTGGAATCTTGCACAGACCAAGCGTCAGCGTACCACAGGGCGGCGTGAAAAGGTCCGTGACCCAGACCACGCACATATTCTTTCCGGCATTCTGAAATGCCCCTGCTGTGGACGGAACCTGTACGGAAATGTCTCTAAGGCTCACAGCAAGGATAACAAAACTCGTTACTACTACTTCTGTAAGAGCATCAAAGGGCAGACTGGACACGAATGTTCTTTCCGGTTGAACATTGAACAGAACGAAATCAATCAGATGGTCGCATCCATCGTATCCGCTATGGTTCACGACCCACGCTTCGTAGATGCCATCAAAGAGAAAATCGGTTCCGCAGTCGATACCAGCGAGTTGGAGCATCAGGCTGATACAATCAAAGCGCAGCTCCGCCAGCGACTCAGTACGAAGTCCCGTCTGGAGCACCAGATGGACACACTGGACTTTAATGATCCCTATTATGACCGTAAGTCTTTGGATTTGCAGCGGCGTTACGATGAGCAATATGAACTGATTGAGGACATGGAAGCCCAGCTCGCTGAAATCCAAGGTCAGATTGATGACATTCATCAGGAGAAGATCACAGCGGACAACATCTATCACCTGCTTCTGGCCTTCGATGAAGTCTACAATGCCGCCACTGAGGTGGAGCAAAAGGAATTCATGCGCGCCTTCATCGAGCGCATTGATATTTTCCCGGAAAAACAGCCAAATGGCAACTGGATTCGGAACATTGTATTTGCCTTCCCTGTTCCCTATAATGGAAAAGAGATTCGAGAATTTCCCTTGGAATCGCAATCAACCGTTGAAGCAGTCCTCCTTTTGACCAAACTCAATGTCGAGCGGCACATCGAAGTGGACGTTAGCATGGACGAGTTGGATATGACTGCTGCGGAAAGCAAGGCGACTTGCGATCAGATTCGGGATTATGTGTGGGAACACCATCAGTTGAAGGTATCCAATCTCTATATCGCACAGGTAAAGCAGAAACACGGCATTATTGAGCGAGAGAATTACCATAAAGCAAAAAACGAAAATGCGAAGCAGTCCCAGTGTCCGAAGGAAAAAGAGGATGCGATTGTGGAAGCATTGAAGCATTTTCAAATGATTTGATACGCAATCACCCCAGAGAGAATAGCCTCTTGTGCGTTCTCTCTGGGGTGATTTTTGCGCTATGCTACTTCCGGGTAGCGCATATATACATACTCGTAGATTTTCTTCTGGTAGGTCTGGATATCGCTTACATCATAGCTATTGGGAAGTTCTTGCCAAAGGGTATTGCGAATCAGGTTATCCACAATCGCCTTAGTTTCCTGCTTGTCCGTCCAATGGTCGAGTTTGGCAATCTGCTGTTTGATTTTTGTCAACAAGTCCACAGACACCTTCTTGATCGTTTCAATTTCCTGCTTCGTGAGGTTCTCCGAAAACAGCAAATCGTACACTGAAAGCTCCTCGTCACTGGAAAAGCCCTCACGCACATAGCGCTGCTGCTCCGTGTCCAGTGAACTTGCAAGCTCCATCAGATCCATGAAGGTTTTCTCAATGGTTGCCCGGTTCTGCTCTGCATTATAGGCATCTATGATCTCCTGATAGCGGTCATAATAATCAATGCGCTGCGGGTTTGCAAACAGCATTTTCGCCAGCTGCTGGTTTACCAGTTCATCCAGATCGCGCAACAAAAGGTTCTTCCGCCGGGTGTGGGCGAACTCCCGGCTCAACAGCTCAAAGTCAATTTTGCTGATGTCAAACTGCCGGGATGGTACAGCCTCCTGATCTGGCTTTTCCACATGGATGTACTCGTTGACGATGCCGTTGATCTGCACCATCAGGTCGGTATTGTCCGCGTGTTTCCGCTTCTGCTGCAAGCCCTCGTAGATGGCGAGAATTGCGTTTTTCCGGGCGCGCACGGCATCGTCCACATCGTCACGGTCTGCGTAGCGGAACAGCCGCGCCAGTTCAGACGCATAGGTCTGGAAGGTTTTCTTGGTTTCCAACGTCTCGCACATCGCGTTGACTGCATCCTGTACAAGGCTCATCTTTTCAAAGTCCTGTGCGTCCACCAATTCCTGCAGCCGGAACCCGTGTTCTGCCAGAAAGCCGTCCGTTTTTCCGATGACCGTGCGGATGCGCTGAATCAGCTCCGTTTTATCCACCGTTGGATCAACGCCCGCCGGGCTGTTCTTGCTTACCGTATAATCTGCCAGAGCCTTGCGCAGCGCCTTTACGATACCAATATAGTCCACGATCAGGCCGTTGCTCTTGCCCTCCGAAACACGGTTTGCACGAGCAATAGTCTGCATCAGGGTATGGGCTTTCAACGGCTTGTCCAGATACAGACAGGACAGACACTTTACATCAAAGCCCGTCAGCCACATGGCACAGACGAACACCACCCGGAACGGATTCTTGCTGTCCTTGAATTCTTTATCCAGCTCCCGCTTTTCCATTTTGGCACGGTGCGGCAGAATATCCAGCCCCCACTTTTTGAAGGTCTGCACCTCGTTCTGCTCCTGACTGATCACCACTGCCATTTCGGTTTCTTTCATCCATGCCAGTTTGCGGGCAAACTCCTGTGCTTCCTGCTGGGTCGCTGTGCCCTGCCGGGCTTCCAGCTCCCTGATCTTTGCCTGCCAGCATTCCTGCACATAGTTGTACATCCGCACACAGGTGACCTTATTCAGGCAGACAAACATCGCCTTGCCGCTGGTCCAAAGGTCAGAGTAATGCTCCACAAAGTCCTTTGCAATGGAACGCAGCCGTTCATCTGCGGTGAGAATATGGATTTCCTTTGCAAACTCGCGTTCCAGCTTTTCCTCCTGCGAAGGATCAAGGTCGGCTGCTTCAATGGCATCCAAAATCCGCCCGGTGATCTCCGGCTTGTCCAACTGGGCGATCTTATCCGCACGGTTCTCATAGTACAGCGGCACCGTTGCGCCGTCCTCCACTGCCCGCTTGAAATCATACACCGACAGATACCCGCCAAAGGTGCGCTCGGTAATATGATCATCCGCCAGCAGCGGCGTACCGGTAAAGCCGATGCGGGACGCCGTGGGCAACAGGTGCATCATGTTGTCTGCAAAAATGCCGTACTGGCTACGGTGGGCTTCATCTGACAAAATCAGAATGTCGTGATCCGGGTAGATGGGCGGCTCCTTGGGCAGGTTGAACTTCTGGATCAGGGTAAACACAAAGCTGGGGTTGCCCCGCAGCTTTTTTACAAGGTCTGTACCGCTGGATGCAATGAACTGTGAAGCCTTTGTCTTGCCCAGCAGACCGCAGTTTTCAAAGGTATCGCTGATCTGCCGGTTCAGCTCGTCACGGTCGGTCAGCACCACAATGGTGGGCGAGCCTGCAAACTTGCGCCGGATCTTCTGCGCCAGAAAGACCATGGAGTAGCTTTTGCCTGACCCCTGCGTGTGCCAGAACACCCCCAGCCTGCCGCCTTTCAGCTTGCGGTTCTCGTAAGCACTGACGGCCTCGTTGACGCCGAGATACTGGTGGTTGCGGGCCAGAATCTTGGTGGTGCGCCCACCGGAATGGTCGTAAAGGATGAAGTTTTCCAGCAGATCGAGGAAGGTCTTTTTCTCGCAGATGCCCCGCAGCATGGTTTCCAGCTCCACGCTGCCTGCATCGCTTTCCTTCAGACGCTTCCACTCGTGGAAAAACTCGTACTTGCTGCCAAGCGTACCCACCTTGGCTTCCAATCCATTGGACAGCATGAGAAAGGCATTGTAATAGAACAACTGCGGAATGGTATCGAGGTAATCCCGATAATTGTCTATGTAGGCGTTCTGCACATCCACGGTGGGCTTTTTCAGCTCGATAAACAGCAGCGGAATGCCATTGACAAAGCCCACAATGTCTGTCCGGCGGCGGTACAGCTGCGAGTGGATCTTCATCTCTTTTACGGCAAGGAAATGATTGTTTTCCGGGTTTTTGAAGTCGATCACCGCCGCACTCCGCGTTTCGGTGCGTCCATCCGGCCGCTTGACCGTCACCGGGATGCCATCCCGCAGCAGAAAATACTTTTCCTCATTGATCTGCATCAGGGATGCGGTGGAAACGTGTGCCGTGAATTTCTTCTGCACCTCGTCCAGCTGGTTCGGGGTGAGCCACGGGTTCAGCCGCAAAAGCGCCTGCCGAAAATACCGGGTCAGCAGCACTTCCCCATAGCTGGTGCGGCCCAACGTCCCGTCCGGCCCCAGCTTTTCGGAGTTGTAAGCCAGCACGACCTCCCAGCCCAGAACATTTTGCAACAAATTGCCCGCACTGTTCTGAACAAGGACATTTTCGGAGTATTCGCGGCTCATTTTCTATTCCTCCCAAACTCAGTCTTATTTTTCTTGCATTTTTTTCATTTCTTCATCGAACGTTTTTTCGCCAATTTTAGCGATGCAATGTAGCCTTAGTCCTTGTTCATACTGTCCTAGGAGTGCGTATAGCTGGCTATCTGATGCTGCTGAAAAAGGTGCCCAACTTGTCGCACCCTGCGCCATTTCTAAGGCCGAAATTTCTGTCAGCGCACTTATTTTTGCATCTCGCAATGCTTCGATCATTCCATCTCTGGTCGGATTTTTCATTTGAGCACGAAGTTTTTGAATTTTATTCATCGCGTCTTTTACGTCCTTAAGATCCTTTGCTTCAGAGCAATATTTATTAAGAGAATCTAACATATTATGAACACCCCTTTCATCAAAGTTCAAACTATTTTATTGTTGTCCTATTTTTAACAACAGCGGCAATAACGCAATCCCCACGTCACAGCTCTTATCAGCCATCCATGCCAAAACAGGCTTTACTTTTTCCCACTTTGACTTTTTGCTGTCTTTGGACTTGACCACTTCTTCAATCTCAGAGATTTTATCCAACACTTCCTGTGTCTGTTCATTCGTGAGTGAAGTCATTTCTTCTACTTCTTTGCGTACCTGCTCAAATGTAATGTTCACATTCACACTGTTAGTCACATTGACGACCTGAGAATTGGAAACTTCCGGCTTGGGCAACTGTACCGCATTCATCTGGTACTTATATGTTTCCAATTTTGCCTTCATCATCTTCAAATTAGATAACACATACTTTTGAGGATTCTGGGCCAAATGTCCATAAGCAATATGTGTTCCATCATTTGTAGAGCACCACAAACCATCACACCACTTGTTGATGCAAGCTTGATACCTTGCATCAATCTGACGATGTAGTTCAAATAACTCTTCTATACTTAAATTTCGAACATTGTCTAGTCTTTTAATGTCAGCACACACCATATCATAAAATCCTTTTGGCATATCCATGGTATCACACCTCCAATTCCCCGCTCATCAACTTAGGCAATAGTAAATCTCGCTTCATCTTCGCTTGTTCAATTTGACAAGAGCATACAATAATTTTAGTATAAATTGTGCCCGCAATATTATTATATTGACTTATAGTTTCTTCGTCTGGTTTTAGAATTTTTTCTTGTGCAAGAAAGTCCTTCCAACGGTAATTTACGATACTGCTTGCACTCTTCTTATCATATTCCTGTGTTTTCCCATTCAAGCGCATCCATCGAAAACTATCATACAAATATTGTGAGAAGCTCGGAATTGGTTTTATCCTTTTACAAAAGCTTGCACATATAACCGAGTTATCCCACGTTTTCAGCATTAAGTCGATAATTCGCACCGTTCTAGCCACACCCTCTGTTTTGCTTCCTCCAGACACTTCAAACACAATATCTCCATCAAGCAGTTTTCGTGTTTCTAGACTACCAGCTGTATGATATCTATATGGAACACTTTGCAGTTGTCCATTTACCAATCCTTTAATATCCGTTCCACGTATTACGTATGCCGGGATCATACTTTTTTCATTTTGTAATTCTTCTCCCCATCCTCCACCAATTTCATAGCTTATAAAATCTTGTATTGGATTTTTGCTCCACCCCTCCGGCACGCCATCCACAATTTTCGTGTTTTCATGCCCCGGAAAGCGCAAATCCACAAACCACTCTTTATAAAGCCGCTGGGCTGCTTCTTCCAGCAGTTTGATTTGTTTCTGGTTGTTTTCAATCAGGTCATCGTAGGCAGAAACAACTTCAACAATTTTGTCCTGCACACTTCTCGGCGGGAGCGAAACCTTTATATTTTTGAGTGCTGATATTGTCAATGCCTTCTGTGATGATCCAATCGTAGTATTATAAAGGATTCCTGTTCCTTCAGAAGATTTTATCCAATAATATAAATATTTAGAATTCAAACCTTCTCTAAAATCTCTAAACCACGTTAAATTTCCATCCTTGAAATAAAAGCGATCCTTCTTTTTTATGATATAAGGAATTCCAATCGTTCCTACCGATGTTAAAAGCATATCTCCTGTCTGCGGAACACCAAATTTTTCTTTTATTTCATTATACTTATCCACCGAAATATAAAGTGGATTTTCTATTACTTTTCCCTCATCACTTTCTATGATTTCTTTTGATCTATAAAACGGCACTCCATCATCAACATATTCCGAGTAAAAAATGCGCTTACTTGATGTTATTTCACAAACATTTCCCAGCTTCACCTTTTCCCACTTCATACCCCCATCTCCTCCAAATTCTTCGAGATGGTTTCCATCAGGCGGTTGGACTCTGCCTGCAATTCCAGCAGTTCCTTGTGGATCTCCTTCATCCGCTGGGCAAAATCCACGCCGTCATCCTCCACAGGTGCAACGCCCACATAGGCACCGGGCGTCAGGGATGCGCCTTTCTCGTTGAGGATGGTGTCTCGGCTTGCCACCTTGCACAGACCGGGAATATCCTGATAAACGCCCTCGCCAAACTTTTCGGTGAGCCAGACGGCCTCCTTGGCAACGGTCAGCTTCTCGTTGAGGGCTTCCAGTTCCTTGTCGAACTTTTTCTGCGTAGCTTTGCGCTCTTTGCGGGGCGCTGCCTCCACAGCGGCTTTGGCTTCTTCCCGCTTGGCCTGCACGTTTTGTTCCATTGCAGCCTGAATCTCTGCAAAGGGGCGGTCGTCTGCCAGTTCTGCGTGATACTCCGCCAGAAGCACCTTGTACTTGTCCACCTCGCCGCGATAGAGCCAGACAATAGCGTTGAGGTTCTTCAGCTGCCAGTCGCTCCACTCGTTCTGAGTGCGGTCCACCACGGTATAATAGTTGCGGGCATCGATGAACAATACGGTGTCCAGCAGATGTTCCGGCTTGCCCTTATCCAGAAACCACAGCGTACAGGGCAAACTTTTGGTGTAGAAGAAGTTGTTGCCCACGCTCATCATCACGTCCACATGGCCGGTCTGGATGAGCTTTTCACGGATGTCCTTGTCTTTGCCCTGACTGTCGGTAGCAGAGGACGCCATCACAAAACCCGCACGGCCATGCTCGTTCAGGTAGGAGTAGAAATAGGACACCCACAGATAATTTGCGTTGCCGATCTCCTTGGCCTTGTTCACGCCGGGCAGGCCAAAGGGCAACCGTCCGGCACTCTGCGCCGACTCCGACTTGACCTTGTCCACGTTAAACGGCGGATTTGCCATCACATAGTCGCAGCAGCCGTTCAGGTTGTGGGCATCGTGATAGAAGGTATTGGCTTCATCGCCGGACTTGATCACGCCGGTCAGGCCATGCACAGCCATATTCATCAGGCAAAGTTTTGCGTTGTACTCCACCTTTTCCTGTCCGTAGAAGGTCATGGTGTTGTTGGCGATCATGCCCGCATGGTTTACAAAGTCGCCGGTCTGCACAAACATACCGCCGCTGCCGCAAGCCGGGTCCAACAGAACGCCGTGGGCAGGCTCCAGCACATTGACGATCATCTTCACCAGCGATTTCGGCGTAAAGAACACGCCGTCATCCTGTGCCACATTTTTGGCAAACTTATTCAAAAAGTACTCGTAGATACGGCCGATCACATCGCCGCCCACATCGTCCAACGCATCATTGTTGAAGATGCGCAGCAGTTCCCCCAGCAGTTCATCCGAGAAGATGGTGTAGTCCTTCGGCAGAACGCCCTGCAGCTGCTCGCTCTGCTGCTCCACCAGTTCCATGGCGTTGTTCACCACTTCGCCCAGACTGTTCAGAGGATTGCCCTCGATGCCGGTCAGCCCCTGCTCCGGGATGTTGGCGGGCAAATTGACTAAGTAATTGTACTGCGCCTCCTTGGGCAGAAACAGTGCACTCTTCTCGGCAAAGTCGCTCTGTTCCACCGGCAGCACCCGGCCACCGCGCATGGGACGGTCTTTCAGAATCTTCTGCTCCACCAGTTTAAAGCGGCTGTACGCATACCGCAGAAAAATCAGTCCCAGCACCGGCATACAGTATTGGTTCGAGGTGAGTTTAGAGCCTGCACGCAGCAGATCTGCCGACTCCCACAGGTCAGCTTCCAGTTTTTTGACGTTCACATTATTTGCCACGAGGGGGTTCCTCCTGTTGTTTGGATTTTCATTTTCTATTGTATCACATTGTTCTGCAATGTTCATCTTTAATCATTGCTATTTTCTTTTTTGACTGGAAAAAGTTGTTTACCAATGGCTGACAATGTGTTAGAACCATATACTTTCTCATTTGGAGACGCTAAGTCTGCATCCATCGGATGCAGTTCAAGGGTTTGGGTGTTCCCCAACAAGTATTTTGCAACGCAAAAGAAGCAGATTCGCAACCTTTCTAGCCGATGTGATCGAGAAGTACGCATCGGTCTTGGAAATAGACAACGCCGTATCCTCAACCAACAATAAAAATCCACAAGATGCCGTTGATACTGTTCTTGCAGCATGATATAATACTCTTGTAATATTTGTCCCAACCCAGTGGCAAGGTCTCCCCTTCCACTGTATTACATACACGGAACGAGGTGCTTAAAATGAATCGACCAGATGACTCTCCTAAAAATTCCATCCTCATTTACACCACAGAAGATGGCCTGACCAAAATTGATACTACCTTTGACGGTGACACCGTCTGGCTTTCCATTGACCAGATGGCTGAGTTGTTCCAACGTGACAAATCCACAATTTCCCGTCACATCAAAAACATTTTTGCAGAGGGTGAGCTTGAACGAGATTCAGTTGTTGCAAAATTTGCAACAACTGCCGCAGACGGAAAGACCTATCAGGTCGAATTCTACAATCTTGACGTCATTATTTCTGTTGGTTATCGTGTCAAATCCAAACGAGGCACACAGTTCCGTATCTGGGCAACTGGCATCCTGAAAGAATATATGCGCAAGGGATTTGCGCTGGATGACGAACGCCTGAAAAATCTGGGCGGCGGTGGATATTTCAAAGAGCTGTTAGAACGCATCCGTGACATCCGTGCTTCCGAAAAAGTGTTTTATCGTCAGGTTCTGGAAATCTATGCAACCAGCATTGACTACGACCCAAAAGCAGAAA
>OGXZ01001397.1_pt1 | contig 13782 bp, 12 predicted proteins | sample 1576431 | NCBI WGS metagenome assembly OGXZ01 (sample SAMEA3541590, study PRJEB24748) | human gut metagenome | biome: human gut; feature: human-associated habitat; material: faeces | place: China | collected 2012
GACATGATCAACCAGGCCTATATTGAAGTGATGCTTCAAGGCGATGCGAAGGGTCGTGTCTTTACGTTCCCCATCCCGACGTACAACATTACGCCGGACTTTGATTGGGACAGTCCCAACGCAATGCGGCTTTTTGATATGACCGCTCGATATGGGTTGCCGTACTTCCAGAACTTCATCAACTCTGAGCTCAAGCCCAACATGATTCGCTCGATGTGCTGCCGTTTGCAGCTTGACTTGCGCGAATTGTTAAAGCGTGGCAACGGGCTTTTTGGTTCGGCCGAACAAACGGGTTCCTTGGGTGTGGTGACGATTAACTGTGCGCGTTTGGGCTATCTCTACAAAGGTAATGAGGAAGCGCTGCTCAAGCGTTTGGACGAATTGCTCGAACTCGCCAAGACCAGCTTGGAAATCAAGCGCAAGGTGATTCAGCACCATATTGACCAGGGGCTCTTCCCCTACACACGTCGTTATTTGGGGACGCTACGCAACCACTTCTCAACGATTGGTGTGAACGGGATCAACGAAATGATCCGTAACTTCACCAACGACGAGCATGACATCACATCGGACTGGGGGCACGCGTTTGCTCTGCGTCTTCTGGACCATGTCCGTGAGGCACTGGTTCGCTTCCAAGAAGAAACCGATCACATGTATAACCTTGAAGCCACGCCGGCCGAAGGCACCACGTATCGTTTCGCTAAGGAAGACAAGAAGCGCTTCCCCGACATTTTGCAAGCGGGTACGGCGGATCATCCGTACTACACCAACTCTTCGCAGTTGCCGGTGAACTTTACCGACGATCCTTTTGAAGCGCTCGAGCGCCAGGACGATCTGCAACGTAAGTACACGGGTGGAACGGTGTTGCACCTTTACATGAACGAGACGGTGAGCTCTGCCGAAGCGTGTCGCGACCTGGTACGTCGTGCGCTCACGAACTTCCGGCTGCCCTACATTACAGTGACGCCCACGTTCTCGATTTGCCCGAAACACGGGTACTTACCGGGTCGTCATGACTTCTGCCCGAAGTGCGATGCGGAATTGATGGCCAAGAAACTCGCGGCGCAAAAAGCGTCAGCGACGGCTTAAATAGAATTGATCGTTTTTTGTTGACTCGTCTTACGTTTGGAACTTTTCCAAGCGTGAGCGAAAAGGAGAATAGAAAGATGGATAAAGTGGAAAACATCCAGTTGAAGAATTCGGAACGTCAACCTTGTGAAGTGTGGACCCGCGTGATGGGTTACCACCGCCCCGTGCAGTCTTTCAACACGGGTAAGAAGGGTGAATTTGAAGAACGCGTCTGCTTCACGGAAGCGAGCGCGAACGCTCATCAGACGATTAAAGGTCACTGATGACAGGGCCGCAACAGAGCCCCAGCCCTGTCGGCCAAACCATCCCCATTACGGTCCCCGCAAAGGCGTTACGCATTGCGGGGATCACGCCCTTTACGAGTATCGATTTTCCCGGACGACTCTCTGCGGTGGTGTTTGTACAGGGCTGCCCCTGCCGATGCACCTATTGTCAAAACCCGTGGATGCAACCTCGTGAAATCGATCCTCAATACGAAGCGGGGGATTGGTCTCAGGTAGAACGGCTGCTTCAGAAGCGTCGTGGTTTGCTCGACGGCATTGTTTTCTCCGGGGGCGAACCCACGATTGATCCCGCACTGCCCGCGGCGATTGCTGAGGTCAAAGCAGCCGGGTTTCAAGTGGGACTGCATACCTCAGGGGTGTACCCTGAGAAAGTGGCTCGCCTGCTCGGGCAATTGGATTGGGTGGGGCTAGACGTGAAGGCGCCTCCGTTGGAAGAGGATCTCTTTGAACGCATTACGGGTATGAAGCGTGGGGCGGAGCTCTTTAGGCGAACGTTCTCGGTACTCAAAGAGTCCGGAATCGAGGTGGAATATCGGACGACGGCTCATCCAGACTATTTGGATGAAGTGGCGCTTGAGCGTTTAGCGCAGTGGCTCGCGTCAAACGGCGTAGAGCGCTGGGTGTTGCAGATTTATCGCCGACCCCAAGGGCTTTTAACGTCGCTTTACCGTTCAGTGCCCGATTCGTGGCCGAGCGCTGCCTTTATCGAACGCCAGAAAAAGCGCTTTAAAGCATTCTTACTTCGTCGTGCGACGTAGTGCGACGTTGTGTGGCGTGGCCTCAGACGCCCACAAAAGGACAATCGAAGAAGCTACAAAAAAATGCTCGCCAGATTGACTCTGACGAGCATTTTTAGTCAGCACGGCTTGCCATGCGATAGAGCAAGTGATGAATTACTTCTTGCCCTTCGTGGCGCTTTCGTTGACGATGTCTTTGAAGTACGTCCCAGCGATAAAGCGAGGTTTACGCATGGCCGGAATCTGGATTGCTGCGCCCGTGGTGGGATTACGACCCGTGCGCGGTGCGCAATCAACGGGGCGGAACGTCCCGAAACCAATGAGGGTCACGGAGTCGCCCTTGGTGACGGCGCTCATGATTTCTTCGAAAACAGTCACTACGATGCGATCTGCTTCCGCTTTCGAAATGCCGTTTTTATTCGCGACTTTTTCAACAAGTTCCAATCTATTCATAGGTTGCTCCGATTTTCTTTGTTTCGTCTAAAGTTAGACGAAGGGTAAAAACACAGTTACCTGTCTCCGTATACGGATTGTTTTTATGGGGAATATCCTACACCATTATGCCCATGCGTATGAACACGAATGGGAGACTAAACCACAAGATGGGTGCAACTGGATTCTCCCAATGACCAAGGTGAACGTTTAGTTTTTGAATACCCTAAATGTCTCTTTGTCATCCCATCCTTATTTTTACTGCGCTTTATTTTACCTGTCTCAGTGTGGTTTGTAATGTGAGAAAAAACCCTAAAGGTTAAGCATTCTTTGCGATGAGGCTCTCTTGAGCGTGTTTTTAACCGTTTTGGGCACGGACTCTATCCTCAAAAGGGTATTATTTTTTAAAATAAGGGTTATACCGATACCTATAAAGTGGTAAAAATGAAAACGAGTCTACCCCTTCTGAATTTAATTTTTACAAAATTTCCCGCAACAGATTTGGCCTTTTAGAGCTTTGAATGAGAGAATACATTTCAACAGACATAGAAGGGTGAGTTTTCTTTGAATAAAGAAAGTTGCCCCTTTGGTGGTATTTTGAGTCAGGCCAACCCCTGACTCTTTTTTTTATTTTGAAAACAGGATACGGATGGCCTTAATGCGCTCGAGAGCGACAAGCATCGTCTGCCACGAGCAGTGCTGTGAGCACTTTAGCGATGTTCGCGCGGAATCATCGCTTGGACCAGGCTTTTGGGGTCGTGGTAGAGCTGAATAAAGTGCACTGCCCGGCGCCGTTCTCGGTACGTGAGTGAGGACTCAAGACTCTGACGAGTAACTAAAGCGGTGTGGTCACCACGGCGTTCTGCGTAAAGGGCAAACACATACGCTTTGAAGCGATCCAGTGGCAAAAGATTGCCCGCGAGGAAAAATCCCGAGAGACTCAACAAGGCATGCAAATTGCCTCCTTCGGCCGAGCGACACGTCCAGCGAAGCGCTTCACGCAAATTGATATTCTCGCCTTGTCCCGTCCAGTGCTGTAGACCCAAACGAAATTGGGCTTCGAGCTCACCAGAGAGTGCCGCTTCTTTGAGCCAGTGCTGCGCATGGCTTTGTTGCTGTGAGGTTTTCTCAGGTAGTCGCACCAAGAGGCGCGAAAGGGCGTACTGCGCTTTGGCGTCTCCATTATTGGCAGCAATGTTGAGCCAATACTGAGCCTGATTGAGGTTTTTGGGCGTATTTTGACCGTCACGGTAACGTAAACCCGCCTCACGCGCACACTCGGCTTTCCCCGCAGCGCCAGCGAGTCGCAACCAGTAGAGTGCTTGATCGGGCTGAGGCTCGACACCAATGCCCTCATCGTAGAGACGCGCAGCGAGTTTTTGAGCCTCAGCGTAGCCCGCGTGAGCGGCTTGCAGAATGAGTTCCGCAGCTTTTTGCGGATCGGGTTTAAGGCCTTGCTCGCGCAGAATCAGTAACCCCATTAAAAAGAGGGCTTCTGGCATTTGGGCGTGTACAGGCTCGCGCAGAAGGCTCACGATTTTTCGATTGAATTTACTCGGTGCATCGTGTGTCAAGAGGTAGAGCGCTAACTGATACCGAGCTTGGTGATCATGATGTTTTTTAGCGCGCTGCTCCAACGCATTGAGCTGTGCCAGAGCCTCTTCACCTGTGGGAGGGCGCTTACGCACAACCCCTCCCAAGAGGTCAAGGACGTAGTTAGAGTCGTCTTTGACATCAGGTAAGGGAAAGAGGGCGTAAGTCGGTTTACTCATGGTGGCTACATGCTCCGCAAGAAGATAGAAAAAACTGGGCTGAGGTTTTAGGGTTGGGGTGATTGTGGTGCCGGTTTAACCGGTTCCACGACCGCTTTTCCCGTTTCGCTATCGCGACGGATGACCACAGGATTGGTGTCCGTGGTGCTGCTCGTGCTGGCAGGAGCCACGCTTTCAACATGAGAACGTAGTCCAAAGAGTTCAATGCCCATACCAATGGAAATGGTCGTCATCATGTATAGCACCCAGAGTAGACCACCCACGACGATGGGGCGTCCAAGAGGCTTAGCGCGCCAGCCTTGATTTTCCTCACCACACCAGGCCTTCACTTGGCGGTAGTGCTTAAGGCCGGAGGCAAAGAACCAACCCAGCCACATAACGAGCAGGACATAGGGACCCGCGTAATTCATGAGGGGTTCATCGATAAAAACCACCTGCATGACAATGTAGAGACCGATCACCCAAACGATCGTGCGCGACCACAGGCGCGAGAGGCGAGCTGCGGTTTTGTCGCCCATGACTTCCCAATTTTTAGCAAACAAAAGCGCGCCGAAAATGGGCGTAAACACAAACGACAAAAATATCGTCTTTATGGGAGAGTAAAGCTCAGGAAGCGTTTTTTTAGACATAACCAGGAACTCGCTGAAGAGAAAAAAGACATGGCTAGAGCAATCAAGAGCCCAAATTGTAATCTCACTTAGGGTTTTCACTCAAGTTAAAGTCCTTAATTGTCGGCCTTCTAAAAGAGAATGCGAAAAAGCGTTAAACTGAAAACCTCTTCGACCACTAGATCAAACCAAGTTCATTGTGACTATGCAGGTTCAACTTTTCACCGCGTCTTTTCTTTCTGGCTGTTTACTGATTGGGACTCTCGCTGGATGTGCCACGGCACCCGAAGAGGGCCAACTTTCAGCGTATCGTGAAGCGTATCGCGATTTTGAGCATCCTTGTGTGGTGCCTGAACCTGGGCACGCGGATACGTTCGATGTCATGCTGCTGAAAGCAATGCGTGACCGTGGACTTGAACCGAGGCTGCTCGACGACGTTGCGCTCAAAGAGGACGATACCTGCCGTCAGGTGGTGCGTTTTGCGGTTGAAGACGGTCAACAGGTGGCCAAGGGTGTCCAAGGGATGTCGTTATTTTTACGTGATAGAAAAACAGGGGAAACGGTCTGGGTTGGATTAGGCAAGCAGACACGTTTTGGCATGCCCGATCGTCCGACATCGGAATTGCAACGACTCGATGCCGGGATACTCATTCGGCAGTTGGTTGAGCGACTCTTTCCCGATAGGCTCTTTCATGAAGACTACTAATCGTTAAAAAAGATCTATCTTTTGAGTAAAAACAACTGATCTTTATGTATAGATCAAAGGAATGGCGTTTGATAACACCTTAGGTCTAGATATTTTGGTTTTCTTGGCGTACAATTAACGCATCGATGGAGCAACAATCACTGCTTGTCGTGCGGGCGTTTAGGCAGTAGATCGCCCGCAGGTTAACCTTTTATACGAACCATCGGGGAATGTCGGTTCGCATAGCTACAAAGGTTAACCTCGTCAGGAACTCTGGCACTGTCGGGGGACGGTGACTGGGATCTTTTCTGACGTCTGAGAGCTTCTTCAGGGCCGCAATAGCAACAGGAAGACTCTCACACATATGGGAAGCTGGCAAAGTAGAGAGTGCCTGCTTCCCATTTCCTTTTCTGGGATGTCGAGTGATGAGCGCACCGCTCAAAGTGCTCGATGTGAAGCGAACGCCCACATCCCTTGCGTAGCGCGGAGGGCATCCGCTAAGTAGCACTATGAGCGCAACTCAAAACAAAAGGCTGAGCTCGATTTTTGAGGCCATCCTTCACTGACAAGGTTGAGCGAATGATGGCTTCTCCAGATTATTTTTCCTTACCCTTGGTACTGGCGCTGCGAGCTTTCGACTTTTTCTCCGTGGTTTCGCCGGTGGCTTTTTTCACTTTGTCGGTTGCCCGAGTCGCGGTCTCTTTGGTCGTGCGTTTCGTAGCCACTTTCCCTTCAGAGGCGCTCTTTTTGACTGTTTCGGTGGTTTTCTTAGCCGTTGTGCTACGCGCTTTAACGTCTTCGGTGCGAGTTTCCACCTTGCGTTGCGTAGCACGAGGCGTTGCTTTCTCAGCGCGAGAGCTCGTCTGGCGTTTAACTGGCCCATCTTTGAGCGCTTCGCAGGCGATGCCATCGCCGTCTCGATCGAGCTTGCGCCAACCGGTTTCACCCGCGCGTTTAAGCGAATCATAGTAGCGTTGCGCTTCGGCTTGCGTGGCAAAGTCAGCACAGGATTTGGCTTCAACGAGGCCAAAACTCAAGGCCAAGCTGAGCAGGCAGACAAGTTGAGTGACGCGTTTTGTCATATGTTTCCTTATGTTAAAAGTTCAGTCATAATGTCATCATCGCTCAAAGCGATTTTTATGGCAAATCATTGTTTTAAATTAAAAACAATGTGATGAAGGTGGTAGGGTTTCTCCCCCTGAGGAAAACCTCTACAAGGAGATGACATTTAGCAAGTCCCAAGTTACAATTTAGGGTATTCCCTATAGTTTGTTGAAAGATATGGTGCGCGAATCTCGATCGAGGTTGGCGCTAGTTGTGTTGGAACGTGCTTATGGCTAAAGAAGAACAACGCTCACAGCAATCCTGGCAAGTCGTGCTGGTGGTGCTCACGATCAGTGCCGTGTTTATGGCTGTAAGCTATACGATGCTGATTCCGTTTTTACCCGTGTATTTAACCCAAGAATTGCACGTCCCAGCCGATAAGGCCAATTTTGGGAGTGGTTTAATCTTCTCCATGAGTTTTTTGATTTCGGGCATTATGGCGCCCGTGTGGGGAGCGATTGCCGATAAGAAATCCCGCAAACTGATGGCCGTTCGCGCAGCGTTTCTGTTGGCCATCTCGTACGGTTTAGGCGGGATTGTTCAAAACGAATGGCAACTCTTGATGATGCGGGCTTTCCAAGGGTTTGCTGCGGGATTGTGGCCGGCGTGTTTAGCCATTATGGCGAGCTATGCGCCACAGAATCGTATCGGTTTTTGCATGGGCATTATGCAAGGGGCCATGACCGCGGGCGGTGTGTTGGGGCCGCTTGCTGGTGGCACACTTGCGCATTGGTTTGGGATGCGCATGGCGTTCTTTTTGGGTGCGGCGTTTCTCTTTTTAATCACCGTGCTCCTCATTGTGATGATCAAAGAGCCCCCGCGCAAAAACAAATCTGAAAGTAAGATCAAAGCGCCTAAACGCCCCTCGCTCTTACGTAACCCCGTGGTCTTTCGTATGCTCGTTGCCGCAGGGATTGCGCAGTTGAGTTTGCTTCTTGTACAACCGATTATGCCACAGTACATTGAGGGACTCTCTGGTCACTCGGGCGACATTGTTTTGGTCACCGGTATATTGTTCTCCATCGTGGGGCTCTCGGGCGTCTTTGCGGCACCTGTGTGGGGGATGATTTCGCAAAAAGTGGGTTTTCGCCCTGCGCTTTACACGGCACTCTTCGGGGCAGCGGTCTTTAATATGATTCAGGCGTTACCGGAATCGATCTACGGCTTTGGGGCGTGGCGATTCGTGGGTGGCTTGATGTTTGCTGGTGTGTTTCCTGCCATCAATTCCATTTTGACCATGAGTACGGGGCCGGATGATCGAGGCAAAATTTTTGGTCTCTCGTACGCTGCGCAGCAAATCGGTAACGTGATTGGCCCGATCGTGGGTGGGGCCATTGGGATGGCGCTGCCATTGCACTGGGTGATTTTCCTCTCAGGCTTTGTGTTGTTGCCCATTGCCGCGTACCTCTGGATGAAACGCCCCACCGTGGAAGTCTCCACTCATGGCAATGAAGCCAAACTGCATAAGGTGGGGACACCGCTCTTTGACGAGCCGGACGAAGACGCGGATCCTGTTCACGAACACGTCGAAGCGGTAGCGAAAGTTGCCTCTCGCGAACGTTCTGAAAAGGCAAAAGACGAGCATTAGTCGCGAAGAGAGCAAAAAAACGCCATAAAAGCGGTAGGGAAGACATCGATTCAGCTGATACAATGAGCGCGTTACGACAATCTACCTACTGTGAATCGTGCAAAGAGTGTCCGCTGAGTTAAGGTGTCGTGGGCTCTCTTTGAGATTCTTGCCAAACGCTATGGATGTTTTTATTTTCGTTGTGTTAGGGCTTTTGGCTGCGCTTGCGATCATTGATCTCTTTGTGGGGGTGAGCAATGACGCAGTCAACTTCCTCAATTCAGCCGTGGGCAGTCGTGCTGCGCCATTTTGGATCATCATGACCGTGGCCAGTGTGGCCGTCCTGTTAGGCACAACCTTTTCTTCGGGCATGATGGAAGTGGCCAAAAGTGGCGTGCTTCGACCCGAATACTTCACGTTCAAAGAAGTTATCATCGTATTTACGGCCGTGATGGTTACGGACGTCCTCCTCCTCAATACCTTCAACTCCCTCGGTCTCCCGACCTCCACTACGGTTTCCATCGTTTTTGAATTGCTTGGCGGCGCCACGGCGATGGCCTGTTACAAGGTTTGGTCTACGGGAGCCCCGTTTACCGATTTAGGTTTGTATATCAATTCGGGTAAAGCCCTGGCGATGATCATGGCCATTCTCACGTCGGTGGTGGTGGCCTTTATTGTCGGGCTATTGGTGCAGTACCTGTTGCGTCTCATCTTTACCTTCCACTACGAGCGTTACTATCGTTGGTTAGGCGGGCTCTTTGCTGGTGTGTCGCTCACCGCCATCTTCTACTTTTTAGTGCTCAAAGGACTCAAAGGCTCTTCCTTCATGACGCCCGAAGGTTTGGCTTGGGTACAGGCGCACTCGGGAGATCTGCTCCAGTGGTTCTTTATTGGCACTACGGTCTTTTTCCAAGCCCTCATTTTGATTTTCCGCCTCAACATTTTCCCTTTAATTATTTTGGCGGGCACTTTTGCCCTGGCGTTCGCTTTTGCGGGCAATGACTTGGTGAATTTCGTGGGTGTGCCGTTGGCTGCGTTAGAGTCGTATCAGATTTTTAGCGCTGCGCCCGGTGCCGATCCCATGAGCTTTACGATGGAAGGCTTGCGTGCCAACACCACGACCCCCACCTTTTACTTGGTCGCCTCGGGCGTGGTGATGGTCTTTACGCTTTGGTTTTCAAAGAAAGCCCACCGCGTGATTCGTACTTCGATTAGTCTAGCGTCGGCGACGCGAGGTGGTAAAGAACAGTTTGGTTCGTCGCTTCCGGCGCGCATTTGTGTTCGCACCGCGATTCGTGCCAATGACTTTTTGCATCAGCTGATTCCTGAAGGGGTGTTTGCGCAGTTGGGCAAACGCTTTGAGCCTCGTCGCTTGAAGCCCGATGAACAACCACTGCCCTTTGACGCCATTCGCGCCAGTGTGAATTTGGTTTTAGCGGCCGCGTTGATCGCCTCGGCCACAAGCTTAAAGTTGCCACTCTCGACGACGTACGTGACGTTCATGGTCGCGATGGGCTCGTCGCTTGCGGACGGAGCGTGGGATCGAGAAAGTGCGGTGTACCGCATCTCGGGCGTCTTGACCGTGATTAGCGGTTGGTTCGTGACGGCGTTCACCGCCTTTACCGCGTGTGCCATTTTCTGCAGTCTCTTTATTTCGTTGGGCGAATATTTCATCGTGTTGATGATGGTGGTTGCCCTTGTCTTTGTGGTGAAGACCAACTTCTTCGCCAAAGAAAAAGGTGAAGAGAAGACCGAGTTGATGATGGTCGCCAAGGGCGATAAGCAAAGCGTGCGCGATTTGCTCAACACCTCCATTGACCACAATTTGAAAGCGACGCTCACGATTTTATCCTCTGGTCTTCGCGCCTTCTTGGACGAGGACGAACAGCGTCTTAAAGCCCTAAAGAGTCAAGCGGGGGCGCTCTACGACGAGACCGCTACCGCGCGTGGTGTTTACTACACCATGGCTACCGAAGGTGAGCACGGGACCAAGGCGGACCGCGATGCTCGCAACTTCTACTATCGTGCGTTTACGAGCATGAAAGAGGTGAGCCATTCGCTGCGTGACCAAATGGGGGTCACGGAGAACTATGTAGCCAATTGCCATTCACCCTTTACCGGGCACATGCACGACTACACGGCTCGACTGGCGTCGGAGTTGGATGGCCTGCAACACAAATTCACCTCGCACGAATGCCGCCGTGTGTTGCGGTTTTTGGAAGAGGGACAGCGCCAATTCATGACCAACATTGGCGACGAGCAGGTCTCGTTGCGTAAGAGTGAGCTCTACTTGGGCTACATCCTCTTTAGTCGCGAGGTGATTAACCGCTACCTCATGGTGAAAGTGCTCCAGCGCGAGCTGGAAAACGGCATCAACCCAGCGATTCGGCAACCTAATTTTGAGGAGCCCTTTGAACCGCTGCGTCCCTCGGAGCGTTAAAGCCGAGTAACCTTTAGCAAAAAAGCGTTGTTTTAAGCCACATGAGTGACTGGAGAACAACGCTTTTTTGCGGTGGTGTGTGCAGAGTGCGCCACACTCAGACGCTTTAGTCGAGATGATGACGACCTTTGGCGTCCTTTTTCATGATGCGCTCTTGCTGACGCTTCCATTCTTTTTTGCTTTCATCGGCGCGTTTTTCATATTCACGTTTGCCTCGAGCAAGCGCCATCGAGACCTTGACGCGACCACGCGAGAAATGCAAGTCGAGCGGAATGAGCGTGTAACCCGCGCGTTCAACTTTACCAATGAGTTTGTTGATTTCGCGACGGTGCAGTAGCAATTTGCGCGTGCGATTCGTGTAGAGCGTTTCATGTGTGCAAACCTGATCCGCAGGATTGAGGTGAGCATTGCCTAAATACACTTCGCCATCACGAATGTAGATATGCGCTTGAGTAATTTGAGCGCGAGAGGCGCGCACGCTTTTGACTTCCCAGCCCTGTAAAGCAATGCCGGCTTCGTAACGCTCTTCAATAATGTAGTCGTGCGTGGCACGACGGTTTTGAATGACGGCCATTTTGCGTAGTGTTCTGTGTTTAAAAATGAAAAATATAGGCTCTTGAGGTTGGGGCAAAAAGAGCGAAAAGATTGTTGGGAGTAGGGCTCAAAAGTCGGTCCGAGCGCGACACCGCGAAGGGGGGCAGATCGGCATGAGCTTTGAGCAGATACTCACGAATTTGTCTATTATAAAGGCTTTGGCACCACGACGGCGAGATCGCGAGCGAGGTGCGTGAAAGAGAAAAGGAGTCAGTGGTGCAGATCACCGTTGTCAATATTGGGTCCGAGTCGATCTATGAATACGCTATTGAACTTGCCACGGGGGCGACGGTGGCCGATGCACTCACGGCCACTCAGGTCACGCTCGGCGACGGGGACGCCGTGGCCATCTACGGGCGTAAAACGACGCTTGCGACAGTGCTCGAAGAGGGTGACCGAATTGAGGTGGCGCGAGCGCTTGTCTGTGATCCCAAGTTGGTGCGCCGTGAGCGCGCTCGCGCGCAGGGTGATATTCGTATCATCACGGCTGGGCGGCACGGTGGACGTCGCCACGTGGAGCTCGATACGTCCGAAGGTTAAAATGCCTCAAAAATGAAAAGGACAGGTGAGCGTCTAACGCTTTTCCTGTCCTATCTGTTAAGCCTTAAGCGACGTGCCTAAGGTGAAGTGGTTTTTCACTTAATGGCAGGGTGGCCACTGGTGTGGCAGACGTCTTTGAGTCCTGCTTTACACGCTTTATCGAACCATTCCCGCGCTTTTTTCATGTCGGGCGAGACCCCCATACCATGAAGGTAGAAGCCACCAACGTTGGCCATGGCCATGGCTTCGCCTTGGTTCGCGGCTTTGGTAAACCAGTCAAGCGCTGCTTTATAGTCTTGCTTGCCACCTTCACCGTTGGTGTACATGGCGCCTAAGAGCAGTTGCGCGTCTTTTTCACCTTGAGCGGCGGCCTTTTCTAACCACTTTCTAGCTTCATTCAAGTCTTTGCCAATTCCTTGGCCAAAGTAGTAGAACTGGCCGAGCATCCATTGACCATCCCTGTTACCTTGTTGAGCCGCTTTGCGACTCCATTCGAACGCTTTTTCAAGATTCAAGTGCCCCATGGATTCGTCGGCATAAATGTGAGCCAAGGCTGACTGCGAGAAGGCGTCACCTTGTTCGGCCGCTTTGGTGCACCAGTTGAGAGCCGCATCGCCCATTTTGGCATTCCAGTGTTGCGCACAGAGGTCGCGCTGACCATCAACCGATTGGGTTGCGGCGACGGCCGTTTCGTTGGTTTTGGCGGGGGCAGGGTAGGCGAACGCCGCCGTGCTCACACCGAGCGCGAGCGCGCTGGCACACAAGGGGGCGAGAATAGTTTTGAGGGTCATCTTGATGGTCCTTATGAGGAAAAGTACTTCTAATTATCTATGGGGGCGAGGATTTTTTCCATTAGCATTTGCTCGCATAATCGAAGGCTTAAGCCAAGCTAAACACAGGCGTTTAAATGCTGAGCTCACTTTGTCTCCTCGGGTTCGCGCTTAGGAAAAATAGCGTAGTTGAGGCAATCTTCATCAGGAAAACGATGCGTTTTTTGCGATCCTGGAAGTGAGTCGTTAAAATATGTAACTGCTAGCAAAGACGATTGAAGCGAAGTCTCTGTGTTAACGGCTTGATGGCGTTCTGAGTGTGAGCACTCAGAATAAGGACAAAACACACAACGCGACCCCAACATCGTAGCAATCGGATGCTTCTCGTGTCCGAAGAGCTCAAACGTTGTCTTACATAAAAAGAGCCTCATCATCACCACCACAGTGCTTGCGCTTCGTGCGAGTAGCGGCGTTCCCCAGCAGGGCTCCCGTGAGCCAGAGGGCTCTTTTCCGCCGTCTCCACTTTCTACAACTGCCTATAGGAAAACTACATTGTGACTTGGTTAAACGACATTGTGTCCGTTATTAACGGCTATTTGTGGTCATATGTTTTGATCGCAATGCTCATTGGGTTAGGACTTTGGTTTACGATTCGCACGCGTTTTGTGCAAATCGTGCACATCGGGGAGATGTTCCGTCTCGTCACGGAAGGGGCAATAAAGGCGGAAAGCTCCGCAAAATGATCCGTCACATAGGCGACGCCGCCGCACTCCGTGGCTGTCCAGCCCATAACGGCGCGGGCAAACCATTCCACACTGATGAGCAGCTCGCCCTCGCGGTGCAACGCCTCGCAATACATGGCACGCATCCGGCCGTCGATCATGCAGCCGATGCTGCCGCGGGCAAACTGCAGCGCGCAGCCGTCGGGCAGCGTTACCACCGCCGAAAGCGTATCCTCCGATACGCAAAGCGTTCCCCCGGCCATCTCGGCCAAAAAGCGCACGGGCGCACAGGTATATTCGCCCCGCACAAGCTCTCCCCCGTTCAGGCCGTGGTATTTCAGCTTCTGCCAAGGGCGCGCCACCGCCGTCATGGGGAGAATGCGGTTGTTGGCCCACGCGTAGCCGCATTCCGTGGCCACAGCGAGCGCAAGCGCGTCC
>OGXZ01001399.1_pt1 | contig 13767 bp, 12 predicted proteins | sample 1576431 | NCBI WGS metagenome assembly OGXZ01 (sample SAMEA3541590, study PRJEB24748) | human gut metagenome | biome: human gut; feature: human-associated habitat; material: faeces | place: China | collected 2012
AGTCAGCATCGAAGTTTGACGGAGCAGCGCAACGTCCTTCGTAACCGAAGAAGTGGTGCTGTGCAGCGAACTTACCAACATACTTGCCTTCTTCTTTCCATGCAGCCAGCTTAGTAGCAACCATTTCAGACAGCAGCTTTTCTGTTTCGATCAAAGAAACCTGAACGTTTCCGTGCGGGTCGCGGTCGAGTGACAACTGACGAGCTACACCTTCCGGCAGAGAAGCGTAGATAGCAGCATTTTCCGGAGTCAGCTTGCTGATGATATAGTCACGCTGTTTAGAACGTTTGATGCTGTTGAACTCTTCACCGTTGTGAGCCAGGAAGTCATTCAATTCTGCAATCAGACGCTTCATAGCCGGGATGAATTCGATCAGACCTTCCGGAATCAAGACAGTACCGAAGTTGTTACCAGCAGCAGCACGGTCTGCAACAACCTGAGCGATGTAAGTTACGATGTCATCCAATGACATGTTCTTAGCTTCTACTTCCTCAGAGATGATACAGATGTTCGGCTGAGTCTGCAAAGCACATTCCAGAGCGATGTGAGAAGCAGAACGTCCCATCAGTTTGATGAAGTGCCAGTATTTACGTGCAGAGTTACAGTCACGTTCGATGTTACCGATAACTTCAGCGTATGTCTTGCAGGCAGTATCGAAACCGAAAGAAGTTTCAATCATATCATTCTTCAAGTCACCGTCGATTGTTTTCGGACATCCGATTACCTGAATACCATAGTTCTTGGCAGCATAATATTCAGCCAATACGCAAGCATTCGTATTAGAGTCGTCACCACCGATAATAACCAGAGCTTTGACACCCAGTTCTTTCAGGATTTCATAACCTTTTTCAAACTGATCTTCTTTTTCCAGTTTGGTACGTCCTGAACCGATGATATCAAAACCACCTGTGTTACGATACTCGTCGATGATGTCAGCAGTCAGTTCCATGTATTTGTGATCAACCAAACCACCAGGACCCAGAATAAATCCGTACAGTTTGTTAGCCGGGTTCAGTTTCTTGATACCGTCAAACAAACCAGAAATTACGTTGTGTCCGCCCGGAGCCTGTCCACCAGACAGAATAACGCCGACATTCATCGGAGCATATTCCTTAGACTCGCCTTCTACGAACTGAATCAACGGCATTCCATAAGTGTTGGGGAACAACTTCTGGATAGCTTCCTGATCGGCTACGGACTGAGTCGGTTCTCCTTCCTTCACCATTACAGCGCCTGTCAAGGCTTTCGGCAATTTAGGCTGATAAGCAGCTCTTGCAATTTGTAATGCACTTTTTGTCATAATTCTATTATTTATATAAAGGTGTAAGAATAAACTTCATTCTGTGCAAATTTCGCGCTTTTTTCGGAAATACGAAAACGTATACAGATAAAATTTCTTTTTATTCATTCAAAGCATGAAGATTATTCCAAGAAAAAAGCTTATCTTTACCACGAAATCAAATAAATCATTAACCTTCAAAATTTACAATTATGGCAAATAGAAGACAATTGAAGAAAAAAATAAACTATGCTTTTACTATGACTGTCGGACTGTGCGGATGGGAAGCTGCTCATGTATCAGAAGATAAAAGTGAAGCTATCTATGAAGTCGTAACCAAACTGGTTAACCTGCGCCAGGATCTGATCAGCCGGATCAGCCACACGGAACCGGGTAATGTAAAAGGATTCTACAAGAAACTGAAAGAAGATATGGAAGTGGAAAGCCAGAAGATTCTGCATGAACTGGCTGTAATTTGTGGCAAACAGGAATGAAACAAGCTTTCTGCCGCTTCATTTACCATACCCTGCTGGGATGGAAAGCCAAGGTATCCGTCCCAGATTTTGACAAGTGTATCATCTGTGCGGCGCCACATACCACCAACTGGGATCTTTTCATCGGAAAACTGTTCATCGGCGCTGTTGGCCGGGAGTCCGGTTTTCTGATGAAAAAGGAGTGGTTCTTCTTTCCGTTGGGCCCCATCTTCCGATGGATGGGAGGTATTCCCGTACACCGGAGCAAACGGACATCCATGGTAGAACAAATCATTGAAAAGGTGAAACAAAGCGACAAGTTTCACCTTGCCATTACGCCAGAAGGTACACGGTCTGCCAATCCGGAATGGAAAAAAGGGTTTTATTACATTGCACTTGGCGCGCAGATTCCCATTGTTCTGATCGGTATTGACTACGAAAAGAAATGTATCACTGCCGACAAATATCTGTATCCAAGCGGAGATATTGAAAAGGATATGCGCGAAATCAAACTTTATTTTAAAGACTTCAAAGGGAAACATCCCGAAAAGTTTGACTTGGGAAAAATCTGATGTCCCGTTCATAGAAGGATGTTGACTGCCCGCGCATCAACATCCTTCTATTCATAAATCATACCGGCACCATGAGTTTTCCTCATTTATCACTTTACTTCTGATTATTAAAACAAGCGTCATCATGAGAAGAATCGTTTTCATAACGCTGACCGTCCTGTTTTGTCCCCTGCTGCCAGTTTTAGCACAAAGTCTGGACAATACAGTCAAACAACGTCTTACTGACTTTTTCAAAAACTACCAGACCAGTCATGCCGATATCGGCACCTGCAAACTGGACCACTTTGTCCTCGACCATGAGAAGCGGACTTTACAGGTATATGCGTCGCCATCGTTCGGCTACCAGCCTTTCACCGAAGAAACAACATCGGCCATCTACCGTCTGATCACCCAGTCCCTTCCCGGTCCGGTCAACTATTATCAAATTGCCATCTACGCCGACGGAATGCCCATCGACAACCTGATTCCGAATGCATTCCGCAAGAAGAAGGATACAGACCGGCAGTACAAAAATATCAGCTACCACGGTAATCCCTGGGTAGAGAACCTGTCACGCCCGTATGAAATCACCCGCGGACTGAAAGGAACCCACCTGGCTGTATGGCAAAGTCACGGCATGTTCTACAAGATTGACCGGAACGAATGGCGCTGGCAACGGCCCCGTCTCTTCGGTACGACCGAGGATTTATTCACCCAGTCGTTTGTTGTTCCTTACCTGATTCCCATGCTTGAAAATGCGGGTGCAATTGTTTTTACGCCACGTGAACGCAACTGGCAACGTCAGGAAGTCATCGTGGACAACAATACCTGTCCGGCCGGAAGCCAGTATCTGGAAGTAAACTATAAAAAATGCTGCTGGACAAACGCCCCGGCTCCCGGATTTGCCCAGCGATATTCCGTATATCCGGACAATCATAACCCGTTTGCCGACGGTACCGCACGCATGATTACCACCCAGACCAAACCGGAAAAAGCTTTTGCCGAATGGATTCCCGACATTCCGGAAAAAGGGAAATATGCGGTGTACGTCAGCTACCAGACCTTGCCGGAAAGTGTCAGCGATGCCAAATATCTTGTCTTCCACAACGGAGGCGTTACGGAATTCCGGGTTAACCAGCAAATGGGAGGAGGCACATGGGTTTATCTCGGAACATTCGAGTTCGACAAAGGATGCAATGACTACGGCATGGTCGTGCTGAGCAATGAGAGCAAGGAACAGGGAGTGGTTTCTGCCGATGCCGTAAGATTTGGAGGAGGTATGGGAAACATCGAACGGGGAGGTTCGGTAAGCGGAATGCCGCGCTATCTGGAAGGAGCCCGCTACTGGGCACAATGGGCAGGCATGCCTTATCCGGTCTACAGCAAAAGCAACGGAACCAACGATTATAACGACGACATCAATACCCGCTCGCTTATGACCAATTACCTGAGCGGAGGATCCGTCTTCAATCCTGCCGAAAAAGGACTGAAGGTTCCTTTCGAAATGACTTTAGGCTTCCACAGTGATGCCGGTTTCAAGACCGACGACCAGCTGGTCGGCACCCTGGGCATCTATACCACCGGCTTCAATGAAGGGCGCTTGAACTGCGGTATTTCCCGGTATGCCTCACGTGACCTCGCTGACATGGTGCTGACCGGTCTGAAAAGAGACATCGACGCACGTTTCGGCGTGAACTGGCAGAGAAGAAGCATGTGGAACCGCAATTACAGCGAAACACGACTGCCGGCTGTTCCGTCCATGATTCTGGAACTTTTGTCACACCAGAACTTCAACGACCTGAAGCTGGGGCATGAACCGGCCTTCAAATTTACCGTAGCACGGTCTGTCTATAAGTCTGTCCTGAAATACCTGGCCGACATGCACGGCACCAACTATACCGTACAGCCGCTCCCGGTCACTCACTTTGCCATCAGTGAGGGAAAGAAAAAGAACACCTTCGACCTGAGATGGACACCGACAGAAGACGTGCTCGAACCGACCGCGGAAGCACAAGGATACATTGTCTACACACGGGTGGGACGCGGAGGATTCGACAACGGAACCTATACCCGCAAACCGGAACTGACCGTTGAAGTGGAACCCGGACTGGTCTACAGCTTCCGGGTAACAGCAGTGAACCGCGGAGGAGAAAGTTTTCCTTCCGAAACACTCTCAGCCTGCAAAGCCAAACGAAGCAAGGGAGCCGTACTGATTGTAAATGCCTTCGACCGGGTTTCCGGTCCGGGAAGCATCAACTCCCCCCTGATGCAAGGCTTCGACCTGCTCAATGATCCGGGTATTCCCGACGGACAGACGCCAGCCTATTGCGGTTATCAGCAAAACTTCGACCGCAGCCGCCCCGGTATAGAAGATGAAACCGGATTGGGATACAGCGGCAACGAACTGGAAGGCAAGCTCATTGCCGGTAACACTTTCGACTATCCTTTCATTCACGGCAAGGCGATCCAGGCCGCAGGACGCTATTCTTTCGTTTCGTGCAGCGACGAAACCATTGAAAGCGGATCAACCGACCTGACTGCCTACGACGTGGTAGATTTCCTGTACGGAGCCGACCGGAAAGGAATCAGTCCTGAAATCCGGGAAGCACTGACGCGCTACTGCAATCAGGGAGGAAGCCTGCTGATCAGCGGAGCTTATCTCAGCGACGGCAAAAGCAAGAATGCAGAAGGCAAGACATTCTGCCAGAACGTACTTAAATATGCAGATCAGGGGCTGACCGCTCCGCTCAGCTGTGAAGAAGTCAGCGGCCTGAATGTCCGGTTCCGGCTGCCGCGCCGCGCCAACGAAACGACGTATGCCGTTCCACAGTCAGGCTACCTCTACCCGACCGGCGGATCTTTCTCCACCTTCGTCTATACATCCGGCAATTACGGAGCCGGCATTGCATACCGGGGCAATTACCGGACTTTCGTCCTGGGCTTCCCCTTTGAAAGCATTCCGGAAGAAGGAGAGCGGAATCACGTCATGAAGGCCATCCTGGGTTTCTTTGAAAAATAAGGATAAAAGACAAGGTTATTACGGAAAAAACTCTAACTTTGTCTGTATAAACAAACTTTAAACAGTATCGCTATGTATACAATACAAACTAATCCCACTGGTACACGTACCATGGATATTTCAGATGAACATTTACAGACCATTGAAAAATATGCACTTTTCCAGCACCTGATCGACAGCAACGGCATCGTGGATGAATCCGTTCTGGACAAGCTCAAACTGAATGTGCGCTCCCTGATCGCTTCCATGGAAGAAAACAGCAAAGATCTGCTTGACTTGTGCATTGATGTCATTTATCACAACAACATGAAAGCTTTCGGACTTCATCAGCTGATCCTGCTGTACATCCAGTGGGAACGCGACAAGGAAGCCCGGGAAGATTCCGAAGAATAATCCGATACATTATTATAATTAGAACGAAACAATTTGAAAGAGTATAAACTGACAGACTGGTTGCCTACAACCAAAAAAGAAGTAGAACTGAGAGGATGGGATGAACTGGACGTGATCCTGTTCAGCGGAGACGCCTACGTGGACCATCCGTCGTTTGGAGCTGCAGTCATCGGACGCATGCTGGAATCACAAGGACTGAAAGTAGCAATCATCCCACAACCCAACTGGCGGGATGATTTGCGGGATTTCAAGAAACTGGGACGTCCCAGACTGTTCTTCGGAGTGTCAGCCGGATGTATGGACAGCATGGTCAACAAATACACGGCCAACAAGCGCCTGCGCAGTGAAGATGCCTATACTCCCGACGGACGCCATGACATGCGGCCGGAATATCCAAGCATCGTTTATACTCAAATTCTGAAAAAACTGTACCCTGACGTGCCGGTCATCCTGGGAGGTATCGAAGCCTCCCTGCGAAGACTGACGCATTATGACTACTGGCAGGACAAGGTACGCCCGTCCATCCTGGTAGAATCAGGTGCCGACCTGCTGATTTACGGTATGGGCGAAAAACCGGTGACGGACTTGTGCCGCCGCATGAAAGAAAAGCCCGTTGTACCGACTGATCTTCCCCAGACGGCCTATGTGGTCAGGGAAAGTGAATTTCAGGCAGCAGAAGAAGACCTGCGTCTGTTCTCTCACGAAGAATGCCTGAAAGACAAGAAGAAGCAGGCACAAAACTTCCGTCACATCGAAGAAGAGTCCAACAAGTATGCCGCCGCACGCATTTTCCAGCAGACCGGAAAGCAGGTAGTGGTGGTCAATCCCCCCTATCCGCCCATGACTCAAGGTGAGCTGGATATGTCGTTCGACCTTCCTTACACCCGTCTTCCCCACCCCAAATACAAGGGAAAACGTATTCCTGCATACGACATGATCAAATTTTCCGTCAACATCCACCGAGGATGTTTCGGCGGTTGTGCTTTCTGTACCATCTCAGCCCACCAGGGAAAATTCATCGTCAGCCGCAGCAAGGAAAGCATCCTGAAGGAAGTCAAGGCCATCACGGAAATGCCCGACTTCAAAGGTTATCTCAGCGATCTGGGAGGCCCCTCGGCCAACATGTACCGCATGAAGGGCAAGGACGAACAGCTATGCCGGCGCTGCAAACGCCCGTCGTGCATTCATCCCAAGGTATGCCCGAACCTGAATACGGACCACCGGCCGCTGCTTGACATCTACCATGCCGTAGACGCACTGCCGGGCATCAAGAAAAGTTTCATCGGAAGCGGGGTACGCTATGACCTGCTCCTGCATCAGAGCAAAGACCCCGAAGTGAACAAGAGCACTGCTGCCTATACGCGCGAACTCATCACACGGCATGTCAGCGGACGCCTGAAAGTAGCTCCCGAACATACCAGTGACCGGGTGCTTTATCTCATGCGGAAGCCGCCTTTCGAGCAGTTCTACCAATTCAAGAATATCTTCGACAAGCTGAACCGGGAACTCAATCTGCGCCAGCAGATCATACCTTATTTTATAAGCAGCCATCCCGGATGTACGGAAGAAGACATGGCAGAACTCGCTGTCATCACCCGCAAACTGGATTTCCATCTGGAACAGGTGCAGGATTTCACGCCGACACCGATGACCGTGGCCACCGAAGCCTGGTATACCGGTTTCCATCCTTACACACTGGAACCCGTATTCTCAGCCAAGACTTCCAGGGAAAAACTGGCCCAGCGCATGTTCTTCTTCTGGTACAAGCCCGAAGAACGCCGTGCCATCATCAACGAACTGAAACGAATCGGCCGGAGCGACCTGATCAAGAAACTGTACGGATAAAGCCTCAACGGGACTGCAGACACTGACGGACGAAGCGGGAAAAGATGACAGACGTTTCCGCTTCCTGTCCCTGCACCGAAACAAAACAGAAATGACGCTTGAAAGTCAGCTCAGGCACTTCGACAATGCGGAAAAGACCTTCCTTCAATTCACGCTCAACGGCAAAGATGGAAACAATCCCCATGCAACGGCTGTAACGGAGAAACGACTTGATGCTCTCCGTACTCCCCAGGTGCATCCGCACATTCAGCGACGAAAGCTTCAGTCCCTGCTCGGCCAGAACCATCTCAATGGCATCCAGCGTTCCCGATCCGCGCTCCCGCAACACCAGCGGCATAGCACGAAGTTCATCGAGAGTCAGCTCGTCAGGTATTTCTGAATCCGTATTCGTACAGCTGACCACCGGCACCAGTTCGTCACACAGAAACGGTTCATACTTCAGGGTAGGTGCCCGGAAAACTCCCTCAATCATTCCCAGATCAATGGCATGTTCATGCAAAGCCTGCTCTACGTTCCGTGAATTTGTGTCAATCAGCGAGACTTCTATTTGAGGATATTTCTCCGTGAAACGGGCCAGAATCGGCGGTAATACATATTGTGCAATGGTTGTGCTGGCCCCCAGACGAAGTTGTCCCACATATTCATTCTTCAGTAAATGCATGTCAAACTCCAGCTTCCGGTATTCCTGCAGGATGCGTTCGCAATGCTCCAGCAGAACCCTTCCGGCTTCAGTCAGTGAAATCTTGTTGCCCAAGCGGTCGAAAAGCCGCACCTGATACAGGCTTTCCAGTTCGCGCACATGTTTGGTAACGGCAGGCTGACTGACGAAAAGTTCCTGCGAAGCCTTGGTGAAACTCAAGTTCTTCGCCACACTGTAGAAAGCTTTCAACCGGAAGTCAGACATAGGCATATTCTTTTCTTAAAGTTCTTCAGAACGGATTCCCAAAGCCTGCAAAATGGCAAATCCCAGCATTTCAAAACGATGGGAAGCTTCATAGGCAGGCGGATTCATGCCGAATACGGTCAGTTTGTTCCGGCATTTCATTTCGCCGATGACCTCTTTCAGACGATTTCCATACCCGTCTTCATCGGCAACAGCTGCCAGACACTGCATTTCCTTGAACTCACCGGCCAGCTGAAGCGACTCGATAAAGAGTTCCTCGCGTGTTGCCAGATCCGAAGGCTGGAAGGCATAGAGGGCAAATTCGCCCAGTTCACTCTTGAAGGCCATGCCGTGCAGTTCCTTTCCTAAATCGGAAGGAGTCAGCCCCTCCAGGCGTCCTTCTCCGGATTCATAGATAAAAATAACCTGTATTTCGTTATTGCCCAGCTTCATACCTGCATCCAGCGCCAGACATTCCAGCAATACCGCCAAGTCAGCTTTCGGCAGTTCACGGTTCACAATCGGGGCGAAATGGGCCTGCAGGTCACAAGTGACGCGGTCCAGATAGGATGCATCAATCAGCATCACATTCGGTGCAAATTTGATTTTATTTTCCATCATTGTTACGCTTTAGGGCATAAAGGTAACAATTCTTTCCCGGATTACAAAATGCAGAGAAACTTCGCTCTCCATGCTCCTCCGAATATGCAGCAGAAGCATCCGGTTCTTTCCGAAAAGGCAGGAGCAGAATGATCCGGCCCGGCAACTTTTTCCCGCTCCTGCCAGCGACCGCACGATACCTTCGCATTGACCGGTCAATGCAAAAAAATCGACCGCACGATCCGGCCTCAACGACCGCACGATCCGACCCCAACGACCGCACAATTCAGCCGCAACGACCGCACGATTCAGCCCCAACGTCTGCAGACCTCCGCAAAGGTCGTCAGAAGGCTTTTTCCCCTCCCCTTCATCTTCTTCTGCCGGAAAAGAAAAAAGGCTTCGGGCTTTTTTAAAAACGTTTCGGGCTTTAAGAGAAAACATTTCGGCGAATGAGACAAAACGTTTCGGCGTTTTCAGACGGCCGGGAGACGGCTTTTCCTTGCGACGGCAACGGACAGACTGCAGACCGCCGGCAAGTTCCAGTTTCCCGGATCATGCAGGCTCCTTTCAGGAAAAGGGAAACGGGAAGAACTGCCATTTTGTACATCAATACGACATTTTTTCAGTTGTAATTCGTTGATTATATGACATTTAGGCAGATGTTAAGAAATAAAGGCCAATGGCAGGGAATTTGATAAATACTAAGCGAATCCGGTTCCGGACCCGCAGGGATCAGAGACCGGACGAGAGTGTTAAACAGAAAAAAACTAAAAACTAAACAATATGAACTTCAACAACTTTACAATCAAATCGCAAGAAGCCGTGCAAACTGCGGTTAATCTGGTACAGAACCGCGGACAGCAGGCCATCGAGCCCGAACATTTGCTGGCAGGTGTGCTGAAGGTGGGTGAAAACGTAACCAATTTCATCTTCCAGAAACTCGGCATGAACGCACAGCAGGTGACCACCGTGCTTGACAAACAGATTGCTTCGTTACCGAAAGTTTCAGGAGGCGAACCTTATCTGAGCCGCGAAAGCAACGAGGTATTGCAAAAGTCAATCGACTACTCCAAGGAACTGGGAGATGAATATGTTTCACTGGAAGCCATCCTTCTGGCATTGCTGAATGTGAAAAGTACCGCTTCTTCCATCCTGAAAGATGCCGGAATGACAGACAAGGAACTGCGTGTAGCCATCAATGAGCTGCGCCAGGGACAGAAGGTTACTTCACAGTCAAGTGAAGACACCTATCAGTCACTGAACAAGTATGCCATCAACCTGATTGAGGCTGCCCGTAACGGCAAGCTGGATCCGGTGATCGGACGTGACGAAGAAATCCGCCGTGTCCTGCAGATCCTGAGCCGCCGTACGAAGAACAACCCGATCCTGATCGGTGAACCGGGTACCGGTAAGACCGCCATCGTGGAAGGACTGGCACAACGTATCCTGAGGGGAGATGTTCCGGAGAACCTGAAGAACAAACAGCTCTATTCACTGGATATGGGTGCCCTTGTTGCCGGAGCCAAATACAAAGGCGAGTTCGAGGAACGTCTGAAATCGGTCATCAACGAGGTAACCAAGTCTGACGGAAACATCATCCTGTTCATTGATGAAATCCATACCCTGGTAGGAGCCGGAAAAGGTGAAGGTGCCATGGATGCTGCCAACATTCTGAAACCTGCTCTGGCACGTGGCGAACTGAGAAGTATCGGTGCAACCACCCTTGACGAATATCAGAAATATTTCGAAAAGGACAAGGCACTGGAACGCCGGTTCCAGACCGTCATGGTGAACGAGCCTGACACCGCAAGCTCCATCTCTATCCTGCGAGGACTGAAGGAACGTTATGAAAACCACCATCAGGTGCGTATCAAAGACGAAGCCATCATCGCAGCCGTAGAACTGAGTAACCGGTATATCACCGAACGTTTCTTGCCGGATAAAGCCATCGACCTGATGGATGAAGCCGCCGCCAAGTTGCGTATGGAACGTGACTCACTGCCGGAAGAACTCGACGAAATCGAACGTCGGTTGAAACAGCTTGAAATCGAACGCGAGGCAATCAAGCGTGAAAAAGACGAAGCCAAGCTGGCTCAGCTGAACAAGGAAATCGCCGAACTCAAGGAACAGGAAACTTCGTACAAGGCCAAATGGCAAAGCGAAAAGCAACTGGTAAACAAGATACAGGAAAACAAGAAGGAAATCGAACAGCTGAAGTTTGAAGCCGACAAGGCTGAACGCGAAGGCGACTACGGACGGGTTGCAGAAATCCGCTACGGAAAGTTACAGGCACTGGAAAACGAAATCAAGTCAATCCAGGAAGACCTGAAGCATAAGCAAGGCGACAATGCCCTCATCAAAGAGGAAGTCACTGCTGAAGACATCGCCGACGTAGTATCACGCTGGACAGGCATACCGGTCAGCAAGATGCTGCAAAGTGAACGCGAAAAGCTGCTCCATCTGGAAGACGAACTTCACAAACGGCTCGTCCCGCAGAGACTCCATGGCCTTCCACACCGCCGCCCGGCTCACCCCCAGGGCACGGCTCATCTCCTCCCCCGACAGGGGCTTCCCCTCCCGGGCCTTTAACAGCGCCAGCACCTCGTCCCGCAGCATTCGCTCCACTTCCTTTCGCCCTCTATTGTACCCGTCCCCTCCTAAATCGTCAACCTATATCTCTTTTTAGTTGACATTTTATTAAATGTAAACTATAATCATTTTTAAGTTTACAATCAGGAGGGAACACCTGTCATGAAGACAAGAGAACTGGCCTACACCGGCATCCTGGCGGCTCTGATCGCCGTCTGCTCCTGGATCTCCATCCCCACCGCCGTCCCCTTCACCCTACAGACCTTTGCCGTCTTTCTCACACTGGGCCTGCTGGGGGGCAGGCTGGGCACCCTGGCGGTGACCGTCTATCTGCTGCTGGGGGCCGTGGGACTGCCCGTCTTTGCCGGCTTCCACGGCGGCCTGGGGGCCTTTCTGGGTGCCACGGGCGGCTATCTGGTGGGCTTCCTTTTTACCGCCCTCACCATGTGGGGCGCCGAGCGATGGCTGGGAAAATCCGCCCCCGTCTTTCTCGGTTCCGCCGTCGTGGGTCAGATCCTGTGCTACCTGTTCGGCTCCGTCTGGTACTACGCGGTATACACCAGCTCCTCCGGGCCGGTGGGAATGTTCACCGTGTTGGGCTGGTGTGTGTTCCCCTTCCTCCTGCCCGACGCAGTCAAGCTGGCGCTGGCCTGGCTGTTGAGCCGCCGCCTGGCCCCAGCCCTTCGGATCAGCCGCCGCTGAGGGCCCTGGCATAACCCGCCCACCTGTCCCATATATATGAGACAAGACTATGGAAAGGCGGGGGAGAGCCATGCCGTACGAAGAAAACCGTCCGCGGGCGGAGGCGGCCCATCACATCATTCTGGAGGAGCGCGAACAGCTCTCAGTCTCCGGCGTGGAGGAGGTGGAGAGCTTTGACGAGAACACCATTGTCATGCTCACCAACCGGGGCACCCTCATCGTGCGGGGGGAGGAGCTGCACATCGAGAAGCTGAGCCTGGATGGCGGGGATTTGAAGGTGGAGGGCACCATCGACTCCCTCACCTACGAGGACAGCGGGCGGGACAGGGCGGGCGGCCTGTTTGCCCGGCTCTTCCGCTGAAATGACCGTATCCGTCACCGACCAGGCCCTCTTCTTTGCCGGGGCGCTGGTGATGGGGGCGGCGGTGGGGCTGCTGTACGACGCGTTCCGCATCCTCCGTGTGCGCGTCCGCCTCCCCCTGCTGGGTGGAGTGCTGGACCTGCTGTTCTGGCTGGTGGTCACCGTCGCCCTGTTTGTCTACACCACCACCGCCGGCAGCGGCGAAGTGCGCCTTTACATTGTGGCGGCCGTCCTCCTGGGCGCAGCGGCTTATTTCTGGCTGCTGAGCCGCTGGTTCCTCAAGCTGGGCTACCGTCTGGCCGATCTCGTTGGGGTTTTGTGGCGTGTGCTTACACTACCGGTAGTGTTTCTCCTGAGGCTGTGTAAAAAAATCGGAAAAACCGCAAAAAAGTCCTTCCATTATCGGCGAAAGTGGTATAGAATAAGGCTGATATCCAGGGAAATGGATGAGCTGCACCGCTCGGACCGCCGCGCATCGGGAGGAGGTACCGCCTGTGAAAACCAAAAAAGCGTCCCTCCTGACCAAGCTGGTGGTACTGGCCCTGCTTATCGGCACCGCCACCGGGCTGCTGAACCTGCGCCAGCAGATTCTGACCGCCCAGAGCGACCTGGCCGAGGCCGAGGCGCAGGTGGCAGCCCAGAAGCAGGTCAACGCCGACCTGTCCGACGCCGTGGAAAACAGCGATGATCCCGACCGGCAGGCCGACATCGCCCGCGGCAAGCTGGGCCTGGTAGAGCCGGGCGAGTATATCTTCCGTTTCACCGATTGAAAATTTATGAGAGAGGATTTAGCAGTCAGTATGGAGTTTGGTGTTGGTTCGGTTCTGGAAGGAAAGGTCACAGGCATCACAAAGTTCGGTGCGTTCGTCTCCTTGCCGGAGGGCAAGTCGGGTCTGGTGCATATCTCAGAGATCGCCTATTCCTATGTCAACGATGTGAAGGATCATCTCAAGGAAGGGCAGGAGGTCAAGGTCAAGGTCATCGGCATTGACGAGAACGGCCGCATCAACCTCTCCACACCATCCTTTCCTGCGATAATCTGCAGCACAATGGCAATACAGCCCGCAAGGCA
>OGXZ01001405.1_pt1 | contig 13757 bp, 20 predicted proteins | sample 1576431 | NCBI WGS metagenome assembly OGXZ01 (sample SAMEA3541590, study PRJEB24748) | human gut metagenome | biome: human gut; feature: human-associated habitat; material: faeces | place: China | collected 2012
TGCGGTGATATATCCCCCGTCGCCGGGGTTTATGCTGCACAGCCGGGAGTGGGCCGTCAAGGGGCGGAACGCCCGCCGTTTGCGGCGGCCTGCCCTTTACGGCCTGCCCCGGCTGTGCTATTTCCGGCAAGCGGCGGGGGTATATCCTCCAGAGCCGCCCCCTTTCCCTGGATAGGGAAAGGGCGGGGGGATAGGGTTGCCCCTACCTATATGAAAGAAACGGAGGTTTTGATTATGAAACGACCCCTTGCGTATGTGACCGCTGCATGGCGTGGAGGCGAGTGCGAGGTCATGGAGCAGGCAGCTAAATACTGCCGCATTGTCTATGATGCGGGATATTCCCCCATCTGCCCTATGCTCTATCTGCCGCTGTTCCTCAATGACGCGGTGCCGGAGGAGCATAAAAGCGGTATTGATATGGGGCGCGACCTGCTCCGGCGCTCCCGCGTGCTGGTAGTCTGCGGGAGCTATGTGAATGAAGCGGTGAAAAATGACATCGCTGTGGCCCAGCGGCTGGGGATCACCGCCACCACCCTGGACGGCATCCTCACCGTCAAGGGCCAGAGGCAGTGCTGATATGGCGTTCATTGAGGCGTATGTCACCAACCTGGGGAAATACAACGAGGGTGAGCTGGCAAGTGAGCCGTTGAAATTCCCCACGACTACCGAGGAAGTACAGGCGCTCCTTAAACGGATCGGCGTTGACAATATCCAGTATGAGGAGATTTTTATTGCCGACTATGACGGCGACCTGCCGGAACTCAACGCCTGCCTGGGAGAATACGAAAGCATTGACGAGCTCAACCATCTGGCCTGCCTGCTCTCCGAGCTGGATAAAAGCGATTTGGAAAAGTTTGAGGCGGCTGTTGCCAGCGGCGAGCATACCTCCGGCGTGGGCGACCTCATCAATCTGGTGGAAAATCTGGATTGCTACGATTTCTATATCGGCGTGTCTGATGATGAAACCCTGGGCCGCATTTACGCGGAGGACATGGAACTAATCAACATTCCCGAAAACCTGCGGGATTATTTCGATTATGAGGCGTATGGCCGGGATATGCGGATCAATGAGGATGGCGGGTTTGTCAAAGGCGGTTTTTTCCTCCCCAACGGCAGCCAGTTTATTGAATACTACCACGGGCTGGAGGACATTCCAGACGAGCACAAGGTTTTTGCTTATCCGCAGCTTTCCATCCGGGAGCAGATGGCGGCTTATAAAGAAGTCATTGACCGTTTTCCCCAGGCGGCGGAACGCCCCCGCCCGGAGCAAAGCCATACAGACCGATAGCGGCACTTCTGGACACATTGTCCAGAAGTGCTTTTTTCGTGTGGAAGGAGGGATAAGGGCTGATAGACGAGGACGTTTCCAGACGTACCATAGCAGTATCTATTAAGGCAAGCAAGCTCACGGCGCGGGGGCTTGCCTATGTTCTCCAGGCGGTAGGCCGGAAGATCGCCAAACACCACCGGGCCAAGCAGACGCCCCACGGCAGGCAGACGGTGGGGCAGCTCATGGGCCACGGGGCCGCCACCAACAGTATCGAGGTGGAGGCCCCGGCCCTCTTTGACCGGGTGGCCCGGAAATGGAATGTGGACTACGCCTTTTATCAAGTCGCGCCGGATAAGCACCTGCTGTTCTTCAAGGCGGGGCAGGCCGACGCGATCACAGCCTGTTTCTCCGAGTATTCCAAACGGCTGCTAAAGCGCACCAAATCCGCAAAAGCCCCCATCCGGGAGCAGATCAAGGAGGCCGCCGCAGAAGCGGCCCGCCAGCCCGCCCAAAAGCTGGAACGCACAAAGGAGGCGGTGCATGAGGACAGGTAGCGTCAAAAAATATGTGATACCAAACATCCCCTATTTGTTTGTGCTGTGGGCCTGCCTAAAGCTGGGGACGGCCTACCGGCTGGCCGCTGGCGCGGATTTCCCCCATAAGCTCATGGGCCTGGGGCAGACGGTAGGCCCGGCCTTTGCCGACCTTGCGCCGGGGCTTGATCCCTTTGACTGGCTTGTTGGCATTGTGGGCGCGGTGGGCTTCCGGCTGCTGATCCACTTCAAGAGCAAGAACGCAAAGAAATTCCGGCGGGATGAGGAGTTCGGGAGCGCCCGTTGGGGCGGGCCTAAAGATATAGCCCCTTTCGTCGATCCCGTCTTTGAAAACAATGTCATCCTCACCGGGACGGAGCTTCTTACCATGAACACCCGCCCCAAAAATCCGGCCAACGCCCGCAACCTCAATGCCTGTGTGATCGGTTCGTCCGGCTCCGGCAAAACCCGGTTCTGGCTTACCCCGCAGATTTTGCAGGCCAGCGCAGACAAAAACGGCGGATGCAGCTATGTGTGTGTCGATCCCAAAGGAGGCGTTCTCGGGCAGGTGGGCCGCTTCCTGCAAAAGCGTGGGTATCGGATCAAGGTGTTCAATTCCATTGATTTCACAAAATCCATGCACTATAACCCGCTGGCGTACATCCGCAACGAAGCCGACATCCTTAAATTTGTGGACGCCCTCATTTCCAACACCAAAGGCGAGGGCAAGGAAGGCGATCCGTTCTGGACAAAATCGGAAACCCTGCTTTACTGCGCCCTCATCGCCTATATCATTTTTGAGGGCCCCGCCGAGGATCGGAACATGAACACATTGGTTGACATGATTTCCGGGATGGAGGTCAAGGAGGATGACGAGGATTTTATGAACGCCGTGGACTATATGTTTGCGGGCTTGGAAAAACGAAAGCCGGATTGCTTTGCGGTCAAGCAGTATAAAAAGTACAAACTGGCCAGCGGCAAAACAGCGAAGTCAATCCTTATTTCCTGCGGCGCAAGGCTGGCTCCCTTTGACATCCCCCAGCTTCGGGAGGTCATGGCCTATGACGAGCTGGAGCTTGACCGCATCGGGGATCGAAAAACGGCGGTGTTCTTTATCATCTCGGACACTACGCAAACCTATAATTTCCTTGTGGCTCTGGCTTTTTCGCAGATGTTCAATCTGCTGTGCGAGAGGGCCGACAATGTTCACGGAGGCCGCCTGCCCCATCATGTACGGGTGCTGTGGGACGAGGCCGCCAACACAGGGCAGGTTCCCCAGCTTGAAAAGATCGTGGCTGTCATCCGTTCCCGTGAGATCAGCTTGACGCTGTTCTATCAGCAGTTGGCTCAGTGTAAGGCAATTTACGATAAACACGCCGAAACCATTTTGGGAAATATGGACAGCGTGATATTCCTCGGGGGCCGGGAGGCCAGCACCATCAAGGAAATATCCGAGAACTGGCTGGGTAAGGCTACAATCTCCATGCAGACGGACAGCCGCTCCCGTGGCCAGTCGGAAAGCTACAGTCAAAATAACCAGCGGCTGGGCCGGGAGCTGATGACACCCAGCGAGCTGGCGACCATGCCCGGGGATAAGTGCATTTTACAGCTTCGGGGCCTGCCCCCGTTCTATTCCCCGAAATACGATTTGAAAAAGCACCCGAACTACCGATATACGGCTGAAGCCGACAAAAAGAAAAACGCCTTTGACCTTGACCGGCTTATCAACCGCCGCAGGCGGCCCGGGCCGGACGAGCTGTGTGAGGTGTATGCGGTGGCTGTGCCGGACGATGGGCTCACAAGCGAGGACGAGGACATCCTCAATTATGATGACATCGACGATCCGGACGCCTTTGCATAAATAGGGCTTTGGGACAAAGTGTCCCGAAGTATGTAACCTGCCGCCAGAAATGGCGGCTTTTTTCATGGCCGGGAATACCCCGGAGAAAAGGAGGCTCTATGCAGTTTTTCACTTCCGCTATTGATACTTTGCAGACTCTTGTTGTAGCCCTCGGCGCTGGACTTGGCGTGTGGGGCGTTGTCAATCTGCTGGAGGGCTATGGATCGGACAACCCAGGTTCCAAAAGCCAGGGTATGAAGCAGGTCATGGCTAATTAGAGGTAATCAAAAGAGGAAAGGAAAAGCACAATCCAGACGGAACCGGCGATACCGTCAAGAAATATTTGTGAGTTAGCAAGAAACCTGATATAATGGGGGTAAGCGCCCATCCGGGGCAGAAAGGCAGGGAGAAAAATGCACATCAGCTACAAACCGCTCTGGCACACACTGATAGAGCGCAACATGAGGAAAGAAGATTTAAGGCTTGCCGCTGGCCTGACCACAAATATGATTGCCAATATGGGCAAAGAAGGGAAACACATCAGCATGGACACGCTGGCACGAATCTGCGAAACGCTGGATTGTGGCATTATGGACGTGATTGAACTGGCCAGTGACGAGCCTTCCGCTACAGGAGGGAACGATAATGGAAAAACTGAAAGAAAGAATTACAGAGAACGGCATTGATTATGTTCTGGTAGGCGATTATTATATCCCAGACTTGAAACTGCCGGAGGAAAACCGCCCTATCGGACGCTATGGGCGGCTGCACCGGGAATATCTCAAACAGGAGCATCCGGCACGGTACAGTTCCCTTATCCTGACAGGGAAATTATGGACGTACCTTGCCGACCTGAACGAGCAGGCGGAGGAACGGCTGGACTTAATCATAGAGCAGATGAAAGCCGCCGAAGGAGTGACCGAGGAACTGAAAGCCCGGAACCAGCTTGAATGGGTGAGGCGAATGAACAATATCCGCAACCGGGCGGAGGAAATCATAAACAGCGAGTTGATTTATATTTGATTGGATATGCAAAGGCCAGCCGATTACCGGCTGGTCTTTCTAATCTTCCCTGCGCTCCAATACCGCCCGAATCATGGCAGCGGCGATTTCCTGCTGGCTGGGCGATGTGCTTTCCCACAACGCTGCCAGTTCCCGTATTTCACTGACCTCATTATCTTCCAGCGCATCCCGCAGCAGATAATCCGGGGAAATTTTCAGTGCGTTGCAGATATTGATAAATACAGGCAGGCTGGGAACCTTTGTCCCGCCTTCAATCTGCCGGAGATAGGTTGCGTTTATACTGCATAATTCTGAAAGCCTGTCAGCCGTGAATCCCCGGTCTTTCCTCACCATGTTGATACGTTTGCCCAATCCTTTTGTTTCCATAATGCCCACCCATTTCATAAGCTATTAGCATTTATTTTGTTCACTTTTAGACTACATCACACATAGGGATTGCAATAGCTTCTAAAAGACTATATAATATTAGCCAATAGACTATAAGCTATGAAAGGGGAACAACAGAATGGAACTGAACTATTTTAGGGACAAACTTTTTGATTTACTGAACGACAGTGAAGGGATGGGGATTGCCGACCTGAACGCAGACGAGCGGAACAGCCTGTTCACTGTCAGGACAGAGGACGGGGATGTATTTGAAATCGTATGCCGTCAGGCAGCGGGGAAGGAGGACGGATGGACGACCGCAAACTGACCGTTTATAATGGGCGAGGCGCTTTCAAAAAATCGCCGCCGCAGATTCTCTTACAGGGGAACTGGCTGGAACAGGCCGGATTCTCCGCAGGGGACAAAATCACCGTGAAATGCCAGCAGGGGCAGCTTATCATTACGAAGGACGAACTATCAACGGGGCATGAAAAATAAATATGGACAAAGGCGGCTTTTGCAGTATAATAGAAACGGCAACAAATCGGTAGCTGGAGGAATATTTCAAAATGATTGAAACGGAGAGCCTGATTCTTGATAAGGCAAAATTTTCGGATTGGAAGGAAATGTATTGCAATGTCTGGTCACGGGCAGAAAGCGCAAAATATATGGCATGGAATCTTACTACGAGCGAAGAAAACGCCAAAATAAGAATCATGAAAACCATTGAATTTCAGAAAGAGCATGATACCTATGTGGTTTATGAAAAATCAAGCGGTAAGGCGATTGGCTTTGCTGGGGTAGAAAAAATCAAACCTTATATCTATCAGGAAGCGGGGATATGTCTGGGGCCGGATTATGTAGGGAAAGGGTTTGGTAAACAGATTCTTCGAGGTTTGATTCAGTATTGCAAAGAAGAATGTGGAGCAAAAGAGTTTATTTATTCAACAAGAGAGGAAAACAGGGCTTCTATTCGATTAGCAAAATCGTTAGGTTTTACAAGGATTTCTTCCGCGCCTAAAACAGACAGCAAAGACGGACACAGTTATAATCTTCTGCAATATAGTTTAAAATTATAACTGCCTACTTAGCGGGGCTGAATAAACAATGAACGAAAAGTTGAAGGAGGGGCAAAATGCCATACATTACAGTTGAAAGCGGAATTTTATCTGATAAACAAAAGGAACTTCTGATAAAAAGATTAACGGAAGTATCTTCTGAAATTATGAACGTGCCGCAGGAATTTTTCGTGACTACGATTAAAGAACTGCCTGATAAGAACTTTGGGATTGGCGGAAAAACGATTGATAAAGTGAAAGCGGAATATATACAGGCACATCAATCATAACGGGAAGGAAGTTGGGATAATGGATAATTGGTTTACCATAGACAGGATTGACAGCGAAACCATAATCATAAGTGAATACCGGCATTGGGAAGAAACCCATTGTTATTTGTTGAATGGAAAAGAAAAAAGTCTGCTTATTGACACAGGATTGGGGATTTCCAATATATACGATGTAGTCCGAAAACTTACAGATAAACCGATTGCGGCGGTTGCCACACACATTCACTGGGATCATATCGGCGGGCATAAGTATTTTCCGGAATTTTATGCACACGAAGAAGAATTGGACTGGCTGGATGGGAAATTCCCCCTGACAATCGAAACTGTTAGGGAAATGGTGGTTGACCGTTGTGATTTGCCGGACGGTTTTAATGTTGATGATTATTTATTGTTTCAGGGTACGCCAACAAGAGTATTAAATGACCATGATATGATTGATATTGGCGGCAGGGAAATTGAAGTGCTGCATACGCCCGGACATTCTCCCGGACATTTATGTTTTTGGGAAAAAGACAAAGGATATTTGTATACCGGCGATTTGGTCTATAAAGATATCCTGTTTGCTTATTACCCTTCCACTGACCCGGAAGCCTATCTTTCTTCACTGGAAAAAGTTGCGGCATTGCCTGTAAATAAGGTGTTCCCGGCACACCATTCGCTGGATATACAGCCGGAAATCCTAATTCGTATGGAAAATGCGTTCCGTCAGTTAAAGGCGGATGGGAAACTCCATCATGGCAGCGGTACATATCGTTATGGTGATTGGGGAGTATGGCTGTAAACGAGATTTATGGAATAAAGGGCAAAGAAAAGTGAATATTGAACACCCACAATGCCGTTGCATGGACAAAACCCAAGCAACGGCATTTCATTATCTCCGTTTCATCCTGCTCAAAGGTGAATCCTTATATGCCGGAGTTTTCTTCATAACATTTTTCAGAACAGTGCGCTCCTGCTCCGACAATTTCTCATACCGGATTTGCAGCTGCGTACACATAAGGGCGGTGAACACATCCAGATAGGAACCCGGCACAGCCAATGCTTTCTTCGCATCCTTGATTAAGTTCAGGGCATTGGAGCCATCCGGCGCACTGTCCATATCGTCTTTGTGCGCTTCCCTTATGTCATGGAGGATAGCGTCCCAAGTCCGGTGCGTGACCTGGCAGAAATAATCTTCTTCCTGTACCTGCATAGCTTCCAATGCTTTTAAAGCGGTATCTTCTTCTACCGGCTGATGTTGGGAAAAGACTTGTTCCCGCAGCACTTCCAGAAGGCTGTTGAAGTCATTGAAATGGGAGGTTGCGATACCGTCCACATAAATCTCCGTGTCCGTCATCAGGGTAACGAAGTCATCATGTGTGGCAATCTCACACAAAAGCCGGTTGTTGATACGCCCACTTTTTAACAGTTCCACCATATCATCACTTAAATGCAGTTCCGTAAGTTCTGTATTTGGAGGGTTCCTGTTTTCTGTCAGGCACAGTATGTAGTCCGCAGATACCCCATAGAACTTTGCCAGTTCCACAAGGCTTTTGTGGCTGATTTCCTTGAGTTCGTCTTTTTCATAGCTTCCGAGCGCTGACTTTGAAAGGCCGGTAGCCGCTGCCAGTTCTTCCAGATTTAATCCTTTTTCCTTGCGTAAATCCCAGAGCCTTTCTTGTATGGTAGTCCCTTCCTTCATGGATTCACACTCCTTTCCGGCGGCTCTTCGCCGTCCATAGGGATTATACCATATTTTCCGCAATCGTGGAAATTTTCGGATTTCGGGCTTTATTCCTGATTCGTGGACATACGGCACAAGGCTCAAAAATGTTCTATGATACAGGTAAGTTCATCGATGGATTATTCCAATCGAATGACCGGCCTGTATGGGATATGCTCCCCGGCGATGTAGCGCAACGACTTCCGGCAGGGAAACGGAGGAACCCTGACCGCAACGAGCGTACCAAGGAGAGCGAAACGCCGCCAAAGACGGGGGCAGGAACGACAGCAGAGGGAACCGGCAAAATGAACACCGAAACGATACCGAAACACAACAATTTCACGGGGCATAGCCTGCCCTGTCCGTAATACCAAGGGGGATTTTGGGGCGGCTCTATGGCTGTATTTTCCTTGAAAATCACCCCGAAACGCCACACAAAAAACCACTGTCCGCCCATTCCGGCTGTTACTGCTGAAACGGGCGGTTTTTCTATGAAGGAGGCACCATGCCGAGAATGTCAAAGAAGTTGAAGAAAGAACTTGCTTTCTTCCTGAACGACCGGGGGCGCAGAAGCTACAATGAACTCTGCCGGAAATGCCAGCATGAATGTAAGCAGAGTTTCCGGGCTGTCATTATCGACTGCCCCCGCTATCTATCCAAACGAGCCAAAAGGAGGACACCACTAAATGGATTATGAATTTATGATAACCGGAACACCCCTACCGCCCTGTATGCCGCTCCCAAGAGCGACACTCCGCCAGCCGGTCAGAAACACGGCAAAAGTTATGTACGCCCGCCTGCTGGATGAAATCATGACAAGGGGCATCGAGGATTGCAACGGAATTTTGTTTATCCGCTTCCCCATCATGGAACTGGCGGCGGCACTCTCCCGAAGCCCCCAGACCTGCAAGCGTTCCTTAAACGAACTGGAACAGGCCGGGATGATTATGCGTGTCCGTCAGGGAATCGGGGAGGTCAGCCACATCTACATCCTGCTCCCAAAGGAGGACGCCGCCCATGAATGAGAAGCTGGAAAAACTGAATCAGGAGATTGAAAAGACCGAAGCAAAACTACGACGGGCGGAGCATAAAGAAAAAATACTGGAACACCAGATAAAGACGCTGAACCGGAAGGAACGGACACACCGGCTCTGCACCAGAGGGGCAATGCTGGAAAGCCATCTCCCTCACCCGGAATCCGTGACGGACGAACAGGTCAGCACCATCTTAAAAATCCTGTTCTGCCGGAGCGATAACAAACGCCTTGTGGCACAGGTTCTTGCAGAAAACCGAAAGGAGGACGCAGAGTGAAATTTTCAAAAAGTGAACTGGACATTATCTACCAGTATGCCGCACCGACCAAGGAGGAAACCCTTGCGGGCATGAAAGAAATCGTGCCGGTGATAAAAGATATATTGACAAAGGCAATCGTGGAGAACGCCATCCGAAAACTGGAAAAGATACCGGAGCCGGAGTGCAGCCAATTTATTTCCGCAACAAAAGCACGGTTCCTTGCAGAGCGTGATAATTCCATCCGCCGGCGGCTTGCGGCGGCAAAGGCACAGGAGCCAATCATGCAGGGGCATGACCTGTCAGGAAAAGAACGGTTCCGACCGGAAACCCGCCACATGATTACACTGGAAGTACAGAAAGATTGCTTTGTCGGCTTTAAGGGGGAGCGGTTCCGTTTCTGCCTCTCCGATGAAGGCTACCGGAACGCAAAACACAGCGAACAGGAGGGGGAAATCAGGATAAAGAGCCATGCCGCCGTTGTCGCCGGGAAGCTCTATCCTGACAAAAAGCCCAGACAACAGGAACGGTAAAAATGGCAGAAAAACGGAAACCCGGAAAATCCCCCTCTGAAAGAGGGCGCAATTATACACCACTTAGGGAAGTGGTGCATTGCGCCCTGCCGGGGGCGTCCTGCGGACAGCAGATAATTTCCGTAGATTTTCAATCTGCTCCAATCATCACAGGGGAAGCTACACTTCCCCTGCGCTGGCTTACGCCAGCTACCCCTTTGTGAACTTGCCGCCCGAAAATCTTTCAGAAAGCCTATTCCATTTAGTAAGTTAAAGCTGTATAATAGTGCCAGCGATAAATCGAAATTTGAGAGGAAAAACATTATGAAAAAACATTTGGGTATTTTGTGTTCTTTAATATTGGTTTTATCATTAACAGCGTGTGGAACAGATTTTGACGGTAGCCGAACAGGAAATAATAATGAGTTTGTGATGGACTATAAGGTATTTAATAAAACCGACTCTCAAGACCTAATCGTTGAAGAAGGAGATACTATCCATGCAGAAATTATTGTTGAGGGTGGTAGCTTATCATTTAAGATTCAGAAAGATGATGAAGTACCTGTCTATGAAAGTGTAGATGTTTCCTTTTCTGATGAATTTGATGTTGATATTGAAGAAAGTGGAACGTATACAGTTACAGTAACGGGTGAAAAAGCGAAAGGAAGTGTCAGCTTTACAGTAGTTACCAATCAATAGGAAATTCCAGTTTGTCGAACTGATAACCCATCAAAAAACTAAATATTCCGCCGCCCATCGGCGGCACATCCAAGCAGGAAACTGAAAAAGTTATCCTGCTTTTTCTATGCCCGGAATCCGGGAGGAAGGAGGGCGCACGCTTGCCATGCCCGCACTGTAAAATCACCATCATTAAGCGGAGCAACAATGAATCCGCTGTTTCTGCCGCCGCCTACCAGAGCGGCGAAAAGCTGTTCTCTGAATACGACCAAGAACAGAAATACTATCCCTACAAGAACGAAGTCACCCACAAGGAAATCATGCTCCCGCCCCATGCGCCGCCGGAGTTTGCAGACCGCAATACCCTATGGAACTCTGCCGAAGCGCAGGAAAAACAATGGAACTCCCAGCTTGCCCGGAGGTTCGTGCTTGCCATCCCAAGGGAAATCCCATCGGAACAGTATGCCGACCTTATCCGTGACTACTGCCGGGAGTTTTTTGTTTCCAAAGGCATGATAGCCGACTTTGCCATCCACGACAAGGGGGACGGCAACCCCCACGCCCATATCCTGCTCACCATGCGGGCGATGGACGAAAAAGGCAGATGGCTCCCCAAGAGCCGCAAAGTGTACGACCTTGACAAGAACGGGGAGCGCATCCGGCTCCCGTCCGGCAGATGGAAAAGCCATAAGGAGAACACCGTGGACTGGAATGACCGGAAGTACGCCGAAATCTGGCGGCAGGGATGGGCGGACACGGCCAACCGCTATCTGGAAGCCAATGACCGCCCGGAACGGCTTGACCTGCGCTCCTATGCCCGACAGGGGATTGACCAAATCCCTACCGTCCACATGGGAGCAGCCGCCTGCCAGATGGAGAAGAAGGGAATCCAGACCAACATCGGAAACCTGAACCGGGACATCAAGACCGCTAACCGGCTCATGCAGTCCATCCGGCAGATGGTGCGGAGCTTAAAGGGATGGCTGTCTGACTTAAAAGAGAAAAAGGCTGTATTGCTGGAAGCATTGGAGCAGGCGAAGGAACCGACACTCCCGGAACTGTTATTCCGGTATCTGGAACAGCGGAGTGGGGAACGTGCCGACTGGACTTCCAGAGGGAAACTGAAAGGAACCGTTGCCGACTACAATAAAGTGCAGGCGGCGATGGACTTCCTGCGGAAAAAGGAAATCTCCACCGTGGAGAGCCTTGACACCCGGCTGGACGAAATCAGCCAGACCGCCGTTTCCGTCATGGGGAACATGAAAAAGAGCGAGAAGCGGATAAAAGCCATCAATACCATGCTCTCCTACATTGACAAATACGAAGCAAACAAGCCAGTCCATGCAGAGTACGCCGCCATCGGCTGGAAGAAGAAAAAGGAGAAGTTTGCGGAGAGCCACCGGGAGGAACTGGACGCTTACAATGCCGCTGTCCGGTATTTAAAAGCCAACTTGAAGGGCAATTCCTACTCCCGCAAAGATTTGGAATCCGAACGGGAACAGCTTGCCGCCGCCCTGCCCGGACAAAGGAAGGAACTGGAAGCGGTTCAGGCAGATGTAAAGATACTCCGTGACGTGCGCCACTGGCTCAATCAGGTGCTGCCATCCGAACAGTACCGCCAGACAGCCGAGCCGGGAAAGAAACCGTCCGTACAGGAGAGCCTGAAAGGGCGGCAGGAACGCATCCGGCAGGAGCAGACAGGGAAACCGAAGCCGCCCCGGACACAGAAACAACAGAATATAGAACTTTAAACAGGCACTTGTTTTGTGATTTGAAATCGCTGGCAGGTGCCTTTTTCATTATCAGGAGGGAACGCCTATTGAACGTATTTGAAGCCGTGAAGCAGTCCGTTACCACAAGGCAGGCTGCGGAGCGTTATGGAATCAAAGTAAACCGGAACGGGATGTGCGTCTGCCCGTTCCACAACGACAGGAACCCAAGCATGAAGGTTGACCGCCGCTTTTACTGTTTCGGCTGCGGAGCCACCGGGGACGTGATTGATTTTATTTCCCGGCTCCACGGAATCGGGAGCCGGGAAGCCGCCCTTATGCTGGCGCAGGACTTCTCCATCCCCTATGAGGATGGGAGGAACGCCGGGAAGGAGCCTATCCGGCCACGACTGCGACGGGAAACAGAGGAACAGAAATTGAAACGCATGGAGCGGCACTGTTTCCGGGTGCTGTCCGACTATTACCATCTCCTGCGCCGCTGGAAGGAGGAATACGCCCCACGCCAGCCGGATGAAGCATGGAACCCCCGGTTTGTGGAAGCCCTGCAGAACATGAGCCGGGTGGAATACCTGATGGACGTGCTTCTCTCCGGGGACATTCAGGAGCGGGCGGCGCTTATCACAGGACACGGAAAGGAAGTGAGGAACCTTGAAAGACGAATGGCAGAATTTACCGCCCCAGATACGGCAGGAAATAGCGAACATGGCAGACAGCGCAGAGCCAGCCCGGAGCGTTGAGGAAGTAAAGGCCATGCTGGAAACCACCGAAAAAGGCGGTTTTCGCAACAGCATGAACAACTGCCTGACCGTGTTCCAGTGCGACCCGCTCCTTGCCGGGGCGGTTGCCTACAACCTGCTGACCGACCGCACCGATATTTTAAAGCCAATCGGATATAAAAGAACTGCCGGAAGCCCCATGACCGACACGGACATGAAATATATCCGGCTGTATCTGGAAAAGACCTACGGCCTGACAAGTGAGAAAAAGATACAGGACGCCGCCGACCTTGCCGCCAATGAGAACAGCTACCACCCTGTCCGGGATTATTTAAACGGTCTGACATGGGACGGAACCGAACGGATACGCTCCTGCCTGCGGCATTTTTTAGGAGCTGGTGAGGATGAGTATACTTTCCAATCCCTGCGCCTGTTTTTGTTGGGAGCCATCCACCGGGCATTTTCCCCCGGCTGCAAGTTTGAAGTCATGCTCTGTCTGGTGGGCGGTCAGGGAGCCGGGAAGTCCACCTTCTTCCGCCTGCTGGCAGTCAAAGACGAGTGGTTCTCCGATGACCTGCGGAAGCTGGACGATGATAACGTATACCGGAAGCTGCAAGGCCACTGGATTATTGAAATGTCGGAGATGATTGCCACCGCAAACGCCAAAAGCATAGAGGAAATCAAGTCATTTTTGAGCCGCCAGAAGGAAGTCTACAAGATACCCTATGAAACCCACCCGGCAGACCGCA
>OGXZ01001415.1_pt1 | contig 13714 bp, 13 predicted proteins | sample 1576431 | NCBI WGS metagenome assembly OGXZ01 (sample SAMEA3541590, study PRJEB24748) | human gut metagenome | biome: human gut; feature: human-associated habitat; material: faeces | place: China | collected 2012
CCGATACGGAAGGACATCCCATTGTGGTGCAGGAAAACCGCAACGGTCTGATGGAAGAAGTGTTCCGTTCTGTCCGTACAAATGTACAGTATATGCTGGGAGAAGGCCAGAAAGTGATCCTCTTTACCTCCACCACCTCCGGCGAAGGCAAGAGTTTCAATGCCGGAAATCTGGCCTGCAGTTTTGCCTTTATGGGCAAGAAGGTAGTGATTGTCGGTCTGGATATCCGCAAACCCGGACTGAACAAGGTCTTCGAGATTTCTCATAAGGAACGGGGGATTACCCAATATCTGGCTGATCCGAAGCATACCGATCTGCTGAGCCTTTGCCAGCCTTCTGCCATCTCCCCCAACCTCTTTATCCTGCCGGGAGGTACTGTTCCTCCTAATCCAACGGAACTGGTGGCACGAAAAACGCTGGATGAAGCCATTGAGCAATTGAAGCAGTCCTTTGATTATGTTCTGTTGGATACAGCTCCGATCGGTATGGTGACCGATACCCAGCTGATTGCCCGCGTAGCAGATTTGAGCGTCTATGTCTGTCGTGCTGATTATACCCATAAGAGCGACTACGAGCTGATCAATGACCTGAAACGTGAGAACAAGTTGCCGAATCTCTGTACCCTGATCAACGGTATTGATATGAACCAGCGTAAAAATGGTTACTACTACGGTTACGGGAAATATGGGAAATATGGGAAATATGGTTACGGAAAGAAATATGGCTACGGCTATGGCTACGGTTATGGCAAATAACGCATTATGATTAAAGAACTTACCACTACCCTGTTTCAAGTTCAGGATTATTGCGACAAGACCCAACTTTTAGCTAAAGGTATTGCCTACTATTGTGGCATCTTATATTACCGATTGGATTGGTTGCATGAAGACATCCAGAAAATTGTGTATCACCCTTTCCAGCAAAAACTGTTGCGGGAAATCCTACTTGTAATCAAGACGCTAAGCATGGAGCAGGTGGAAGAATACACCTGGAACTATATCAGCCTTCTACTGCACGACATGTTTCCTTCTGTAGAGTTACAGGCTATTGAGGCCGAAATACGCAACAACATCCATACTCTGTTACCTACCCTTACTCCATGCAGCCGCATGGCTTTCGAAATCCAGTATTGGGGAGAAAGAGAAACAACGGATGAAAAAGATGAAGAACTGAATGAGATCCAAGCAGAAATTTCTAAATTAATAAATACATAATATATCATTAAAAAATTACAATAATGAAAGCCCCCCAAATTATTGCAGAAATAGGATGTAATCACAAAGGTGATATGCAAATTGCAAAAGAATTAATCATGACAGCAGCAACTTATTGTAAAGTAGATGTTGTTAAGTTCCAAAAACGATGTATTAAAGAGCTTCTTACTCCAGAAGAATATAATGCACCTCATCCACATCCAGAGAACTCATATGGTTCAACATATGGGAAACATCGTGAGTTTCTAGAATTTACTCTTGAGCAACATCGTCAACTACAAGATTGGTGTCAAGAATATGGTGTTGAATATAGTACCTCTGTTTGGGATATAACTTCTGCTAAAGAGATTACATCTTTACAACCCAAATTAATTAAAATTCCCTCAGCTTGTAATCTCAATAAGCCTTTATTGCAATACCTTTGTGATAATTTTGGGGGTGAAATTCATCTATCTTTTGGTATGACAACAAAAGAAGAAGAAGAAGAAATTGTCTCTTTTTTTGAACAAAATGGAAGAGCAAAAGACGTTGTACTTTACAACTGTACTTCTGGATATCCTGTTCCATTTGAAGATATTTGTCTCCTTGAAATTACCCGTATGAGGGAAGCTTATTCAAATCGTGTAAAAGCAATAGGATTCTCTGGACACCATCTAGGAATTGCCGTAGACTCTGCTGCTGTTGCACTTGGTGCAGAATGGATAGAACGACATTATACACTTGACCGTACATGGAAAGGAACAGATCATGCGGCATCACTTGAACCTGATGGTGTTCGAAAACTTGCTCGTGATTGTCGTGCAGTTGCAAAAGCATTAACATTTAAAAATAAAGATGTACTTGATATAGAAATGGTACAACGTGATAAATTAAAGAAAAATCAAATTAAAGGATTCTAATTGGAATACCGGATCGATATATTATATTAATTTATCGATCCGGTTATAACTCTTAATCATTCTATTAATGAGCGAATCAAGAATCAAAAAAAGCATAATAAATGCAAAAGTCAATTTTGCATTCTACTTTATAATGCTTTTTCTCTCTTTCTTTTCTCGTAAAATATTTCTTGAGACATTAGGCCCTGATTTCATGGGACTTTCAGGTACTCTACAAAATATTTTGCAAATGCTTAGTTTGGCAGAAATTGGAATAGGAGCTTCTATTAGTTTTCATTTATATCAACCAATAAGAGAAGGAAATTATAATAAAATAAATGAACTTATATCCTTATTCGGCTGGTTTTACCGTATAGTAGGCTCAATTATTTTATTAGGAGCAATTATTATAAGCTGTTTTTTTCCTCTTATTTTTGCTAATTCAAACCTTAACTTTACTATTATTTACTTTGTTTTTTATTGCTTTCTTGGTTCTTCTCTTATTGGGTACTTCATAAATTATCGACAATTATTATTAACCGCTGATCAAAGAAATTATGTTGTCAATATATATTTACAAGGCGGACAGGTACTTAAAATTCTTCTTCAATTATTTTTATGCATTCACTATTGTAACTATTTTTTATGGGCAATAGTTGAATTTCTTTTTTCAGTATTTTCATGTATAATACTAAATTCAAAAATAAGGCAAACATATCCTTGGCTAAAATCTCAACCGCAATTAGGAATTAGTTTATACAAGAAATATCCAACAATCATACGCAGTACAAAACAAATATTTATACACCGTATTAAAGATTTTCTTTTAAAACAAAGTGATCAAATTATGATATTCGCTTTCGTATCATTAAAGATGGTTGCTTATTATGGAAATTATTCTTTGCTCATAACAAAAGTAACTTTACTTTGTACCTCTGTACTAGACAGTGCTGCTGCTGGTGTTGGCAATTTAGTTGCAGAAGGAAACAAAGAAAAAATTATGAAAGTTTTTTGGGAACTTATGAGTATCCGTTTTTTTGCAGCAGGATTAGTATCAGTTATTCTATATTTCCTCATTCCACCATTTATCACTATCTGGCTAGGAGAAGAATATTTACTCAGCAATTTAATAAACATTTTATTATGTGTTAATACATTTATAATGATTTCCCGAACTACAACTGATAATTTTAATCACGCATATGGTCAATATGCAGATGTATGGGCAGCATGGGCCGAAGGTGGTATTAACCTATTTATTACTATTATAACTGCTATTAATTGGGGAATTGCTGGAATTCTTTTAGGAAAGATCGTAAGTTTATTCTTTATAGTTATATTATGGAAACCTTTTTATCTTTTCCGTGACGGATTCCAACTTCATATTGGACTATATTGGAAAAAGACATTTATTTATTATCTTATTCTTATTTGCTGCATTATGATAATATATTTGTTAGCCATGATCTGTCCTATTATCCCAACTGAATCATGGAGTAACTTTATTGGATATTCCCTATACATTGGAACAATATATACACTTATATATTTCACTTCAATGTATGTATTTGCGCCAGGCATGAAAGACTTTATTAAGAGTATATTATCCAATATAAAACACAAATAGAAAATGAAAGTCTCAGTTATAACGATTTCCTATAATGATTATAAAGGCTTACAATCAACTATCACGTCGGTTATATCTCAAACTTATTTTAAAAATATTGAGTATATTGTAATTGATGGAGGATCAACAGATGGTTCTAAAGAATTAATAGAATCATTAAAAGAGAAATTCAAATATTCATGCAGCGAAAAAGATGGAGGAATCTATCAGGCTATGAATAAAGGACTTTCTCATGCAACAGGAGATTATGTAATTTTTGCTAATGCTGGTGACAGACTTTATGATAATAAAGTTATTGAAAATTTTCTTTCCACAGAAAGAGTTAAGGACATGTATGTTGGCAACACTCTCATTGTTTACCAAAATGGAAAAACCCAACTATGGGAGAGCCCTCAAGAAGCTAGTATGAGAATACTTTATGATGGTGCATTAAGTCATCAAGCAACTTTTTTTAAGACTTCAGTTTTAAAAAAATATGGATTTGACGAAACGTTACGTATTGTAAGTGATTGGAAAGTTTATATTCAACTTCTCATTCAGGAAAATTGTAGCTATGAAAAATTATCTTTCATGGTTACAAGATTTGCATGGGGCGGCATTTCATCTCAATCAAATAAAGCCAATCAGGAGCGTAAAAAAGTCCTTAATGAATATTTTCCACCTAGAATACAAGACGATTTTAAGTATCTTCATTTTGGCTATACGGACTTAGAAAAAAAATTTAAACGTATAAAATTAAAAACCAAAAGTGGGAAAGTCCTTATTGGGATAATTAATTTAATATACAAAATTCAATATGGAAAATAAAATATCTGTCATTATACCTGTTTTTAATGCTGAAAAATATTTGGCCGAATGTATAGACTCAATTTTAAAACAAAAGTCTTTATATGAAATCATTCTTATAAATGACGGCAGCAAAGACAATTCTTCAGTTATTTGTAACAAATATCAAAACCAATATCCTTCTATAATAAAATACAAAGAAATAGAAAATCATGGAGCGTCATACGCTCGTAATATAGGAATAGAACTTGCAACAGGTGAATATATTCTTTTTGTTGACAGTGATGATAGCCTTGTTGATAATACATTTTCAATTCTCCTTTCAATAATAGAAACTACACATTGCGATATTATTCTCTGGGGCTTGACAAAACATTATTATAATGGTGGTTCTGTTGCATACTCCCCCCGGTTAAATTCAGGAATAGAAGTACAAACAATAGAAAAAATAATATTAGATTTAAAAGTTAATTGTGAAAATTTTTATTACTTTGGATTTATCTGTAACAAACTTTACAAAAGGAATATTATTGAAGCATACAATATACGCTTCCGAGACACATTAAATATTGGAGAAGATGAAGTGTTTGCAATGGAATACTGTACTCATATACATTCAATATATGTCCTTGATAAATCATTATATAACTATAGAATCCTTAGCAGTAGTCTCACTTTCAGAAGAAAAAAGCTTTCAGAATACATAATGATAGCTGAACAAATACTCCAATTTAAAGAATGCTGGGAATCACAAGAATTACAATCTTTTGATTCTATTCGAGCATTTCAGTTCGCTTTAAGAGGATATTTTGAGAATTCTCCTATTTCTATATTTACTAACCAAAACTTAAAACATATCCTCCTTAACACACAAATAGAATCGAGCAATCCTTCATACTTTCAATATAAAGGATCGTTTTCGCGCCATATCCTTAAGACAAAAAATAGAATCGCCAGAATTATTCTACTACTAACATCCCATATAATTGTTAATTTAAAGAGATGAAAAAAAGAAATTATAATATTGCAGCAATTGTGGTTACATACAATCGTAAAGATTGTATGATAAATTGCATGAACGCTCTATGTTCTCAATCTTATCTTCCTACTACCATTTATATTGTGGATAATGCTTCCACAGATGGAACACGGGAGAAATTAGAAAATACTGGTTACAATTTAGAAGAGAATAAATATATTCCACAATACGGAACAGAAATTTATTATTTAAGACTTACCCAAAATATGGGTGGAGCTGGCGGTTTTTATTACGGTATAAAAACAGCTTACCAAACAAATCGATATGATGCTTTTTGGGTAATGGATGATGATGGGTTACCTGAAATCTATTGTCTAGAGAAAATGGTACCATATTTAGAAAATAATGATTATATCTCTCCATTATGTTTAGCTATTGAGGATCATACTTTTTTAGCATTTGACCACAAAGAAGTCCCCATAGCCAAAGATTATATAGAAAAATTCTCCCAAAATGGCATAATAAAAGGAGATGCTTTCCCTTTTAATGGAGTTATCTATTCCAAGAATTTTGTAAAAGAAGTTGGTTTTCCTAAGAAAGAATTGTTCATTTGGGGAGATGAAGCAAATTATTCTAAGCGTGCAAAAAAAGCAGGATTTATTCCTATTATCATACCACAAGCTATTCATTATCATCCATTTAATCGTGCAGAATATGCTACAGTAACTATATTTGGGCACATCAGGACAATCATCATTACCAATTCTGATCTTCGTTTTTATTGTATGCATCGCAATGCAGCCTATAATGCAAAAATAGATCCTTTAAAAACAGCAATAAAAAACCTTATTATCCGTTACATCATATTTACAAAATATTATTTATTCACAGAAAGATCTATTCAACATTGGATTGTTTTTAACACTGCATTTTTTTCTGGAATATTCAACAAGTTTAATGGGCACAAAAAATATTTAAAAAAATGATTTACTTGTTAGTAACATTTAAATATAAACGGTAATTTCTCATGCAAAAAATAATCAAAACTCTTATTTTCTATATATCATGTATTAGAATGCTTCCGTTATGGTGCGTTTTTAAACTACTACTTTTATGTAATAACCCTAGAGCTCAACTCCTAAAAATGGATATAATAAAATATAATCCAATCAAACATTCATTTTTTCATTTTATGGATAAAAAATACAATCGATGCTTATTCTATCATCGTTTTCATCCATATGGTCTCTTATTGTACTTTTTTGCTCCTCCAGACCATTCCATTCATATGCCCTCTTGTCAAATCGGAGGAGGCGTTCGTTTTCAACATCCTTGGAACTCGGTACTAAATGCCTGCCATATAGGAGATAACTTTATTGTCTATCATAATGTGACATTAGGTATGAAAAATGGGAAAACTCCATATATAGGAAATAACGTAGTTATAAATACTGCAGCAATATGCATAGGAGGAATCAAAATTGGAGACAACTCTATTATAGGTGCAGGCAGTGTCGTAACTAAAGATGTTCCCGAGAATTGTGTTGTGGTAGGAAACCCAGCCTACATAATTCGTAAAAATGGTATCAAATCTTATGAAAAGTTGTAACAAGAATTTTAACTTAAATATTGCATAACAAAAATGAAAACAATAGCATTTATTCCGGTAAGAGGTGGTAGTAAATCAATACCTCTAAAAAATATCAAACCATTTTGCGGAAAACCTCTTGTTTGCTGGAATATCGAAGCCCTAGAACAATGCCCAGAAGTAGATGAAATTATTGTTGCTACAGACAGCGACGAAATTTGGAATACAATAATAAAACAGAACTACAAAAAAACAACACTCTACCGGCGCTCAGCAGAAAACGCATGTGATACAGCTTCTACAGAAAGTGTAATGCTTGAATATATCAAAAACATGAATCTCTCCGAAGAGAATATATTTATGCTCGTTCAGGCAACTTCTCCACTTACTGAATCAGTCCATTTTACAGAAGCACTTCAAATGTATTCTTGTGGAGAGTATGATAGCATCCTTACCTGTGTCCGCAATTATCGATTTTTTTGGAATGAAAATGGTACAAGTATGAATTATGATTACATGCACCGACCTCGCCGACAAAATTTTAATGGAATGCTTATGGAAAATGGAGCTTTTTATATTAATACAGTCAAAGGCATTCTTGAAAGCGGAAACAGACTTTCTGGGAAAATTGGAATTTACGTAATGCCAGAATATACCGCAACAGAAATTGATGAACCTGATGATTGGACAATTCTTGAAAGTTTGATGTATCGTCATGTACTAAACAAGAGAAACATCAAAAAAACAATAAAACTATTCCTCACTGATATTGATGGAACACTTACCGATGGAGGGATGTATTATAGCGAAAAAGGTGATGAATTAAAAAAATTCAATACTCGAGATGGAATGGGAATATCCATGCTTCATAATGCAGGAATAAAAGTTGGCATTATCACCAGCGAAAATTGTCAACTAAATTTAAGACGAGCAAAGAAATTAAAAGTCGATTATATTTATCAAGGTGAAAAAAATAAAGGGAAGCTATCTATAGCTGAAGATTTAGCAAAAGAATTAGGCATAACAATGCAAAATATAGCTTATATAGGCGATGATATAAATTGCTATGAACTTTTATCACATGTAGGTTATGCAGCCTGCCCTTCTGATGCTAGTACCAAATTAAAATCTATTCCTGGAATTTCTATCATGAACCAAAAAGGTGGTGATGGATGCGTAAGAGAATTTATAGAAATGATTCTGTCATGAAAATATCGGAAGGAATTAAAGATATTCAGTTTCATAATTTAATAAAATATGACTTTGCAAAAGGTTTTAACCTTATTTCAGAAGCAGACGAACTTCAAGTTGGCACCTCATGTTTTTATAAAAGAATCAAAAATGGTTTACATTATATACTGAATATTTGTAAGACTATATTATCTCCTTTATTTATTGCTAATTCCAAATTAAAAAATCATGGAAAGATAATTTTCTTATTAGCTCCACCTGATGTACAAAAACGTAGAAAAGATATAGCACAGTTATTTGATGATGTAAGTAATCTTACAGATTATTGCGACCAATTGTCCTTTACATATCATTCATGGCATACGTTTTCCATATATCGATCTCTTTATATTTTTTATCTAGTCATATATTGGTTTATCCAATTAATTCCTTCAAAGCTTTCCTTAAGAAAGAAAATACGCGTGATATATGAATTATCTCAACTTTATGACTTTCAGACGATTCTAAAAAATATCAATATTTCTCAATACAATCTTGCATTAGTTTTCTACGATGCCAATCTGTATAACAATTTCTTTGTGCAGTTTTTCAAAAATAAAGGTTGTAAAACGGCAACACTCCAACATGGAATCATGGTAGCAGCTAGGCCCAATGTCAAAGATAATTTAGATTTTAAAGGAATTGAATTTACAGGCTCTATTAGCGACTACTTTCTTGCTTGGAATGAATTTACCAAAAGAGAAGCTATAAAAGGAGGTATTCTCAATGATAAAATAAAAGTACTTGGCGTGGCTAAATGTATTGGTCAACAACCATATAAACGAACTAATAGAAAAAAGAACTGTCTAGGAATACTACTTGATGGAATTTACTCAAACTCTAACAACGAAAAGCTAATCAGAGTAATCAATAAATATAGTTTACAAACAGGTACTCAATATATTTTAAAATATCATCCTGCATATAAAGGCAATGAATTTGAATCATTAATGAATGAGAATGGAAGTACTCTTTCAATAAACTCATCACTAAAAGACCTCATTGAATGCTCAGATGGTATTATCGTTGCAAACTCAACAGCTCTTTTTGAATTAGCTTATCTAAATGTTCGTTTCTATCGATTTAAATCTGAACCTGATATTGATAAATTTAGAGATCTTATGATTCCAATGTTTTCAACAGAAGAAGAATTGAAAAATATTTTGGAAAACGATTATGAATACTCGCAAAACATTCGTATCGAACTATGTGGAACATGTAATGATGTAAAATTCTCATATGCTTCATTTTTGAATGAATTTATTTATGAAAAATAAAATTTTGAGATATGTGCCGTGGCTATTTCTACTTATAATGATTGAGCCATCGTTTCGTAGAAGTACATTAAACATCTTTCCTACATTTGTAACATTTTCATTTCAAACTTTATTCATAATACTTGCTTTTTATACACTAAGAAAGCTACATATAACACACAAAAGAGGAAATTGGTTACTTAAAATTACAGCAATATGGATATTCATCTGCATAGCTAGAGGTTTCTTCCTATCTGAAAGCTATTGGGATTTAAAGAATTGTTACACCAACTCTTTAGGTTTGTTATGCCCATTTTCAGCAATACTATTTGCCCATCCCTACTTTACCCAAACTACTTTACAGAAATACTTCATATGGATTTTCCCTATATCTATTTTAGCCATTCCCTTTTTTTCTACATGGTCATGGTTTTGGATGTATTATACATTCTTTACATTTATATTATTCTTCCCAGCACTACGTAGATATTGGATATTTTTATTCATTTCAATATTTTTTGCATCCATAGATGTTACAGCACGTAGTGTGCTTCTTAAAGTATCGATTGCTATTATATTAGGATGTTTATTATACTTCAACAAATTCATAAGATCTAAAATCTTTCAATTTATAACATATGGAGTGTACATAATAACATTTACATTATTATATTTAGGAATAACTGGCACATTTAACATTTTTCAGATGGATAAATACATGCCAAAAACACTTACTAAAGACGAAGAACTAACTCAAGACACAAGAACATTGTTATATACAGAAGCCATAAGTTCTGCAATCAATAATAATTACATTATATGGGGACGAACTCCAGCTAGAGGATATGACACATCTTTTGCTCCTATAGAAGATGAATTGTGGAAACGGGCAAAGATTTCAGGAGACAACATCAATAATCTTCACATGGAAAGAAATGCAGAAGTTTGTTTTCTTAATATATTCACATGGACAGGATTAGTAGGAGTAGTCTTAATATCATTAATATATATAATGGCAACACATCGAGCCCTAACCAGATCTCAAAATGATTTTGTCCGGCTAGCAGGACTTTATATAGCATTTAGATATATGTATGGCTGGATAGAAGATACACTGACATTCAATGGAAATATACTATGCCTTTGGATAATTATCGGAATTTGCTATTCCCCATATTTTCAAAATATGACAAATAATGAATTTCGACAATTTATAAGAAACTCTATAAAATTGCCTATATGACGAATAGACTTATATATGAGAAACAACAAGCAAATGCTTTAAAGGGGGTAGCCATTCTATTTATGTTATGCTTTCATCTCTTTGCTCCCAATCCAATTGCCCCTCAAAAAGGCTTGTCATTCTCCTTTACCGGTATTGATTTTTTTATTGGACAATTTTGTGATAGAACCGTACCATTATATATTTTTATGACAGGTTATGCTATCTGTTCAAAACGATTTCTCCTAAAAAATGTTATAAAAAAGAAGATACTACCTTTATATTTTCGAATTTGGCTACTTTCAATCATATTTCTTCCTATTCTATTTTTATCAGGTACCATAAAATGGGAGTTATCCACTTTCTTACACACAATAACTCTTGGAGATGGATACATACGTATCTGGTGGTATGTCAGTTTTTATGCTATGATAATGATATTATGGTGGGGGTATGGTGCATTGACCTCTAGAATAAGACTAATATTACAATTTATTATTCCATTTGTGGCTTTAATCTGTTACTTTTTTATCGATGACAAATATAATATACCTTTTTACATTGGTAGATTTATGAAATTTTCAAGTTATTTACTTTTAGGTTTATATTGTGCAAAATATCAAATATTTAACAAATTCAGAATATCTAACAAAATAACGACATTAATATTTCTTTTTATTTTAATTTATATCAATTTCATGAGTTTACCTGATTTCATATATCGATGTTATCGCATATTTACATTCCCTATAATGATAGCCTGCTTTATACATCTTACAAATGGGAAATATATATCAATGTTATTTGAATATCTAGGGAAACATTCTACAAATATCTGGTTAATACATGGGTTTTTCTATTACTATTTCTATAAGATTATCTATAGTCCCCGATATTGGATATTAATACTTATTTCTTTCCTAATCTTAAATATATTTTGTTCTATCATATTTAACCGCTTACTAAATAAAATTCATTTCCTAAAAAACTAATATATTTTCCATAATGGAATTAAATAAAGTAAAGACTGTTGAGATACATTTAAACTGGATTGATTACATAAAAAGGTTAGGAATTATTCTAGTTGTTATTGGTCACACAACAAGTATAGAAAATACATGAGAACTTGGATATATATCTTTCATATGCCATTTTTATTTTATATAAGTGGATATCTTTAAAAAAATAATCACCCAATTACACGTATGGCACAAAGACTATTACTTCCTCTACTAATTTATATGCTAATAATAGTCATGCCTTTCGGAATTATACTATCCATAGGAAACCTACTATATTTCTTCTTCAATAGAATTTATCTAACTCGATTGTTACTTTTAGGTACAAAATAATAAACCATTTATATTAAAATGAAAGTATTGCTTTATGATCATACAAGCGCATATCTAACCCCTGGTGGTAAGACAACGCATGCATTAAAACTTCAACAAGAGATTAGTAAACTGGGCGTTGATATTCAATTTGCTCAATGGTGGAATCAAAATCAACAAGATGCCGATATTATCCATTTTCTTTATGCTGATACAGAGTTAGCTAAGCAAGCTAAAGAAAGAGGTATGAAGACTTTCTTTTCTATGATTTTTGATTTTGAAAGTAATAAATCAGAAAAAGAGAAACGTATCCAGATATTAAAAAATAGATTAATGGATAAACTTCCTTACTCTATATCAAAAGGAGCTTATTGGAAAGCTTTGCCATATATGGATAAAATACAGTTTATGCACCAATATGATAAAGAAAATGCCTTTCGATATTTCCCAAATCTTCTAAATGAAAAAAAAGTCGTTATTATTCCCCATGCTTACGATCCCGCAGATATGAATATTTCTGACAATCTTAACATAAGCGAACTGCAAGTTCCTAAAAAATATCTTATATCTGTAGCAAACATATCAGAACGTAAACAAACACTAAAACTTGCTCAATATGCTAAGAAAGCTCAAGTCCCAATAGTTTTTATGGGTAGTAAAAATCTTAATTCTCCTTATTTCAAGGCTTTTGAAAAAGAAATTGACAATAAATATGTTTTCTATCCAGGATATGTAAGTAAACAATGGAAAGATTGTATAGAAAAACATGCAAGTGGATATGTACTATTATCTTTAGGAGAAAGTGGTTGTATAGCTGTATATGAAGCAGCAGCATATAAAATTCCATTACTTCTAAGTAATCTTCCTTGGGCATGGGGATATGAAAATCCTACGGATATTTATTTTTGTGATCAACAAAATGAACAAAAAGCAATAAAACAATTAAAAGATTTCTATACCAATTGTAAGAAGTTGGATCATACACCTTTTACAATCTATACTTGGGAAGATATTGCCAAGCATTATGTACAACAATACGAAGAAATATTAAGACTCTAACTATACAACATGAAATATGCCCTATAGAACAAAAAAATAATATTTTTATGGCAACAGAAAAAAAATCTATAGCAATATTATTAACTGTATACAATAGAAAGTTAAAAACAATCAAATGTCTAGATAACATCTTTAATCAGGATTCTTTTTCAAATTACGAAATAAAAATCTTCTTAACAGATGATAACTCTACAGATGGTACATCTGAACTCATAAAAAATAAATATCCTGAAGTTATTATAACAAAGGGGTATAACCTTTATTGGAATAGAGGTATGTGGACTTCATGGAATACTGCCATAAAAGACAAACAATATGATTTCTACTTATGGCTAAATGATGATACTTTCACTTATCCATTTATGCTCAATCACTTAATCAGGACTTCTTGCTTATATTCTGATAAAGCTATAATTGTTGGTCCTACAATTGATACTCATGGATTAGGAATACATACTTATGGCGGTAGACTTAATATGAATCTAGTACCGCTAAATGGGAAAATCCAGGAATGTGATAGTTTTAATGGCAATATTGTTTTAAT
>OGXZ01001421.1_pt1 | contig 13687 bp, 10 predicted proteins | sample 1576431 | NCBI WGS metagenome assembly OGXZ01 (sample SAMEA3541590, study PRJEB24748) | human gut metagenome | biome: human gut; feature: human-associated habitat; material: faeces | place: China | collected 2012
GTGCCCAGTGCAGGACGTACTCTCAGGGCGCATTGATGTGGCAATGATCGATCGCCCCGTGAGTCATCCTGAATTGGTGATCTGTTTTTGTATTGAAGCCTCACCCATTCCCTTAGCAGCCAAAGGCTATGTCGAAAAGTACATTGTTCCTGTCACAATTGAAGACTTGCAACACCATACAGGGATGTTATTGCGTCAAGGCATGTACGAGCGAACCACTTACCTCTATGACATCGATGGGCACGTTTCTCCTGCGCTCAAGTGGAAACGTGTATTTATGACGGATGCACAGCAAACTTTGAACCATATGATGTTCGAAGACATGGGCATTGTGGTGGATTGTGTGTTGTTGCATTTGGAAGACAAAATCCGACAAGGTCTGGTTGTGCCGGTATTGCCATGTTGGCGACGCAAACCCCAAATCTTAAGTATCGTCACACGACGTGACCGCGAAGACACCTCGGAGGTCGTCCATGACTTTGCAGTTTGGTGGTGTGCAAAAGCTAAACAGCGTTCCTTAAAACTACGGAAGCGTACCAAGGCTCTGTTGGATGGGATTGTCCAAGTTTAATAATTAGCATCGCATGTGACGTGGTCTAAATTGGGAACATCAATAAGAATGATAATTTCATAATGCATATTTGAAATTCAATACCTTATTAGCTTATAAAGCTCATCAAGGATCAAAATTAATCAATCTGTCCGTCCATCAACGCCCCTAGGCGATTCGCCCAAGTGTCATTCATTCGAGACTTTGCTAATATGAATGCCTGGGTCTGTGAGTCCCTGGCACTTGGCGCCTATCTTGCTACAAGGTGCCTTCCTTGCCATCAGTAAGGATTTAGACAAAGTTGGACATTGTCCTTCTTAGCCCAAAATCTTTTCCCCATTTCACACCTCTCGCACGCGTACCATGACACGCTCTCTTGCTCAATACAAACTTCTACTTTTATCCGCCTTTTTAATCTGGAGCACCATCGGTGTTTTTCGCCGCTACATCCCGATCGACAGCCTCACGCTGGTGCTCGCGCGTAGCGTGGTGGGCGCGCTCTTCATGGTCGCCTTGGTTTTGTTGTTCCAAAAGGGCTTTGATTGGCGAGGGTTAAAGCGAAACCTCGTGTTGCTTACGTTCTCTGGCGTTGCCATGGGGCTTAATTGGCTCTTTTTGTTTGAGGCCTTTAATCGTACGTCGGTCGCGATTGCGACCGTCTGCTACTATATGGCGCCGATCGGTGTGATGTTGCTCTCGCCCGTGGTGCTTAAAGAAAAACTCAAAGCTACGCAGCTCGTTGGTGTCTTGATGGCCTTTGTCGGGATCGCTATCGTGAGTGGACTCTTCACGGGAGGAGGGCAAAACGCCAACATCGCGGGCATTCTTTATGGTCTGGCCTCAGCCTTTTTCTACATGCTCTTGGTGATCTTTAACAAACTCTCCACACCGATGGAAGCCTATACCAAAACGGGATGGCAACTCTTTTGTTCCGCGTTGGTTGTGATCGTTGCGATGGCGTTTGCCACCGACACCACGCCAGTCGAGAGCATTGCACCGTCGACCTGGGGACTGATGGCCTTTTTGGGCGTTGTGCACACGGGGCTCGCCTGTGCGATTCTCTTTAGTTGCATGGAAAAAGTCTCGGCGCAATCCGTGGCGCTCTACAGCTACATCGATCCCATTGGCGCGGTGTTGCTCTCGTACTTTTTCTTACATGAAACCCTTACCCTGGCGACCATCCTTGGCGCAGTGCTGGTTTTGGGAGGGACGTTTGTCGGTGAGTGTTCTGGCTGGTTTAAGCGTAAGGCTTAAAAGCGGAGCCTCATTCTCATTGAGCATTAAAAAGCCTCATAACGGGGTCCTTTTCCCCCACGGTGAGGCTTTCTTTTTGGCATCGTTTCGCTTGGCGGTTTGCGTATTGTGCTTTGCGCTTTCGGATTTGCGTTACCGCTTACCCGTATCCCTTTAACGAAGCCAGCGTCAGAACGGAAACGGTCATTTTCGCAAAGTTCGCTAAACGTGTGAGTTTCGCCTTAGGGTTTCGCCGCGCGCACGTAGGGACCCGGCTCCCACTGGCGAATCGCCATGAAGTTCACGTTGCGAGACGCAATGCGATAGTCGGGCGCTGCACGATTGATCGCTGCAACGGCCGCATCCACAATGAGACCGATAAGGCCAGAGTTGTTGCCCTGGTTTGAGTCCCAATAGACCGAGCAGGTATCCGACCAGATCTTGGTGCCATCCGCTTTGTAGAATGTGTACTCGGCTGTCACGCGCGTTCGGGTGTTCAATAACGCGTACGTCGCGTCCCAGTGCGTGATTTTCACGTAGAGCACCGAGTCCGAATGAAAGAGCTCGGCAAGCTTTTCGGGTCCGAGCTGCTGCAAGCGCTCCGGTTCATAGAGGCCTTCGGCTTCCAAGACGTACTTCACGGTATCCATCGGGAAGACGTAGTAGCCAAATTCCGAGAGCGGATACGTGGTCATGGCATCCATGAGCGTATTGGCTTCCACCGTATCGGTTTCGTTCACTGAGGGGGCCACCAAAATCGAGCGGATTTCATGGTCCGAGACGGCATACGTTGGCCCTTTGGTGGCGCAACCCGTGAGAAGGAGCGTGCTCAGGCAGGCCGCACCCAGCGCAAGTTTTTTCCACGTGGTGATCATGGCTGAGCCTCCTTCGTTGACGTTGCGTCGGAGCCCGATTTCCCATCGGTTACCGCCTTGTTTTTCTTAATGCCGTCGATCAAAGCGCTCATAAAGCCTTCGCTCTCGGGCCACGTTTGGCGCTCGAGCTCGTAGTAGCCAATCGCGTCATCGTATTTGCCTTCGCGGGCATAACGCGTGCCAATCTCCGCGTAGAGCCCCGGCGCCAAACGAACGTTGCGTTTTTTCGCTTCGTCCACCGCACCGATTAAGTACTCCAAGTACTGCTCTTGTGTGATCTCTTGCCCCGAATAGTCATAGAGATGGTTGCTGTAGTCGTTCCAGGCGTAGCGGGTCGTGGGACCCGAGCAACCTGCAAGCAACACCGCACTCCCGAGGGTGAGAAGGAGGACGATTTTTTTCATTAGCGAGCTCCCTTAGGTTGTGGAAGGGTGATCGTGCGGATGACGCCGTCGCTTACGTACACTTTTTCGCTGTACGTGGTGCCGTCTAACATCGGCACAGTGATGACGTGGGTACCGGGCATCAAGCGTAGCGCACGTTTGCCTTCGAGGTAGTCTGCGACATAGCCATTGCGAATGCCGTCAACAAAGACCGCCAGCGTGTCGGCCGACTTGGTGTCTTTAAAGCTGATTTGAGGACGGTTGTCGAGCACTTCGGCTTTCTCGGTGGGGTAGGCGCAGCCGCCTAGCATACCCGCCATCGCCACAGAGGCCACTAATGTAGAAATCAACTGACGACGCATTATTTCATCTCCTCAACTTTGAGCTGATCGACTGTGTATTTCCCCAGCGATCCGTTCACGACACGCACAATGGTGCCTTCGGTCTCGGGCGTATCGCCAAAGGTCTGCACCACTTCAACCGTGGCAACGTCTTTCCCGGGGAGCGGGATCATGAAGCCGGTTTGAGGCGACTTCACCATCTTGCCTGGCGCTACAACGCGCAACTTCGTTCCCACTTTAAGACCTTGCGAGGCACCGCCCGAGATCACCAACTGACCGGGTTCCATACTGAGGAAGTAGGTATTCCACGGACGGTCAGCCAGTTGCGTCACGAGTTTGTTGACCACATCCGAGACCGCAACCGAAATCGCTTTGTCACCCAATGTGCCATCGTACCCTGAGCGCTTGTTGCCCCATCCTAAGATGTTGCCCGACTCGGTGCTCGTTTCACCCGCACCGGACGTGGAGAAAATCACCTGACCCGTGGTGGTGTCCACGAGACGCACGTCCATCTTCGCGTAGGCGACTTGCTTTTTGGTGCTACTTAAAAACCCGCGTGTGCCCAAGGTCTTACGACCGTATTCGGTGAGCGATCCAATCAAGAGAACGTCTGCACCGATGCGTTGCATGGCGTTGCCAGAGAAGGCAGCTTCTTTGTTGAGTGAGGCAATATCAGTGCGCTCAAGCACAATGAAGTGACCCGAGGCCGTGAGGTCCTTGGCGAGCATGTCCGCGACTTGTTTCCCTAACGGATCGCCATCGGCATTGCGAATAAGGCTTCGACCATAGACGGTTTCGTTCGTGATGCGACCCAGTGCAATCTTGCGCTTCAGCGTTGGGACAGCCACTTGGGTGGTGACCGCTTTTTGCGCTTCAAGCTGCTCGGCTTGGGTAGCCGTGTTTTCCACGCTCTTTACAGGACTATCCGGTATGGCACACCCGGTGAGTCCCACAGCCATTGATCCGGCTAACACCGAGACCAGGAGAGTTCGTTTCATGGGGATTCCTTATAAAAAAGACGTTAGAGAGAAGAGGGAAGGGAAAGCAGGGCTTCATTCGCGACACCGCGCCTCTACAGCCCTCTCGCCAGGATGCTCGTTGTCAATTAAGTGGCTGGAAGCTTGAGCAAAATGGCTAGTAGACAGTCATTTAAACGGCGAAAAGAGAAACCGATTAATTGTGTCAAAGGCGTTGTCAGAGCACAACACGGGTTTACCCTAAAGTCACGTGAAATGAACAGGTCGACATAAACGCGAGGCGTGAAGACACCTATTGGCCATTTACCGTTCCCGTCCCGTATCTCATTAGCTTCGCCTTGATTTAGGTTCGGCGCTCACCCGAAACCGCAAGACACACTCATAAAAAGTGTCGAATTGCCACTTTGATTTAGCGCTCAGTTAAGCGTCCAGCTCGGTTAAGAAAGTTTATGGGGTTGCGCAAATATTGTCTATAAGCAACATTCCTGAGGCCATTTCTTAAAAGTTACATTTCAAACCTTCAAAACAAGGTTTTCTAAAGTGGAAACGCGCATTGGAAGGGATAATTGATGCCAATCCCGATGAAGGTTATGGGTTTGTGCAATTTCGCATGGGGTTGTGGGTTAAATTTAACGATGGGGCGCAATTCCCGCAGGACGCGCGCCCCCAGAAGCGACGGGGGGTATCCCAGGCAATTCAAAAAGCCACAAAAAGAAGAAAGCCCTCATGAGAAAAACTCACGAGGGCTTGGGGTTTAGGAAATCATGTGGTCACGTTCGTGACCTGTCGGATTAGAACGTGTGGTTCAAACCGAAGAGAACTTCCGTGTTGTAGCGCTTAACGGTAACGTCGCTTTCACCCTTAGCCTTGCTGTAGTTGTAGCCTAAGCCAGAATAGATGACAGTACGCTTGGAGAGCGGATAGGCGTGAACAAAACCAACACCGTAGTTATCCGACTTGTCAAGCGTGTAGCGCTCGACGTTGTTATCGCCATCAACTTCCGCGACCGTGCCTTTAGTGTGCGAGTAGTAAAGTCCTGCAGACAGTGTGCCACAAGGAAGAGTAAACTGTGAACCTAAAGACAAAGCATAGCCTTTCAAATCGTTGTATGTTGTCTCTGGATCGTTGCTCGCAACGTCATTGAAGTCGATCAAGTTCATACCAGAGGCGATGTGCTTACCGTACTGAGCAGCAAAGAAGGGTTTGACACCACCGAAGTCGTAGTTACCACCGAAGCTAACGAGATACATGTCGTTGTTGTCAAAAGCAACGTTCTTGGCGTTCTTTACGGAGTCAACCACCAACGCTAAGGCCAAAGGACCGTTGTCGTAGGTGGCACCGACACCCCAGTAGCGTTCAACGTCACGAACGTGAGGGGATTCAGAGCCAGACGTTGCAAAAGAGTACTGACCGTAGAACTTCAAACCAGCGAAATCAGGGGAGACCAACGTGAGCATGTTGTCATAGCGCCCCGTACCAGCGAAGAAACCGGCGCCTAAGTTGCTCACGCCACCGTCGTAGACGTCACCGTAAGCCTGGAAGAGGTCATAGGTACCAGCGCCAGAGGAGAGCGCACCCATACGACCAGCAGACACCGTACCGTAGGGGGTAACCAAACTCACGCGAGATTCGCGGTCAAAGAGCTTACCGTCGGTCTTGAAAGCGCCAGCGTCGCTGTGGAAACCGTTTTCCAACTTGAACTCGACAGCGTAGCCGTTGCCCAAGTCTTCCGAGCCCTTCAAACCAAAGCGGGACGGACCGTACATACCGGATTCCATGCCGTAGCCGTTGGTGGTTTTGCTATAGCTGTCAACTTTGGTCTTGGTGTGGTTATAAGAAAGGCCTGTGTCAACGTTACCGTAAAGCGTAACGTTTGCGGCTTGGGCGAAGCCAGCGGTGGCCGCCAAAGTCGCTAAGACGAGTAGAGTCTTTTTCATCTTGAGTCCTCTGAGAAGAGTCATGGTTAAAAGAGGGGAGTTAGCACGAGAAGCTATTCAAGTGGCTAAGCCATTCCTAAACGTGCTCTGTCGTGTGAGCTATGGTTCATTTTTACGAGCCCAATGCCCTTTCGAGTCTCCTGTTGTATCCATACAACAGCCTCTAAACAAGCCTTTGGCAAGGCACAAGTTCATTAAGACAATTCACCTATAGTGTTATGCCTAGATGGCGACTTCACTAGAAAAATCAGGCGAAAAGTTCCCTTATTCGAGCACTAGGGTTATCCCTAGATTTTCCTACGTTGCGTAGAGAAAAAGTGACAATCGGGCTACAATGCTTCTTGCTTATCAAAGCAATGTGCTCACTGCGTCACATTTTCTCCGGAAGAATTACGCAAACATAAGGTCTTGGATGACCGATGTGATCACCAAGTCTCCTTATGCAAAAAGGGCGCCTGGCGACAACATCGTTTGTTGCCCTTGACCCCCTTTTTCATTTAATCAACACCCTCGTGGGCGTTAGCCCACGGGATCGTTGTTTTTGGCGACCTTTTTGGTGGGTTGATGACCTTCAAGGGTTTTCTTTTTACAAAGAGACACCTTATGTATCGACTCACTCGCCAAATGGGCATCATGATCCCGGCCTCTCATTTCGAGCAAGAAAGCTCGAGTCTTGACTGCCAGGGCGTCCGACTTGAAACGCTAACAGCGGAAGAAAAACGTCGGATTCCTGCGCTCAATCCTCTTCACGTCTTTGAACCCGATACCTATACGACGCTTGCCCAGTGGTGGACCTGTGCGCAAAACGAACCGCTCTACATTACGGGTCCCGCAGGGAGTGGCAAAACCACGACTGCGGAGCAGTTTTGTGCTCGGTTGCATTTGCCGGTCGTCACGGTCATGGGTCGCGCTCGGCTCGATCGACGTGATCTAATTGGGCACTGGAGTCTTGTCAACGGCAACACCGTTTGGGTCGACGGTCCGTTTACTTACGCGTGGCGTCACGGCTGTGCTGTGATTGTCAACGAGTTTTCGGCCTGTCCACCAGACCTTTGGGTCTCGTGCAACGACCTCTTAGAGGGCGCTGCGATCGATATTGAAGCGACGAACGAACATGTCACGCGTCATCCTCGCGCTTGTGTGATTGTCACGGACAACACACGCGGTGCGGCGGAAATTAACGAGGGCTACTTCGGGCGTTCGATTCAAGACCGAAGCGTAGTGGACCGTTTCTGGCACTTATCGCTTTTGGGGCTTTCCGAAGGGCGAGAGCGCGACCTTCTCTTAGCAGAACTTCCCACGGAGCTCACACGCTACTTTGAGCCTAAGCTCCTAGCTCGCGTGTCGAATCTCTTAGTTCGCGCTGGCGCGGACTCGCGTCGCGAGAGTGCAGAAAGGAAGATTGGCTTTGAGACGATCGACATTACGCTCTCGCACCGTACGCTAAAGCGCCTCTTTCGACTTCTTCTCATCAATGCGATGCATCCTACGGTATACAGCGCTGAGGCGCTTACGGCGTCGATTCGATGTGCGTACACGGATGCGTTGGATGCGACTACGCATGACGCGATCCATGCGCTTTTGGCAACAGCCTTGGGCGACGTGATCGCGAAATTGCGTCAGTCTTATGAGAAGGGCATCAAAGCCATGTTGAAAGACGCGACGCGTCGTGAAGCCGAAGACGCATGGCGACGTGCGCACGGGCTCTTTGATTATGAAGAGCGGCGTTTAAACGAAATTGAGGGAGGTGAACGATGAGTCGCCTCACCAAACTCGTTGAACGCTTAAAGCGCAAAGAAGCCGAGGACGAACGGCGCGAGAAGGCGAATAAAATCGCTGAACGCACCGGCGCTTTGGCCGTGAAAGCCACTTTGGGGGAGCTACGCGCGCAGACGCTCGCGGCGGCCGCTCCGGTGGTCTTTCAAGCCATGTGTCGAAAAGAGGGCATAAACGTGTCGTTTACGGATATGCCCGCTACCGACGGTCGCACGATTTGGCTTGGGCCCATTGATTTGACGAGCGATTTGGCGCCCGTGTACGTTTACGGACACGGCTGCCACGAGCGTCATCATGTGGTCTATACCGACTTCAATGTGTTTAACCGCGAGCGTGACCTCCAAGTGAGGCGGCTCTTTAACATCATTGAAGACGTGCGTATCGACATTCGAGGGCAGCGCGACTACAACGGCTACCTCATCTGGCGCAATGCGCTGATAGCGGCCCTCGAAGCAACGGGTCAAGCGGCCTGGGTTCACCCGGAGAGTTTAAGCGACACCGAGCGCTTTGAGTACTGGTTACTCTTAACGCTTGAAGTTCAGTTCTTGAGTCTTCGTCGTCTAGAAGCGCCCGCGCTGAAACTCTACGAGCTCTTGTGCGAGACCTTGGGGGAGAACTTCATGCATCGCGTGCGGCTCACCGCTTACCGAGGTTTCCCACAGTGGTCAACGAAGGAGTCGATGATGCTCGCTCGTCGAATCAAAGCGCTGATCGACGAGTATGCCACGGAAGAAGAACTGCGTTTTAACGAGCTTCAAGCCGCGTGGCAGACCGCGTGCAATCGTCACGCCGGAATGAGTGACGCGGACGCTGCACCCACGCCGGAAGCTCAATCTCGCTATGCGACCTCGCTTCTGGCGATGCCCCAAGGGGAGACGCTCTCCATGTTTGGCGCGGACGGTGAAGTGCTCGCTTATGCCGAGACAATCACCAAGCCCGCGGAACTTGACGGAGCGATTCGCAAAGTGGCTTTCGTGAAAGCGCTTCGACACCCCACCGGGGACGATCTCACGGCAGCACCCATGCGTGCCTTTCAAGGCGTTATCAGCCATCCGACCAACGGGGGTTATCAATTTGGCGACTGTCGCGTGGCGATGGTCGAACCGAAAGACTACCCCATGACGCCGGAATTGGGCTGGGACGGGATGCGAGAAGCGTTCATGAAGGTCTGGCAGCGCTCCACGTCGCTCGCGCGTGGCTTTCAGCAAGCGCTCGAAGCTCTCGTGAGTGAACCGTGGATGCGTACGGTCGACGGGCTGCGGCTCGACGACAATGCCTTGAGTGGTGTCGCCACGGGCGACGATCGAGTGTTTCTCAAGTCGCAAGAGCGACCGGGGAAAAACACCGCGGTGCAAATCCTCTTGGACGCGTCGGGTTCGATGACAACCGAGCTTTTTACGCTCGCCAAAGTCATCAGTGTTCGTCTCTTTGAAGCCCTCACCGCGCAACCTCAGACCGCCGCGGCCCTGGCACTTTTCCCAGGACCGCAGTGGAACGGGATTGCACCGGTGGCGAAGTTTCAAGAGAGCGTCAAAACGTGTATGGCGAGACTCGCCCCTTTGGGCAGCCTCGGGTCCACGCCAATCATCCAAGCGTTGTTTTGGACGAGTCTTGAACTCAACCAGAGAAGGGCAGAGCGCAAAATCATTTTTGTGCTCACGGATGGCACCTTTGGTGATAAACCCGTGGAGGCCATGTGCCACATGCTCGGCGAGCAAGGGCACACGGTGGTGATGCTCGGCATCGGGGAGAAATCCACCCCGGTGGGCGCATTCACTGCACGGGTCAATACCGTCGAGGACGCGCCGAAAGCGGTGGCGACACTGCTCAAAGCCCTCACGCGCGACGCAAGTCGCACTTAACAAGGGAGGAAAGGATCATGACGATCGTCTCGTATTTGACCATTCTCTTTTTGTTAATTGGCTGGCACAAAGTGAGGAGGCAGGGCGTGGCTTGATAGCGTTTTAGCTGTTTAGCCGTTTTGTCTTTTCCTCAGGTTGACGCTTTGTCGTGGTGATTCACGGCGACGTCTTTTGAGCTTAAGCGTTTCGTTGTTGGACCAAGCGTGCTAATGCGCTCAGATCATTAGCTAACACACCAATCCTTCGGGCATCAGGGAAAAAGGCACGTCTATATTGACGTTGTCCTTTTTCGCCTGAACGGGGTGTGTTTTTGTTCTTTTGGCGTAGCCTTTCAATGCTCTAACGGTCACCATCAAGGCGATCGTCACGTAAGGTGCCCGTCCGTTTCGAACGTCATTCTTCTCACTTTTTCTTAATTTCGTCTCCCTTCAACCATTAACCATCCTCGCCATTGCCACCATGTCTCGTTTCTCCATGCCGTTTTTCTCCTGGCTTACTGCCCGCTCGCAACATGCCGACGTAGCACGTCAAGGGCAAGCCCTTCAGGCGGAAATAAAACCTGATGGTTCGAGTGTGAAATCCCACCCAACAGGCGCCATCAACCCCGTTCAGCCAGTCCTTACGGCAACCAAAAACCTCACCTCAAGAAGACGTGAAAAAAGCGCACTCACCCATGTCGAGAGTCGCTTTTTTGACGCTTTCGCGACGCTTTCGCCCACCTGGCACGATGCCGGTGAGCGCGCCTGCGTGAGCACCGCACCGGTCCCGCGCTGCGTCAGTACCCAGCACCATGCCGGCACGACAACGTCGCCAGACGCGATGCCATCGCACCTCACCGATAACCCTCGCTCACCAACGTCACCCTCGGTCATTCACGAGGAAGGTGGGCTATGGTTTGCTGACGAGGCAGGGCGGGCGATCTTGTGTCCCTTGGATCCCGCGATCCTGCTCGCACGCGAACATAGACGTGTGCAAGCGCTCAAGATTGCACTGGGTAGCGAACCGCTCTTTACCTCCCACATTGAACCCCTTCTTTTCCGATGGGCCGCGATGGTGCAGGGGCTTCCCTTTGCACCCCGTGGACTCTACTCGAACGAAAACGGTCTACTCGAGGTGGGGCTTGATCGCGCAAGAGCCGCGCTCTGTGTCTTGGACGCGCGAGTGATTGAACCCTATATGCCGCCGATGGCGCGCGACGCGTGGAGTCAACGGCTTCGCGTCGCCCTCGTGGCGGCCGCGTTGTTAACCGACGCCAAGGTGCTCGCCGGAACGCTCATCACGGCGAGCATCGCCGACGGGGAAGCTACCGAGCAATTTATCCCGGGGCTTGAAACGTTGTTGGGCTTTGGCGAACGCCACCGAGGCGCGACCTATACGCTGCGTCGCTTGACTGACCAAGAGCGCGCCCGGCGCCTTTCCATGCTTCCCGGGGATTTGTTACGGTTGTCGCTTACCAACACCACGCGACTGTGGCTTGCCAGTGCACAAAAAGCCAATGGCGAGACGGTGCTCACTGCTCTGCAAACGGCGGTGCAGTGGGAGACGGGCTTGACGGATACCGAGCGGCTCATTGCCGAAGCGGTGGCACAAGGCAGTGCCATGGCGCTCAATCGTCGAGCGCGAGAGCGTGCTCAGATGGAAGGCTCGTCGCCGCTCCTTTTGGGCTTTGGGGAACTCTTTCGAGCGGGGTTGCGTTTCGTCATACTGCGTGGCCTCTGGCCCGTCAATCGCAGTACGTCAGCGCTTATATATGCCGAGGACGGTTTGTACCTCCGGTGGCCTCAGGCCTTGACCGATTTGATGGTCACACTCGAAGAGACTTTTTATTTAAGCAGCGTGCCGGATGAACCCGATCTTGTGGCGGAGCTTTTGGCCGCGCAACACATTGTGGAGAGTTCCCCTGCGGGACTCTATGTCAAAGGGCGGGAGGGCACACCCACGGAGGGCGAAACGTTTTTGGCCTTGTCAGACCCAGCGAGTTACTTGGCGCTAGCGCGTCGAGCGGCCGCTGCCCAAAGTGAGGTGCTCCCTGTCCCCGCGCAGTCGCTTCGCAAGCGCCGACTACCCACCGCCACCGATCTCCCACCCTCGACCTTTTGGATGACCGCAAACGACGTGCGTCTACCGGCCACCATTAAAGCGATTGTTGATCGCGTCAATCGCCTGACGCAACCCACGTCACTGGCGGTTAAAGAAGGGCTCTTTATCCCCGAGGGACTCATCGACACACCGCTCGACGCCCTCGCACACGATCCGCGTTTAGCGCGCTTTTGGGCCTGGCGAGAGCAAACGCTCCCTCAGAGCTCGGTCTTACGGTGGGCTCGCGCCGTACCGTGGTGGCGAGAAGTCGCCGAAGGCCCTTACGTGCGTGAGATGGCCATCTTTAGTGATACGCCACATGTCGAAGAGAAGGTGGTGCTCTCAGGCCTCATTATCAAAAAGGCTGCGCTCACGCTCATGGCGCGCTACGAAGACGGTACCCAAGAAACACGCCCTTGGCCCAAGGGACTCTTGCGACCAACAGCGGACGAAGCGTCGCCTCGGTTGGTGGATGTTGTCTAAGGGCCTCTTCTCTAGTACCCAATTTTAAGAAGGAGGACGAGAAACCATGTTACGCCAACACATTAGCGAAGCGAAAAAGACCCTCTTGAGCGAGAGCTCAGGAACGTCTTCGGGAATGGGTTCGAAGCGTCGAATGCCGCCTGAGGCGTCACCCGTTGTCAACGCGAAACCTCAGAAACGCTCTTTCTCATCGGCAATGATCACCGGGCTTCTCGGCAACAAGATGGACGACCCCGCGTTTGAGCGTGAAGCGCTCGACGTCATGCTCGCGCGTCGGCTTCTCATGCGAGTCGGCCTCCTTTGGGGAGCGACGCTACCCATTTCGCTCTTGGCACCCCCGATGACGGCACTCATCAACACGGCCTTGATCTCGTTGGGCGCCTGGCGCTTGGCCGAAGTGGTGGGATTTTGGCGCTATCGGGCGGACTTGGAAGGGGTGCCGCTCGCCATCACACCGTTTGAAACGCTGCTAGAAAAACTCGCCCTTTGTCTAAAACAGGCGTCTCAGCGCACGGCTTGCCTCAAAACGTTTGACGCAAAGCGCTTTGACGGTGTGCGGCATGGCCGAGGAGCCCTTCTGGCCCTTGGCGAAACCTTCTTCCACTTCCAGCACCTCGGTGCGCTGCAGATGGCGCAGCTCTACGCACAGGCGCTCGATGCCGCCGGCCAGGATGGCCAGGGAGGTGAAGAAATGGGCATAGCGGTCACGCTGCACGATCTGGGTGGAGTGCGGGTCCACGGCCAGGCCCAGACGGGTCAGGGCCTTTTCCTCCAGTTCGGGAGAAAGGAAGGCGTAGGTGCCCACGGCGCCGGAGATCTTGCCCACGCGCACGCTCTCGATACCGGCCTTGACGCGCTCCAGATGGCGCTGGAACTCGGCGTGGAAGCCGGTCATCTTGAGGCCGAAGCTGGTGGGTTCGGCATGGATGCCGTGGGTGCGGCCCATGCAGAGCACGCCCTTGTGCTTGCGGGCCAGGGCTTCCAGAGAAGCCAGCACCTTTTCGATGTCTTCCACGATGAGCTTGCCGGCCTGCATGAACAGATAGCCGTTGGCGGTGTCCACGATGTCGGAAGACGTACAGCCCAGATGGATGTAGCGGGCGTCGGGGCCCACCTTTTCTTCCAGCGAAGTGAGGATCAACCTTGGTGAAATAACTCTTGTTGAAATTACCGGTCATTACCTTACCACCT
>OGXZ01001425.1_pt1 | contig 13675 bp, 10 predicted proteins | sample 1576431 | NCBI WGS metagenome assembly OGXZ01 (sample SAMEA3541590, study PRJEB24748) | human gut metagenome | biome: human gut; feature: human-associated habitat; material: faeces | place: China | collected 2012
GATGGTAAAGCACTTGTTCCTTTCACTAACTGACTGGTTCCATTCTTTAATGTTGCCACGACCGTGAGTCAGCATGAAATTTACTTTTTCCGGAGTAATCTTCTCGGCAGCAATAATGAAATCACCTTCATTTTCACGATCTTCATCATCTACCACAATTACAAAATTACCTTCTTTGAAGTCAGCTATCGCCTCTTCAATGGTATTCAGTCTGATTGGTTCCATACTTTTATATCTTGTTTTCGTTATTAATATCTTTTATTGTCAATTCCACATCCCGGTTCAATGCGATAATCCGCTCCATGTCTTTATTCAGACGTATACGAAAAGCCCAAATCCGGAAATAAAAGAACAGACCAATAGGAATCACAATTCCTATTGCCATATTAAGCCAATAATTATGGAATGGGCGCACATGCGCATTTACAGGGATAATCGGATATTTTTCCAACTTCTGAAGTAGTATCAGTGAACGGGTATTAGACATCTCATCAACCAATGCTTCCATACGGCTGTTTATAGCGATAATTTCCTGATCTTGCCCGCCGGACATCCACAGGCTAAAATAATTGGGTGCCTTGGCCAATCGGTTCTTTTGCATATAAGCCCTACACTCCTCTGAAAGGCCATTCAAATCGAACGGAAGACGTTGATAATCCGGATCATGAATAATAACTTCCTTCTTGGACAGATGTCGGACACTACGTACCCCAAACACTCTTTTGAACCAAGAGATATATACATCCGTATGTAAACTTGAAAAAAATTCCATATCTTTGCATTTTAATCCGCGAACTGGAATTTCAGAGTTCTTCAGTACGAGAAATTGAAATTTGGAGTCTCATATATAAAATAAGGTGAGTTGAAAAGGAGAATCATCTTACTGATGTTTATTGTTTTCTGCGCGGCAGCCGGAGTCTTGGGGCGCGAAAGGAAAACAGATGTCGACAATCTCTTGCTTGACAGGATTTTCGACAAGGGCGACAGCTTGCTGCAATCCAGAACAGACACCTCTCTCTATATATATCACAATTTCAGAATCGACATAAAGAAGAGGAATTTCATTCTTAAACTCCTGCCGTCGATGTATCCCATAGCCAAAGGACGAAGGGAATATCAAGGAGAAAGACTGTTCAGACTAATTATGTCAAATAGAAAAATCAGAGACCTTCAGTCCGTGAGGTCAAGCGGCAACGTGCCACGCAACAAGGACGTGGTGTCGATGATGAAGATCCTGCTGCGGCCCAGAATCTACGGCGCCACAATATTCGACAGCTTCCTGCTCTCGCCGTTTGAGCGCACTAACAGGAGCTTCTACAGATACAAGACGGAGCACAACAAGACCACGGGGCTGATGAGAGTGGCGTTCCGACCACGCTTCAAGAACATACAGCTTGTGGCAGGCTCAGCCAACGTGGACTCGGCGGGCTGCATACACGAAGTGGAATTCAGAGGCACGATCGACGTGATGAAGTTTAGAATCCGCATCCTCATGCAGAAAGACCATCCGCCCATGCCCCACAGCAGCAACGTGAGGACACAGATGCGCTTTATGGGCAACAAGGTGGTGTCGGCATACAACGTGCTCTACCATCTGGACCCTGCCGCCATAGACACGCTCATAGCCCGCAGAACGCAGAACGACCCTACCCCCGACAGTGCCACGACTAGGCGCAACCGGAGAGAGAGCAGCTTATGGAAAGACCTGGGCAGCTATCTCATAGACAGACTGGGCGGCGATTTCGGAGGCAACATGAGGGGGAGCTTCAGAATGTCGCCCATAATAAACCCTCTCTATCTGGGCTACAGCAGCTACAAGGGAGTGACCTATCGCATAAAGCTCAACGGGAACCTAGATTTCAGCCCCAACGCAAGGCTCGGCATGGGTGCGAGGCTCGGATATTCATTCAAGCTCCGACAAGTGTATTTCAACATCCCGATGCGGCTCACACTCGGCAGGCGGCTGACCATAGAGACGGAATACGGAACGGGCAACCATATCTTCAATTCGGAAATCCTCACGCAGCTCAAGCATGAGTCGTACGACTCCATCAGATGGGAGAACCTGAGGCTCGACCTCTTCAAAGACATGTACTGGCGCCTGCGCACAAGTTTCCTCATCAACCCGAGGCTAAGGCTGGGTGCAGGATTCGCCTACCACAGGCGTACGGCGGTGGACCCGCAGGACTTCGCCGCAACGGGCAGGAAACCGAAGTATTACTCCTTCTCCCCCACCCTGCAGCTGGTATGGAGCCCGTGGCTGAATCGGGGCCCCGTACTGACCTACGACTATGAGCGGGGCATAAAGGGAGTGATACGGTCTGACATGAACTACGAGCGCATGGAAATAGACGCCTCGTGGAAAATACCCGTGATGAAACTCCGCGTACTATCGATGAAGATGGGATACGGAATATACACATCAAGAAGCAAGGGGGCCTACTTTCTGGACTACAGGAACTTCAGATACAATTCCATCCCAGAGGGATGGAACGACGACTGGACGGGGGAGTTCCAGCTACTGAACAAAAACTGGTATAACGCCTCGAAATACTACGTGAACAGCAATCTGACCTATGAGTCGCCCCTGCTGCTCGTGTCGAGAATACCATTCGTGGGAAAATTCATCGAGATGGAGAGGCTCTATTGCAACACACTCTTCACAGACAAGCTGCACCCCTATCTGGAGTGTGGCTACGGACTGACAAACCGTCTCTTCTCCATAGGGCTCTTCCTAGGGGTGAGCAACAAGCACTTCGAGGGCACTGGCATCAGAATGAGCATGGAGCTGTTCAGAGACTGGTGAATAAAAAAAAACGACAATAAAACCACACACATGAGTTCACTCACAGTTTACAAGGCAAGTGCCGGCAGCGGAAAGACATTCACGCTTGCCGTGGCATACATAAAGCTGCTCGTAGCCAATCCGGCAAGCTACAGAAACATCCTGGCCGTGACTTTCACAAACAAAGCCACAGAGGAGATGAAAACCAGAATACTGAGCCAGCTCTACGGAATATCACGAGGACTGGCCGAATCTGATGACTATCTGAAAAAGATAGCACTTGAGACACAGATGGCGGAAGACGACATCAGAAAAGCAGCCTCGGCAGCCCTCTCGCTCCTCATACACAACTACGACTATTTCCACGTGGAGACCATCGACACGTTCTTCCAGAGCGTGCTCAGGAACCTCGCGCGCGAACTGGACCTCTCGGCAAACCTCAGAGTGGAACTCAACGATACGGCGGTGGAAAACCAAGCAGTGGACCTCATGATAGAGGAACTCGACAGAAAGTCGCCCCTCTTCTCATGGATTGTGAGGTTCATAATGGAAAACATAGACAAAAACAACAGCTGGAACATCATCGGCTCGGTGAAGGATTTTGGACGGATGATATTCAACGACCAGTATCGCGAAATCGGGAAAGCAGTGAACGAAAAACTCTCCGACAGCAGATTCCTCACCTCCTACCGCACCAAGCTGCGAGCCGAAGAGATTGCCGCACGGGAAATTCTCAAGGAAACAAGCTCTGAATTCTTCAGGCTCATCGGCAAATACGGCATACAGGAAGAGGATTTCAAGGGCGGGCAGAGAAGCGGAATACAGAAATACTTCCACCGACTGGCCGAAGACGACCTCAGCGACAGGAATTTCATACCGAAGACCGTGGCAAACTGCATGGAAAGCGAAGAGAACTGGGTTGCGAAAACCAACAAAAACCGCGACCTCATAATACGGGCAGCACGCGAGAGCCTCATGCCCCTCCTCGAGAGGGCGGAAAAGGAAAGGACGACAGCCGCGACAATAGTGAACTCCGTGGCCGCCACGCTCAAGAACATCAACAACCTCAGACTGCTCAGAGACATAGAAAACAAGGTGAAGGAGATGAACGCCGAGGCAAACAGATTCCTGCTCAGCGACACGCAACACCTGCTGCGAATGATGATAAACGACTCCGACTCGCCATTCATCTTCGAGAAGATAGGAACACATCTCAACCACATCATGATAGACGAATTCCAGGACACGAGCGTAGTGCAATGGAACAACTTCAAGGTGCTGCTCGGCGAATGTCTGAGCCATGCCAAGACCACGCCCCCGGGAGTGACAGACAACCTCATAGTGGGAGACATAAAGCAGAGCATCTACAGATGGAGAGCCGGAGAATGGAGTCTGCTCAGCAATATCGCAGAAGCATTCCCCGGATACTCCGTTAACGTAGAATCGCTCGACACCAACTACCGTTCCGAGCAGAACATCATCCGCTTCAACAACGCATTCTTCCGCTCTGCCATAGCCGCCGAATTCGCCAACGAAAGCAATACAGACCAGAACAATGCGCAGCAGATAAACACAGCCTATGCCGACGTGGAGCAGAAGACTATAAAGAGAGAAGCCAAGGGACTCGTGAGCGTCAGGCTGCTGCCAGCCGAAGGCTACGAAGAAAACACGTTCGCCATACTGGCAGACACCATACACGAACTGCTGCAAAGAGGAGTGAGGCAGCGCGACATAGCTATACTGCTGCGCTCAAACAGATACATACCCGTGCTGGCAAACTATTTCACGGAATGCCATCCCGACATAAACATCGTGAGCGATGAGGCTTTCAGACTCGACCACTCGGTCGCCGTGTGCTGCATCATAGATGCCCTGCGCTATCTGTATGGCGGAGACGACGTGCTCACGAGAGCCTGTCTGACAAAGAAATATTCGCTCGCCACAGGCAACGACACATTCTCCGGCAGTCAAATGACAAATATGAAAGACCAGGGCGACAATCTGCTGCCCGAGGAATATACCGCACACCAGGAAGAGCTGAAAGAACTGCCGCTCTTCGAGCTCTGCGAGGAGCTGCTCCATATCTTCAGGCTCGACCGCATGAAGGAGGACGGAGCATATATCTGCGCATTCTTCGACTATCTCAACGCATACATCAAAGACATGTCGGCAGACGTGGCGGGATTCCTCAGAGAGTGGGACGAAAACCTGCACTCGAGAACCATACAGACCGACGACATCGACGGACTCAGGATAATCAGCATACACAAGAGCAAGGGACTGGAATTCGACAACGTGATAATCCCGTTCTGCGACTGGAAGCTGGAACTATACGGAAACAACATCTGGTGTCATCCCGCCGTGGAGCCGTTCAGCCAGCTGCCCCTCATCCCCATCAGCTATTCACCCACACTCGCAAAGTCTATATATGCCGACGACTACAAGTATGAGCACATGCAGAACACGATAGACAACCTCAACCTGCTCTACGTAGCTTTCACCCGACCGAAGAAGAACCTCTTTGTCGTCGGCAAGCGCAACGCGGCAGGAACACGCTCCATGCTCATAGAGCAGAGCCTGGCGGAAACGGCACAGTCACTAAAAGGAGCCACAATAGAAGGCAAGGACGACAACAGTACAGAACTCACGTTCACATACGGAGAATTCTGCCCTGGCAAGACCAAGGAGGAGGACAAGAAGTCGGGAAACGTGTTCCTGAAGCATGACATCTCTGTGGCTGCCACCATAGAACACCACGAAATACCACTGGAGTTCAGACAAAGCAACAACAGCAAGAAATTCATACAGGAGAACAACGGAGAAGAACAGGAAGAAAACACGGAGCCGAAAGCCGACTATATCAGCACGGGAAACATACTGCACCAGATATTCTCTGGCATCAAGACGGCAGCCGACGTGGAATCCGAGCTCGACAGGTTTGAAGCAGAAGGAATACTCTATGGAGACAACCTGGACCGGGAGAAGCTGCAGAGCCTGCTCAACGGATACCTGACGGGAAACGAACTCGTGGCTGACTGGTTCTCGCCCCGATGGACGCTCTTCAACGAATGCACGATAATCTGCGAGGAAACCGACGAAAAGACCGGAAAGAAGGAAATCGTGGCACGACGACCCGACCGTGTGATGAAAGACGGCGACGAAGTGGTTGTGGTGGACTTCAAGTTCGGAAAGCCCAACGAAAAATATGCCACCCAGGTGAGACAATACATCGGATACCTCAGACAGATGGGCTACGCCAATGTGAGAGGATACATCTGGTATGTATTCAGGAAAGAAATAAAAGAGGTGGAAAAGTAAAAAACAATACATTGGAAAATATGAAAACATTCCTACAGATAGTAGCACAGGATATAATAAGAAAATACGGAAATGACCTGTCGCGCATAGCGATAATCTTCCCGAACAAAAGAGCCTCGCTATTTCTCAACGAAGAACTCTATAGATGTGCCGGCAAGCCCGTGTGGGCGCCAAACTACCTCACCATCAGCGAACTCTTCCGCAAGTATTCCAAGGCAGAAGTGGGAGACCCCATAAAGCTGGTCTGCGACCTGTATAAAAGCTTCGTCAAGATAACAGGCAAAGACGAGACGCTCGACCACTTCTACGACTGGGGTAGAATGCTCATAAGCGATTTCGACGACATAGACAAGAACATGGCTGATGCTGACAAGCTCTTTGCCAACGTGGCCGACATCCATGAATTCGACGACGCTTCTTATCTCACGGAAGAGCAGAAGGAGATTCTCAAAACCTTCTTCAGCAATTTCTCCGAAGACCACAACACAAAGCTGAAAGAACTCTTCCTATCGCTATGGACAAAGCTCAAGGACATATACAACGATTTCAGAGAAAGACTTGCCAGCCAAGGACTTGCATACGAGGGAATGCTGTATAGAGAAGTGATAGAAAATGGCGGAATAGAAAAAGAATTCGACAAATACATCTTCGTAGGATTCAACCTGCTGCAGAAAGTAGAACACCGCCTCTTCCGACATTTCAAGGAAGAAGGCGCAGCCGAGTTCTATTGGGACTACGACGAGTTTTACTGCAACCCGAAACGCACAGCCTCAAGCCACAAGGAAGCGGGAAAATACATCTCAATGTATCTTTCGGAACTGGGAAACTCCCTGCCGCAGGAGGACTACGGGGCGGCTTACGACAACTTCTCAGCCGACAAGACAATATCATTCATAAAAGCCAAGACGGAGAACATACAGGCAAGATTCGTCAGCGAATGGCTGAGGCAAGACGGACACTACAAGGACGGCAGGCGCACGGCAGTGGTGATGTGTGACGAAGGGCTGCTCACGGGCATAATGTATGCAATACCGGAAGAGGTGGAAAACATAAACATCACCACGGGCTACCCCCTATCGCAGGCCCCGGTGTCATCATTCGTGTCGCAGCTGCTCGACCTGCAGACCATCGGACTGAGGACCGACAACGGATTCAGAATCTCCTTCATCCGTAGTCTGCTCACACATCCATTCACCAAATATCTATCCGCAAAAGCCTCAGAACTGCTGAAGGAGCTACAGGTGAAGCGGATTCTATATCCGAAAAACGAAGAGCTTTGGGCAGACAACAGTCTCAAGGCGCTCTTCCTGCCGATGGACTCCAACCTGAAGCTCATGCAATGGCTACTGAACATACTGAAAAACATAGCCGGGAAAAATGAAGACGTGCTCTTCGTTGAGTCGGTATTCAATATGTACACGCTCATAAACAGGATAAAGGGACTCGTGGAGGTAGGCGAACTTGATGTGGACAGGATAACAATACAGAAGCTCCTCAAGCAGCATATCGCAGCCACATCGATACCATTCCACGGAGAACCGGCGATAGGAATACAGATAATGGGAGTGCTGGAAACGAGGAACCTGGACTTTGACCACGTGCTGCTGCTCTCATGCAATGAGGGGAACATGCCAAAGGGAATAAGGGATTCGTCATTCATCCCCTACTCCATACGAAAGGCCTACGGGCTGACAACGGTGGACAACAAGGTGGCCATCTATTCCTACTATTTCTACAGGCTGCTGCAGCGGGCGAAAGACATCACGATTGCATACAACACATCGACGGAAAACGGCAACAAAGGCGAAATGAGCCGCTTCATGCTCCAGCTCATGGTGGAGAGCAGACACGAGATAAACAGGCTCTCGCTGCATGTGGGACAAAGTTCGGTGGAGAAAATCGCCGTAAGGTTTGAGAAGGACGACAACGTGATGAAAATCCTTTCAGCCTACGGCTCCCTCTCGCCAACGGCTCTCAACAGATACCTGCGATGCCCGATGCAGTTCTACTTCAACAACATAGCCGGAATAAGGGAGCCCGACGAGGACATAGAGGAACAGCTCACGAGCAGGGCGTTCGGAAACATATTCCATAATGTGCTCGAAGAAATATACAAGGACTTTGCCGGGAACGGCAAGATGATAACTTCTGAAGTGATAAAACAACTCTCTGAAACACAGAACATCGAGGCCGTGGTGGACAGGATGTTCCAGAAAGAGATGTTCGGAAGCGACGAACGGCTGTGGCGCAAGCTCCACTACAACGGAATGCAGCTCATCAGCCGCACGGTACTCATAAAATACGTGAAGCGGCTTCTCGACATCGATCTGGAACTGACGCCCTTCAGCATCGTGGCACTCGAAAAAGACATGTTCATGAATCTGGACGTGAATACCGACGAGGGAGTAAGGAAAGTGAAGGTGGGAGGAAGAATCGACCGCCTCGACATGGTGAACGACCCCAAGACGGGAAGGCTGACCATCAGAGTGATAGACTACAAGACGGGCGGAAGCGACATAAAGACTCCTGTAGCCACCATCGGAGAGATATTCTCTGCCGACGAAGCCGGCGGAAAGAAACACACAGACTATTATCTGCAGGCGATGCTCTACTCGATGATAGCCCGAAACGACAGGAAACTGAATCCCCAGGAGCTGCCAGTCAGTCCGGCACTAATATTCATCCAACGTGCATTCGGGGAGAACTACGACCCAGTGATCTCGCTGGGCAGACAGAGAATCAACGATGTGGAAGAATATCAGGCGGAGTTCGGAGAGGGGCTGAAAGCCCTTGTGGCAAACATATACGACAGGAAAGAAGCCTTCGCGCCTACCGCCAATCTGAAAATCTGCACATATTGCCCATACAAGCCCTTGTGCGGCAGATAGCGGAAAGGGTAAGACTCCAACCTTCACTTAGGTCGGAATCTTGCCCTCAACAGTAATTGATGCTCAATAGTAACCATCCCTCCCCGACAATCAGGACTCAAGGGTAACCGTCCATCCCCTATAAGGGGGGGGAGGTTAGGTGGGGACTGAAGTAGTAGTAAGACCGTGGTTGCTCGTTTTTGGCAACTCTTGTGACCATTGGGAGTTATCCTGGCAATTAGAATTGCCGCAGATGGCTACTTGAGCAAAAAAATCATTCAAGATAGCTTATACTGCGATATTTTACGTAACTTTGCAAAAAAATAGAAAGACAGACAGTTATATGAATGTTGTTATCAAGGAAACGGATATAATAAAGGCAGCCAACGAAGGCATGGACGAGTTCGTCAACCTGTTCTCAAATGCCATACTCGACAGCATCGGGGGAAGTCTCACGGCTGAAAACATGGCAGAGCTTTCGGCAGACCAAATCACGCTTCTGGCTTATATCTGGCTGAGAGACGAAGTGATGGACGGAGGATTCGTGCAGCTCATACACAACGGCTACGGACCATTCATCTTCGACAACCCTTTCGCAAGGGCGATGAAACAATGGGGACTTCGGGATTTCTCAAAATTACTGTATTCGGCAAGAAAACTATACAATGAAAACAAGGAGGAAATAGAAAGAGAATGCAGCGATGAGGAGTTCATGGCTCTGTTTGAAAGATTCCCTGACTTTGATGATTTCGACGACACGTTCGTGGAAAACGAAGAGGAATGGACTTCAGAAATCGCCCATTACATCGATGGACACATCGATGAATTCGCAAAAATCGAACAGTAAAAGCATCCATATTGTCTGTAGTCTTGACAACACACTTATTATTTCAGTCCAGACTGTAGTCTTGGCTGAATATAGTCTTGACGACATAATGAATTAGAAGAAAAACGTTTTATGAATAAAGAACAGGAATTGTTGAGAAAGAAAAGTCCTGTGAGCATACGCAACAAAAAGGCTTCTTTCGAATATTTCTTCGTAGACACATACACGGCAGGAATAGTGCTGACAGGAACGGAGATAAAGTCCATACGTATGGGCAAGGCTTCGCTCGTGGATACATTCTGCTATATACACAACGGGGAAATATGGGTGAAAGGAATGAATATATCGCCTTATTTCTATGGCTCTTACAACAATCATGAGAGCAAGCGTGACAGGAAACTTCTCTTGAACAAAAAAGAAATCCACAATCTGCAGGAAGACACAAAGCAGGTGGGCTTCACCATCATACCGACGCTCCTCTTCATCGACGACCATGGAAGGGCTAAGCTCGACATAGCCCTATGCCGCGGAAAGAAAGAATTTGACAAGCGTCAGACTCTCAAAGAGAAAGAAGACAGAAGAGAAATGGACAGGGCAAGGAAAAGATTCTGACAAATGTAGAAAGATATTTTGTCGGATGCAAGAGAAAATCCCTTTGATATGAAAATAAAGAATATAATGTTTGACTTGGGTGGCGTGATAATGACCATCGACCAGCCAAGTGCAGTAAAGAGATTCAAGGAAATAGGACTGGAGGACGCAGAGCGGCGCCTTGACCCCTATACCCAGAGCGGAATATTCGGAGACCTGGAAGAAGGAAAGATCACGGCTGACGAATTTATCCGCGAACTCAGCAAGCTCTGCCACAGGGAACTGACTTTCGATGAATGCAAATACGCATGGAGAGGATACACGAAAGAGGTGCCTCTCAGAAACATAAAAGTCCTGGACAAACTTAAAAGCATGGGCTACAGACTGATTCTCATCTCAAACACAAACCCTTTCATGATGAGCTGGGGGATGAGCGACGGCTTCTCAGGCGACGGACGAAGCATAGCAGATTTCTTCGATTCTCTATACATGAGCTTCAAGATGAAGATGATGAAGCCGAACAGGAAAATGTTTGAGGAAATCATTTCTAAAGAAAGTATTCTGCCAGAGGAAACTCTCTTCGTTGACGACGGACCGGCAAATATAGAAATGGGAAAGAATCTGGGATTCAAGACGTTCTGCCCCCAAAACGGAGAGGATTGGACGAAGGAGCTCCTTGACGCCCTTGAAGCTCTGAACGCAAGATAGAAGATCAAAACTTAATATATCATGTTTAAGAAGAAAAGAAGATGGCATTGTCTGTCAGGACAAGAGCCAACTGAGCTTGACAAGAAGGTAATGTATTGGGAAAACAAAGGTAAAGAGGTTCCGACACGTGACCTCATCCGAACTCCCGAAGAAATAGAAGGAATAAAGCGTAGCGGCATCGTCAACACAGGAGTGCTCGACGAAGTGGCAAAACAGATACATGCCGGCATGAACACTCTGGAGATTGACAAAATCTGCTATGACTATTGCGTAGCCCATGGCGCAACTCCAGCATGCCTCAATTATGAAGGTTACCCCAAAAGCGTGTGTACGAGCATCAATGAAGTGGTGTGCCACGGAATACCTAAGGAGGAGGATGTCTTGCAGGAGGGCGACATCGTCAACGTTGACTTCACCACAATACTTGACGGATATTTCGCCGACGCCTCACGAATGTTCATTATCGGCAAGACTACTCCTGAGAAGGAGCAGCTCGTGAGAGTGGCAAAGGAATGCCTCGAAATTGGAGCTGAAGCGGCAAAGCCGTATTCTTTCGTCGGAGATATAGGTCACGCAATACAGAAACATGCTGAGAAATACCACTACGGTGTGGTAAGAGACTTGTGTGGACACGGTGTGGGACTGAAATTCCACGAAGAGCCTGAGGTACTGCATTTCGGACATCGTGGAACAGGAATGCTACTCGTGCCAGGCATGGTTTTCACCATCGAGCCGATGATCAATATGGGAACATGGCAGGTATTCATCGATGAAGACGATGAATATGGATGGGAAGTAATCACGGGTGACGAAAAACCGAGCGCACAATGGGAGCACACTTTTCTAATGACTGAACATGGAGTGGAGATTCTCACCCACTAAAGGCTGAGGCTTGAAAATTTCTGATTATGGAACAAAAGGATATATATATATTAGGAATAGAAAGCAGCTGCGACGATACTTCGGCTGCTGTCTTGAAAAACGGAGTGCTGCTGAGCAATGTCACGGCTTCGCAAGATGTGCACATGGCATATGGCGGCGTTGTTCCTGAACTTGCGTCGAGAGCACATCAGCAAAACGTCGTGCCCGTGGTTGACCAGGCTATAAAAAGAGCCGGTATAACCAAAGAACAACTGTCGGCTGTGGCTTTCACAAGAGGTCCGGGCCTTATGGGCTCGCTGCTCGTGGGCGTAAGTTTTGCCAAAGGCTTCGCACGCTCGTTGGGCATTCCGCTAATCGACGTGAACCATCTCCAGGGTCATGTCATGGCTCACTTCATAAAAGAAAGCGATGACGACAACTCTGCTCCCCCACTCCCGTTCTTATGTCTGCTCGTAAGCGGCGGAAACTCACAGATAGTCAAGGTGAACTCATACAAGGACATGGAGCTACTGGGACAGACTATCGACGATGCTGCCGGCGAAGCAATAGACAAATGCTCAAAGGTGATGGGACTCGGATATCCGGGCGGTCCTATCATAGACAAGCTGGCACGCAAGGGAAACCCCTTGGCATATAAGTTCGCTGAGCCTCATATAGCCAATCTGGACTACAGCTTCAGCGGACTCAAGACTTCTTTCCTCTATAGTCTACGTGAATGGATAAAGGACGATCCGGAATTCATCGAACATCACAAGGAGGACATCGCGGCAAGTCTTGAGCATACGATAGTGGACATCTTGATGAAGAAACTTCGTCTAGCCGTGAAGCAGACGGGCATAAAGCACGTGGCTGTGGCAGGAGGCGTGAGTGCGAACAACGGACTGCGGAATGCTTTCAAAGACCATGCGAAACGTTATCATTGGGATATCTACATCCCAAAGTTCAGCTATACAACCGACAATGCGGCCATGATAGCCATAACGGGATATTATAAATATATGGACAAGGAATTCTGTCCGATAGACGCTCCGGCGTTTTCTAAAGTAACGTTCAAATAAAACAAAATCAAACACAATGGGTTTCGAAAACAAAATACTTAGTAGAGAGATCAGCCAACTGATATGGGAAAACGGCAAAACCCTCGGCACTGCTGAGAGTTGCACCGGCGGACGTATCGCAGAGTCTATCATCGCCATGCCAGGTGCTTCCAATTATTTCAAGGGGGGGATCGTTTCCTATACCAATGAGATAAAGGAGAGAATCCTCGGCATCAGCCACAATCTTCTGGAAGAGAAGACTGCCGTATGCGAGGATGTAGCGATAGAGATGGTGAAAGGCGCCATAAAGGTTCTTGATGTTGACTATGCCATTTCGGCAACCGGTTTTGCCGGTCCTGGCGGAGGCACGGGCGATATTCCGGTGGGTACGATCTGGCTTGCCTGCGGCAACAAGGATGATATCGTGACAATGAAGCTGGAAGACGACTTCGGCAGAGACATAAATCTTGCAAATGCCACGACAAAGGCTCTTCAGATGTTTCTGCAATATCTGCTCGACCGAAGCGAAAAAAGCGATGATGACGGCGAACCGACTCCGACATTTGGAGTTGTGGAATGATTAAGAAACTATCATCAAAGTCATACAATCGAGTAGGAGGAAAACGAAGCAGTTTTCTTCCTACTTTCGTTTTCCGACCTC
>OGXZ01001429.1_pt1 | contig 13636 bp, 11 predicted proteins | sample 1576431 | NCBI WGS metagenome assembly OGXZ01 (sample SAMEA3541590, study PRJEB24748) | human gut metagenome | biome: human gut; feature: human-associated habitat; material: faeces | place: China | collected 2012
CAATAGCTGCGTCCAAAAGTTCAGTCTGCTCCTTCTCCATCTTCAATGAAGAGTACATAGAGTTCAAACCATCGAGAACAACCTCATTGGTCTCGTCCTTTGCAAAGATATCCTTGAGCTTGTTAACATAGGCAAGAGAATCCTCGTGAGTCTTCAAGCCGTCCTTCATCACATAGAGCTTGAGGTTGAGGGCATCCTTAGCCTCCTTCTCGCTCTTCATGGCAATGTCGCAATACTTCTCGCAACGGGCAGCATCCTTAGCCTGATATGCATAACGGGCTGTGAAGAGAGCTACCTGACCGATATACTCCTTCTCGCTATCCTTCTGCTTCTGATCTACAGAAGCGAAGAGAGGAGCATTGTCTGTATCGAGGAATGTTCCCCAATATTTCAATACATCAGCCTCCTTGTTGTTCTGAGCTGCAGTCTGACCAGCATTAACGAGCTGAACACGAGCACCCCATACACGAGTAGCGTTGTTGTTAAACTTAGGAGCAACCTTACCCTTAGCGTTAGGAAGCTGGTCGTACTTGTAGCACTCAATAGCATTGATCAATGCATTGTAAGCGCCCTCAGACATAGCAGCCTCGTCAACCGGGTCGTTCTTCTTCATGATCTGATTGGTCTGCTGGATGCTCTGCTGGTCGTTGAACTGCTTCATAGCGAGATCAACGAGCTTGTTGTAAGCCTTGGCCTTCTCTGCATCGTTTGCCATCTGACCTAAATTCTGCTTAACCAAAGCCTCAGCCTCGGCATAAGTCTTAGCCTTCATGACTGCCTTGAGAGCGTCACTGTCGCCTGCGAATGCTGATGTGGCACCTAGTACCATCATTGCAGCTACTAAAAACTTTTTCATTTTTCTTAATGATTTTAAAAGTTGTTATTATTTATTTTTACGCGTCTTTTCTTTTATTCGAAATCTACGTTGTTTGAGTCCGCATTCTCTGATTCTGATGCTTCGTCTGCGAGATGAGCCTCAGCCTCGGCAGCCTCTTCAGCTGTCTTGGCACCAACGGTATCATTCTCTATCTCCTCGCTCTTCTTTGCCCAAGCAGAACGGCTCTCCTCTTCTACAGAAGCCTCGAGCTCTGAACTCATCACCTTGCATACGCTGGCAATGACATCATTCTTCTTAGCAAGGTTGATGAGGCGCACACCCTGGGTAGCACGGCCCATGACACGGCAATCAGCTACTGCAAGACGAATCACGATACCACTCTGGTTGATAATCATGAGGTCGTTATCATCGGTTACGTTCTTGATAGCTACCAGTCGACCGGTCTTATCGGTAATACTCAGTGTCTTCACACCCTTACCGCCACGCTTGGTAACGCGGTAATCGAGTACATCAGAACGCTTACCATAACCCTGCTCGCTCACTACCATCACGGTTTCCTTTTCAGGATCGTTGACAACAATCATACCTACTACGGCATCATCACCCTCATCAAGGCGCATACCACGAACACCGGTACTCAAACGCGTTGACAGGGAATCCGGGTGGGCGAACGCGGTCGAGGCGATGCTTTCCATCCTCGAATCGACCGGCGGGGCGGACCGCGCCGGTGTCACACTGCTCGCGGCCAGGCTCGCCGAGGGCGTGGCGGGTATCGAATACGACGATGACAGGCCGGATCTGAGTGAATACGACATCGCGTTCACCGCGGACGTCGGCGTGCAGGGAGGCGGGCGATGAACACGAAGACGGACGAAGGGCTCTACGAGAAGGCCCGCAAGCTGTTCATCTCCAAGGCGAGCATCGACGAATTCGCCGGCTGGGCCACGCCCCGCCAGGTCGACGCCGTCCACCGCCTGCTCGACACGGAACTGGCGAACAGGGAACGCGCGAAGCACGACAGGCTCCTGCGCCGCGCCCGGTTCCCCGTCGTCAAGGGTCTCGACGGCTACGACTTCACGAACGTCAGGCTCCCCGACGGCTACATGCTCGATGAGCTCCTAGGGCTCGGTTTCATCCCGCGCGCGCAGGATCTGGCGTTCTACGGCAAGACCGGGCGCGGAAAGACACATCTCGCGATCGGGCTGGGCATGAAGGCGATCGACATGGGGCTGGGCGTGCGGTTCCATCAGACCGCCGAGCTCGTCCTCCAGCTGGGCAAGGCCAAACGCGACGGCACGCTCGAGACGATGCTCCGGGACATCGGCCGTGCCGACCTGATCATACTGGACGAGTTCGGCTACGTACCCTTCGACATCGACGGGGCGCGCCTGCTCTACCAGATCATCGCGGGCAGCTACGAAAGAGGAGCATCATATTCACCACGAACATCGAGTTCAGTAAATGGGGCACGGTCTTCGCGGACGACAAACTCGCCGCAGCGATCATCGACCGCATCGTGCACCACGGGCGGCTCCTCGAGTTCACCGGCCAGAGCCGCCGCGTCAGTGAGGCCCTCATGTTCGGCAGGAACACCTCCGCGCAACCGGAAAAATAAGGAAAATGCATGCAACTGCCTAAACCCGAAAAAAATACATGACTAAACACGAAACACCGACTTGACGAAATACAGCACCGGCGTTTCTTCCAGGCGCGGCGAACGCCACGGGCGCTCTACAGCGACGAGCAGAAACAGGCCGCGGTGGACCATTACCTCGAATACGGCAGACGGCTCAGCCGCACCATGCGGATGCTGGGATATCCGAAAAGCAAGGAGCTGCTCATGGCGTGGATCGACGAGCTCGCGCCCGGCCAACGCAAACTGAGGCACGGGCCTGTCCCCGAGAAGTTGAAACGGAAAGCGGTGGTCGCGGTCGCGTCCGGACGGTTGAAATCACATGAGGCGGCCGCCGAGCTGGGCGTGCAGGGCACGACCGTGCGAGAATGGAAACGGCAGATGCTCGCGAAGTCCGAGGAGGCGCCTGTGGCCAGACCCGGGAAAAGAAGGACCATCGTGGAATCCAAGGAGCCATCCGGCAAACCGACCGTGGCCCCAAACGCGTCGGACGCGGCCGGTCTGGCGGACGCGGTGGCGTTGATGGAAAGGAGGTTGGCGGAGATGCAGGCCTGTCTGGACGAGTTGGACGCCGATGTCGAACGGCAGCGGCGGGAGAAGAAGGAGCTCGACATCGAGATCGCGATCCGGAAGGGCGCGTTGAAGCTGTTGGGAAAAGAGCCGGGCGCAGACCCGGAAAAGCCCGGCCAGCCGAGAGAAGACGCTCCTCGTCAAGACCGCTGGCGAGACGCTGGGCGTGACGGCCAGGAGCCTGCTGCCCGTGGTCGGCATCGCGCGCAGCACGTACCACTACCAGCCCGACGCCATGAAACGCCCCGACAAGGACGCTTCCCTCCTGGAGCTCGTGCGCGAGGCGTCCCGGGAACAGCGAACGCCGCTACGGGTACAAGCGGATCCATCTGGAGCTGAAAAGCATGGGCGTCAGGGTATCGGCCAAGCGGGTCATGAGGCTGATGACTAGGCATGGCCTGGTGCCGTTGTTCAAAAGCGCGAAGCGGTACAGCTCGTACAAGGGCGAGCTGACCAAGGCACCGGCGAATCTGGTGAACCGCGACTTCCACGCCGAGCGGCCGAACATGCTGTGGGTCACGGACCTCACGGAGTTCTCCATCCCCGCGGGCAAGGCCTACCTGTCGCCCGTGATCGACTGCTACGACGGCATGCCGGTCGCCTGGACGATAGGCACGAGCCCGAACGCGGCGTTGGACAACGGCATGCTCGCCGACGCCTGCTCCACGCTCAAGGACGGTGAGAAGCCGATCATCCACAGTGATCGCGGCTGCCACTACCGGTGGCCCGAGTGGATCCGCATCTGCAAGGACAACAACCTGACGCGTTCGATGAGCGCGAAAGGCTGTTCTCCGGACAACGCGGCCGCGGAGGGGTTCTTCGGTCGTCTCAAGCAGGAGTTCTTCCACAAGCGCAGCTTCGCGGGCGTCTCGATGGACGGGTTCATCGAGACGCTGGACGACTACATGGTCTGGTATCGGGACAAGAGGATCAAGACGGAGTTCGGCATGAGCATCATGGATCGTCTACGCGAGCTCGGTCTTGTGGCATGCTTGGTGGTGATGGAATCAATGACGAGTCCAACAAAACAGCATCAGCCCAATGTTGCGACATTGCACAGCAATCACAGAAACATAAAGCGGAACCAAGAGCTACAAAATTCCAAATTTGAATAAATCCTCGCCGGAATCGGCACTTGCTTTGGTTGTGTATCTCCGTTCGACGTTTACAGTCTTGCACGCCTTTACTCACTTTTGCAACAAAAGCCACTTACGGAAAGGCTTGATCCGTGCCAATAGAATACAGCAGCACAACGAAATTAAAAAGATGGTGATTGGATTAAGCGACATAATCCGCGCGGAATGAGCTCCTTGCGGAATCAACTTAGACAGTATCTCATGAACCAATGGATGCGCCATATAAATCCCGAAAGCATAACCAGCCAAACACTGCAAAACCTCGGCAAAAGGTACTGGACAATGATACCATACCGATGAGTGAATCATCCAGTTGGCGAAAGCAAAGGCGGTAAACGCAATTGGGAAGAATCCAGCAGTGACAAGGAACAATTCCTTAGTTAAACTCAGCTCCATTGAACTTAATCCCCATAGCAAGACCAAAGAAAGCAATGCCAACGGAATACAAACCGTATGTTTACCACTGTTAAATAGATCTTTTTTAATTGCATAGCCCAGAAGCATGTAAAGAATACCGAGGGCTCCACGCCCGGTGAATCCGCCTAGCGTCATTTCATAATCAGAATTGCCTCCCAACCAGTTATAGACCATCTGTATCGTTGGAAACACAAAAGTAAAAACAATGCCTACTACAATTATCATGCGAATATACTTGTCAGCATTCTGCTCAAAAGACCGTATAAAAGACGCAAGAATCGGTATGAACAGATAAATGCCGAGAAGCATCTGCATGTACCAAAAATGAATCATAAGAGGATCGCCAATCAGCAGCATTGTATGAAGTCCTTCCACAATGTTGCTGACCGAAGGATCCGTCGCTAGTTTCGCAATCATCGCAACGCAAGCCCATGATTCAAAAGAAACCAGTAATGGCAGGTAATTATGTTTTAAAAATCGTTTGAGCTTGGGACCGGAATAATCCCTATCGAGCATAAGATAACCCGTAATAATCAGGAACAGCGGCACACCGATTTTAGAGAGCGAACCAATTGCGGCAGAGGCAAAAATCCTCCACCCCCCGCTAATAATTGGAACAGGCAAGCTATGGACACAAACCACAGCAACGATAGCAACAACTCGAAGAAAATCAATAGCAACAGAACGCTGGCTATTGATGACATTCTTCGGCATTGATTTTGAATTATTCACACCTGTTACTCTCTCTTCTTTCCAAGCAAAGCGGCTTCTCATGAACAGTCCCATTGCTACAGTCCAATATTTTCTCAGACTCGTGTGACAATACTTTCCGGAGTACGGCGAATCGAACGGCATACAGGCACTTGTATGTGATCAAATAAAGGTGTTCAGCGTCGGCACTTGTTTCTGTACACCCTGAGCGTTCAATTTGGACAGTGTCGTCGGTGGTGGTGCCGGTGGGATGAGAACGCCGGCATCGTCCGGGTCCTTGGTAGATTCCCGAGTGCCTGTCAACCAAACTGATGGTTCCCGGGAGGAAAGGAAATGACGACACCGGTGTGTGTCCGACAGCGTATCAGGCAGCTCGACCGCCAAGGTTTGACGCATAAGGAGATATCACAAAGGCTCGGCGTATCTGTGTCTGTTCAATAGAAGTTAGGCCGATGCGGCGTAACTATTCAGTCCGAAAAAGCGGTAGGAATTAGTCCGTTTCACCGAAATGGCGAGATGAAGGGCACCGGCCCGCCATAACCCGGCTATTTTCCCGAGTCGAGACACATTCGGCCGACAAGGCCACTCGGGAAAGGAAAGGAATGACGGAACCGGTGTCGATACAACAACGTATCAGGATTCTCGACGCCCAGGGCGTGTCATGGCGCGAAATCGCCAGACGCCTTGGCGTGTGTGCATGCCGACCTCGCCGAGCAGCGGAGTCGGATTCGCTCAAAACTGGAGGTCCGGCTGAGCTTATGCGCAACTCCTATATGCTGCTGTATTGACTAATGGCTCGTGGGCAAGCTTGACGAACAGTTCAGACGGTTCCTGCTCGAGCTCATGTGCGCTACGAACAGTGCCAGTACCGTATTTGCGCCCCAGTTGACAACTAGGGAATGGCACAGCCGTCTCGGTGGCGACGCCATCGCCGATGCCATCCTCGACCGGTGCGCAACGCGGTATGGATCGGCGCTGGCGAGTTCAACGTGAGGCAACGGTACGGGCAGTCTTTGAATCCTGACCACAAGGGGGCAGTGGCCTTGGAATGGTCCGCCACTGGTCTTCTTCGACAATAACGGTGGTCTTGAAAGGGAATATCAGTAGCCTTGAAAACTACAAATATTTACGTGGGTGGTTGCCGCTATCGGTGGCTTAAATGGATCTGTATCTGCAGGGAGCATGATCTGACGCATTCGATGGGCGCGTAAAGGGATACAGCCCAGATAACGCGGCAGCGAAGGACTTCTTCGGCTGACTCAAGCAAGATCTCTTTCATAAACGAAACTTCGCGAGTGTCCCCATGGACGAATTCGTCGGCATGCTCGACGAATGCATGGCCTGGTATCGCGATAAGCGCATCAAGACGGTCGGCCTGAGCATCATGGATTGTCGACATAACTCGGTTTCATGGCATGATTGGTGGTGATGGAATCAATGACGAGTCCAGTAAAACGTCGCCAGCCTCAAGTCACGCGCAGAAGCAAGACGCCGGTGGCGATGAAGCCCACGGAGGGCGCGGGAGCAGAGACTCAGTGGTGGACAGGAAACTCAAAACGTTGGGGCCGAATCACCCGCACATGGGATTTTACTTACATGCGCATGACGGACTCGTTCCAACTACACCAGATTCGTCACCAACGCGTATACCAGGAGAATCAACAGCTGACACGCACTACAATCATGGCCGTTGCAGACATTGAGCAGTCCATCACTTAGGCATGCGATATGCAGCAGTACAAGGGGCTCGTGCACCACAGCGACCATGGAGCACAATATATTAGCGATACGCAGCACGCGTATCAATGAATACAGATGCTACCCGTCGACCAACATGATTGGAGACTTCTACGGCAACGCCATGACCGGAAGTCATCAACGATGGCGCGAACAAGGCTGAACTGATCTGGCAACGTGAGAACCATTCGCCAATCTTTCAGTTCTGAAACTGGCGACGTTCCTGCAGGTCTCATGGTGAGATCCAAAGAGTCTGCACCACTCACTGGGGCGCAGACTGTGGAATGGAACCGACTGAAACCGAATGCTATCAAAATCAAGCGGAGTAACCCGTCTCACTATAACAAGGAGGAACAAAAACGAGTCACATCATCATATATTTCCCAGGATATTAATGCGGCATACAAAATAACACCCATCAATTCATTAATCTGGTATTTTGCTTTCTAAGTCATTAAGTATCTTTGATATCAAATTCTCCACCGTATCATCTGTTGGATGAATTGAACTCCATGATACAAATATAAAATCTAAATAGAAAGAAATTGTCTTGGCTCTCTTATGAAAATATAAACTTTCCATTTTAGATGCAAATGAGTACGGATACCTCTGAAAATTCGCTTGAAGAATTGTTATACAATCATTCAAATCTTGAGTATTATTTATATTGTCGATAACTGCTTTCTTGCTTTTTTCATTAGCGGAGTACGTAAAATCACGCAGGAGAAGATTCATAACCATGCAATAGATTGAAAAATCTTTCAGGTAGTCAAGTGACGCTTCTCGCTGCCGTAAAATCCTTTCCTTCACCAAGTCTATGCCATGATGAAACTCAAGGCTCGTAGACTCAGTAAAGCTAGGATTGACATCAAAGTTAAGATGATCAATCCCAAGATCATTCTCGAAACCATAAACGACTGACAGCATAGTTTTTTGTCAGGAAAACAAGGAGAGCCATGTGCCCTATTTGCAAGCAAGTCATTATACACGTCTCTGAAATCATTCAGAGCTTCAGAATCACAATATTGAGTGAGACCAGCATTAGAAATCGCCGTACACTTATTGGCTTGGGATGAAATATCAATAAAATTTTCATTGATTGTGCAGCGCATTGCCTTTATCGCCCTCGCAAGAATCGAAAGTGTATCGTCATCTGTCACGAGTATTGTATTGTTGGAATCGGAAAGTTCTTTATACCTAATCAGCGAGAGATATGTGATGTCCCATGCTCCAGACAAAACTTGCTTACGTTTGTCCTTTGAGCTTATTTTAAAGAATCTGCCCTCAAGTTGTTGACGAATCTTAATATTACCACAATAAAGAAGGATTGCAATAGGAATAACCATAGGAGGAAGATAATTAAAGTCCACAAAACGTTTTAAAAATTCTTAATATGACAAATCCTGTTTCCTGAATCTTTTTGTTGAATATGCACTTTTAAAGACAACAAGTAAGATGGAAGGAAAATTGTCCATAAATCCTCCTTTGCATTACTGACTATGCGCGCAATTTCATGCTCAAGTGCATCTTCTCCGATGTCATAAGGCCCATAAGACCGCATCCACTTATCCAACACCTCGAGAGGCAGTGATGTTAAAGCAATCGCCAAAGCACAATCTTCGAATACCTTGAAGACTTAGTTCGCCAGAATGGAAACCGGAACATTCAATTGTTGCCAGGACTCCAGAAACTTCAGGGTTTCCAAATTTAGCTAATTCATGTAATAAAGCAACTGCTTTCACAGAACCGAGATCATTTGAGTCATACTCTTTTTTTACACAAAGAGGAAAGCTTAGATACGACATTAGTATCCAACACAAATCGCGAAACCTTAAAATCTTTTTCATCTTGCATGCCGATATAGTGAAATGTCCGCCGTTGTCTATTAGTCATAATGTTTCTTCTTGATTGTCCTCAAAGTTCTAGCAGTGCCCAACCGTTTTCGATTCACGAATATAATACGATTTTTTACTGCTTATAAACATTTGCTTGTTCCACGGTCACCGTTATTGTGCATTAAGGTCGCCGGTTAGGTCCCTTTATACTATACGAGACATGGGTAGAGAGAAACTGCCAGCAATTATATTCCATCAAATCAGGATGACATGTGTAGCACTTAATATGAGCACCATCGGACGCTCCCTTGTTATGTTGTTTATTTGGCCTATTTCATGCGGGAGTGCTTTATTCCAGTAGGATTCGCTGTGGAAGAGGATAGTCCTGCCGTGATACACGATACAGTCTATGACCACGACGACCATGTCGCCATCGCCGAACACGTCGTCTTAGTTGCTGAACTCGAGGTTCGAGGCGAATATGATGCTCTTGGTCTCATAGCCACCTACGATGATTTGGAACAGGAGACGCGCCGTGTCAATGCCGATAGACAGGTATTTGAACTCGTCAATGATGACCGACCCGGCCTTGTCTATCGTTTTGAGCTCGATGCTAAGTCAATTCTCATCCCTGGTCTCCTTAAACGCCATGACCAAGCCCGAGACAGGGAGAACCGCATAAGAATCATGTGCCCAGGCGAGGACGCCGATCGCGATAATCAGATGGGTCTTGTCGCATCCTACATCCCCGTAGCGAGCACGAGGGGACTATATTCCAGTTGTAGTCGTCGAAGGCTTGTCTTGGGAAACCGACCTATGAGCAGTCGTCGTCTGTATTTTGATGCTCCTAAATCGGTGTTTCGCGATTAGGCATGAAAAATTTTGGTTTGACGGAGGCGATGTTAATGTGCACTGCTTGGCCACTATGTTCCCGCAATCGAATATGCGGTACGTGGCCGTGATGCCTGTCAAGAACGTGAAATGCGTGTGCGAGGGGCTGGTCTAGTTCTTCGCATGCATCAGGTGTTTTTTTTGGGGGGGGGCAATGTTGAGTCCAACAAAACGACTCCAACCTCGCTGTATGGGTTTATTTGACCATAAACAGCTTTTTGCAAGCCTAATGGTCGCTTCTATAGACGAGTCGCGCCTCGATTATCGAATCGTTCTCAATCCAATAATCGAGGCGCGACTCAGTCAGGAATCGAGTCCAGCGCGTTCCCTGACTACTGCTTGGCCGTCGCCGCGCAGTTTGGTGTGACGTCGCCAATCACCTGGCCGCCGGAGACCGCCATGGTGGAACCGGACGCCTGGTACAGCTTGCCCGCGTTGTTGTCCCACTTGCTGTCATCCGGGGTGAACGCCACGCCGACGCGCGCGCCCTTGGAATCCGGAATCGTGGCCTTCATCCATCCATCGCAGGCCTTGGTCATCTGGACGCTGCCGGTCCTGTTCGGGGTCGAGTACACGCGGTAGACCATCTTCGCGTCCTTCCAGCCGGAAGGCAGCTTGTAGTACACCGTCATCGGCTGCTTCGGCACGTCCGTGACCGTCACCGTGACGCTCGCGCTCTTGCCGCCCGCGGTGGCCTTGATCGTGGCGGTGCCGGCCTTCGACCCGGCGGTGACCACGCCGGTGCCCATCACGTTCGCGACGGAGCTGTCCGAGCTCGTCCAGGTGACCTTGCGGTCCGTCGCGTTGTCGGGCTTGACCGTCGCGGTCAGCTGCGCGCTCGCCCCGGACTTCAGGGAGAGCTTGCCGCCGCTCACACCATCACCGGAGACCGACACCGACTCGACCGAGACCGGATTATCAGTCACAGTAACAACAACCGAAGCCGTCTTACCGCCAGCAGTCGCTGTAATCGTTGCAGTACCAGCCTTCACAGCGGTGACTTTGCCATCGGATACCTTAGCCACAGAACTATTCGAGCTGGTCCAAGAAACCGTCTTGTCCGTCGCGTTCGACGGGGTCACGGTGGCCGTCAATTGCACGCTCGCTCCCAACTTCAGGCTCAGCTTGCCGTCGCTCACACCGGAACCCGAAATCGAGACCGAAGAGACCGGAACCGGCTGCGGGGTGTTGCAGTTCACCGCACTCACCGCGGCGGAAGAGCCATCCCAGCTGACCTTGCCGGAGAACTCGATACCGGGCTGGCTGGCGCCAGGGGTCTGCGCGCCGGAACCGTTGGTGAAGATCACCCGGTACTTGCCTTCGCCCAGATCCGGTACCTCGTACTTGTAGGCGCCGGCCTTCGCACAGGAATCGTCAGCGGTCAGCTGGGTCATTTCAACGCCCGGCCAGTTGCCATTATTCTTGGACGTGGTGTCGTTGTACACGTAGGCGTAGATCTTGCTCCAGCCGGAAGGCTTGGTGGCGTAGATCACGTTGGAGACTTCCGGCTTCACGCCGGTGATCGTGATGGTAATGGAGTTGGATTTCTTATTTGTACCGGCAGTGGCGGTGATCTTCACCGTTCCCGCCTTAAGACCGGAAACCTTGCCCTTGGAATCGACGGTGGCAACAGAAGTGTCGGAAGAAGTCCAAGTCACGGAAGGACGCTTGCCCGCCGGATCGGTTGTCACATCCGCCTTGAGCTGCATGCTCTGTACGGAAGCGAGATCCATGGAAGTGTCGCCGGAAACCTTGATGGCAGTAACGGTCACATTCCTTGAATGGCAAGGCTCTTTGGCGTCAATGTAGCAATCCGGATCCAGACCGTTCTTCTCCATATACTCCATGCAATATTTGTCGCACGGGCTGGAAGTGCCGTCACTCGGGTCATAAGTAGGATCGCCATACTTGGTGTAAGAGTACGTGTGCTTGATGGTTTCGCCGTCTGCACCGGTGCCCTTCACCGTGACCGTCACCACTTCATCCGACTTGGCCTTGCTGCCGATTTCAATGGTGTCGCCGTCCTTGAAGGAACCGGATTGACCGTCGGAAGTGGAATAGGTGGTGTTGGTGGACTGGTAGGACCGGAGAGTGACCGTCTTAGATTCGCCCGGAATGGTGCCCTTGTTCGGATACGCCTCGGCGGTGGAGACCTTGCCGGAACGGGTCTTATTGGAAAACGCCGCGATGGACTGGCCCTTCACTGTGCCGGAGGTAACCTTGCCACCGGAAACGGTGATGGTGGAACCGGTCACTTCATCCGTATAGGTGCCGTTGGCGAGTTTGGTGGACTGACCTGCAAGATTCTTGTCGGAACCGTTCGCATTGGCCACCACCATGCCGTCCTGGGCTGCGGAACCGGCATAACGCTCAACCATCAGGCAGTTGTCGTCGCCGCAGTTGGAGACGTTTGACGCTTCGCCGACCATGGCGTTGCGGAAGTGGTTGACGGCCACGACTTCCGGGTCCTTCCACAGGTCGGAGCCGGCGTCGCCGAGCTTGGAGTTCTCGGTGAACGGACCGCTGCCATTACCATACGTGCCGACGCCACCAGTGCCATACGTGCCGCCGTCCTTGTACGGGCGGTCGAAGAACAGGCTCATGCCGTTCTTCTGCGCGGTCACGCCGGCCCAGCCGTACTTGATCCATTCGTCGGAGAGCTCCTGCGGGATGTTGGCCTCGCCATTGGCGAAGTTATCGTGCGATTCCACCCAGTTCACGGACTTGTCCTCGGTCACCTTGCTGTGCGAGGTGAAGTGGCTTGCGCCCAGATTCTTGAACTGTACGGCGTTGCGGACCTCATGGCCGTAACTGGAATCGGTGATGCCGCCACCGCCAACGGAGCTCTTGTTGAACAGATCGGCATAGTCGGCTTCACGCACATTGGCGTCTTCCAGCACTTCGCCATACTGGTACTGTGCGCCGTTCTGCAGAATCGTGTTCCAATAGTTCGACTGCTTGCCGCCGAAGACCTCATCGGAAAGCTCGATATGCTTGGCCGCATCGTAGCGGAAACCGTCGGCGCCATCGGCCACGGTCTGCTTGAGCAGATCAGCCATGCCCTGAGTGACAGTATCGTCCTGCGTGTTCAGATCCCACAGGCCGGAGAGCTTGTGCTGGGTGCAGTCCTCACGGTTGTTGTAATCGGAGATCTGTTTGTCTTCGTGGAAGTAGTCCTTGTTCTTCCACTTGCCCTCGATCACATCGAAATCGGAAGTGAAATGGTTGGACACGGAATCGACGATGATGCGCAGGCCGTACTGGTGCGCCAGCTTGCACATTTCCTTGAATTCGTCTTCCGAACCGACCACATAGTTGCCAATGGACATGTCGGTTGGCTGGTAGACATAGTACCAGTTGAGATACCAGTTGCCGGTGCCGAGCTTGCGGTTGTCCTTGATTTTGACGATTGGTTCGGTTTGGATGGAGGTATAACCGGCCTTGGCGATATCCGGAATGTTCTCCATGATGGTTTTGAAGGACCATTCGAAGGCGTGCAGGGTCGCACCGTCCTTCATATCCTTCGGCAGGCCGTACTTCTGGCGGGCGGCCTCGAACGTCGGATTGCCGATGGTATCGGCGTAGCTGTCACGGGTGGCGGCGTTGGCCTGCTGCGGTGCGACCGTAGCGAACGAAAGACCCGCGAGCAGCGTGGTGGCCGCGGCAAGGAACGCCACGGTCTTCTTGCTCAGACGAGCAAGCGTTGCTGATTGTTTCATCATCTTCCTTGATTGAGAGTATTTGTTTAGGTAGGGCTGGGGCCCGGTTCCGTTGGAATACGGAAACGGGCCCCAGTTGTTTGTTTTGGGTTATTGCTTGGCCGTCGCCGCGCAGTTTGGTGTGACGTCGCCAATCACCTGGCCGCCGG
>OGXZ01001430.1_pt1 | contig 13635 bp, 9 predicted proteins | sample 1576431 | NCBI WGS metagenome assembly OGXZ01 (sample SAMEA3541590, study PRJEB24748) | human gut metagenome | biome: human gut; feature: human-associated habitat; material: faeces | place: China | collected 2012
CGTTGCGACCGGCAGCCGGCATGAAAGAAGAATCATACCTCAACAACACCCTCGTGCGCGGCATCTGCTTTGGAAGCGACGGCACAGCCTGGATCACGAACCCGCAGAGCGCCACGACATCGGTCTTCTCGATAGCACCCGACGGCACATGGACCTCACACCACCAGGCGCTGTTCACCTACAACTTCGAGTGTGCGCTTCACGGACTGGGCCAGATGTTCTTCGACCACAACGGCCTGCTGTGGTTCACCAACAACAACTGGATACAGCCCGCCTTGTTGTGCTATGACACCGCCACCAAGGCCCTGAAACGCTACACCTCGTTCATAAACCAAGACTTCACACCGCTCTCGCCGCTCTTCTATGTGCGCTGCGCCGTAGAAGATGCCGACCACAACATCTGGATAGGCACCGACGTGGGACCAGCCATGCTCACAGCCTCGACCTTGGCTTCGGGCGGCGACACGTTCACACAGGTCAAGGTGCCACGCAACGACGGCACAAACCTCGCCGACTATCTGCTCTCGGGCCTGGACATAAACCAGATCATCGTTGACGGCGCAAACCGCAAGTGGTTCGCGACAAACACCAGCGGCCTGTACCTCATCGACAGCGACAACATAACGCAGCTGCAACATTTCACGACGGAAAACTCGCCGCTGCTAAGCAACGAGATCCTGTCATTGGCGCTTGACAACACCACGGGCGAGCTGTTCATAGGCACCTCGGCAGGCCTCTGCTCTTACATGACCGACTCGTCACAACCCAGCGACAAGATGACGAAAGACAACGTCTATGCCTACCCCAACCCCGTGAGTCCCGACTACCAGGGCCTCATCACCGTCGTGGGCCTCACGCTTAACGCCGACGTAAAGATCGTGACAGCCAACGGAGCCCTTGTGGCAGAGGGACGAAGCAACGGCGGCACCTTCACATGGGACGGCTGCGACAAACAAGGACGGCGCGTGGCAAGCGGCGTCTACATGGTGCAGACGGCAACGGGCGACGGCGGCAAAGGCACGGTGTGCAAGATTGCGGTCGTGAACTGATCTTAAAAAGAGCTTACAGCTCATCGCAGCTCAATAAAGCTCAATCATTAACAGCAAAACATCATTCTGAGAAATTGAAGATCTTTTTTAACCATAAGGAAGAAGTGTGGAACTCGTGGTCACACGGAGCGGGAATAATCTTGGGACTCGTCATAGGCACGGTGTTCCTCGTGTGGTGCGGATGGGCACGCAACGGATGGGCCACAGCAGGCATCATCCTCTACCTCTTCGGCATGCTCTGCTCTTATGTGGCTTCGACAGTGTATCACGCAATCAGCGCCTGGTCGCCATGGAAGGAGAGGTTGCGCAAGTGGGACCACGCCGCCATCTACTGGCACATCGCGGGCTCCTACTCGCCCATCACGCTCATCGCCATGCGCGATTATGGCTATTGGGGCTGGGCGCTCTTCATCTTCATCTGGCTCGCCGCCATCGCGGGCACGATAAAGAGCTTCTGTGGTCTGAAGGGTCACAGTCGTGTAGAGACCGTGTGTTTCGTGGTCATGGGCCTCAGTGTGCTCGTGGCCTTCGGACCGCTCATCCACTGTGTCAACACCACCGCCGTGGCGTGGATCATAGCCGAGGGTGTGAGCTACATCACGGGCGCCGTGTTCTACAGCCTTAACAAGAAGCGGTTCATGCACACCGTCTTCCATTTCTTCGTGCTCCTCGGCTCGGTGTGCCACATCGTGGCGGTGTGGGATATATTGATGAGGTATTTGTAAGAGTTTTGAATGTTGAATGTTGAATTGTCGGCTTTCAGCCGATGTTGAGTTTTCGAATGTTGATTTTTCCTCTTAAAACATTGCTATTGGATTTTTCACTTTTCGTTTTTCACTCTTCACTTTCCAAGGCTATTGAATTCTTCACTCTTCGTTCTTCACTCTTCACTTTCCAGGGCTATTGAATTCTTCACTCTTCGTTCTTCACTCTTCACTTTCCAATGCTATTGGATTTTTCACTCTTCACTCTTCACTTTTCCCTTAATTAAATGAGTTCACTAAAAGAAAAAACTGCAAAAGGTCTGTTCTGGGGCGGCATGAACAACATGGTGCAACAGATCGTGGGGCTGGCGTTCGGCATTGTGCTCGGACGACTGCTCTCACCTTACGACTATGGCATGATGGCGATGATCAGCGTGTTCTCGCTCGTTGCCACGGCTCTGCAAGACAGCGGTTTCAAGGTGGCTCTCACAAACCAGGAAAAACCTACTGATGCCGACTACAACTCGGTGTTCTGGTTCAACATCATCATGGGCCTTGCCATGTATGCGATGCTCTTTGCTGCCGCTCCCCTCATAGCACATTATTATAACACACCCAAGGTGGTTCCGCTCTGCCGTCTGGCGTTTCTCAGCATCGTCATAGCATCGCTGGGCACGGCACAGTCGGCCTGGCTCTTCAAGAACCTCAGGGCCAAGCAGCAGGCCAAGGCGTCAATGGCGGCGGTGCTCGTGTCGAGCTGCGTGGGAGCGGGCATGGCGTTTGCAGGCATGGCCTACTGGTCTCTGGCAACGCAAGGCCTGGTCTATGTGGGCCTCAACACGTTGCTGCAATGGCACTACTCGCCTTGGCGACCCTCCCTCCACGGCATAACGTTCGCTCCCGTGAAACGGATGTTCCGCTTCTCTTGCAAAATTCTCGCAACGACCATCACGACGCACGTCAACAACAACGTGCTCAACATAATGCTCGGACATTATTTCACACCACAAGACGCAGGCAACTATAACCAGGCATACCAGTGGAACTTCAAGTGCTTCTCGCTCGTCCAGAACATGGTGTCGCAGGTGGCGCAGCCCGTGCTCGTGGACCTGCGCAACGACAGTGAGCGGCAGCTTGCCGCCATGCGCAAGCTCATGCGCTTCACGGCGTTCATCTCCTTCCCCCTGCTCCTGGGCTTCGGCATGGTGGCACGCGAGTTTATTGTGCTCGCCATAACCGAACGGTGGCTCGCCAGCGCCCTGCTCATACAGATGCTCTGTGTGAGCGGAGCCTTCATGCCGCTCAACACGCTGCTCTCCAACGCCATTATAAGTAAGGGACAGAGCGGCACCTTCTTCCGTGCCACGCTGGTGCTCGGGCTGCTCAGCATCGTCCTCATGGCGGTCATCTGGCCGTGGGGCATACGCGCCATGGTGGCTGCCTATGTGAGCCTCAACGTGGCATGGACCTTCGTGTGGCATTGGCTCGTGCGACGCGCCACAGGCTACCGTCTGCGCCATTTCCTTGCCGACACCATGCCCTTCGCACTCGCCGCCACCGCCGTCATGACCGTCACGGGGCTCGTCACAGCCCCCATCACTTCGCTGTGGCTTCTGCTCGCCGCCCGTGTGGTCCTCGCTGTCGTGCTCTATTATGCCGTCATGCGGGTGGCAAAGGTGAAGATTCTTGACGAGTGTGTCAGTTTTATCCTTAAAAGGAAACCCTCTGGAAAAGATTAGAAAAACATACGGATATGAAGAAAGACATCAGCGATAAGAACAACAGCTACAACAGCAAAAACGGCAGCACCCCCGCCCGCCCCTCTGTGGCTGTGGTGATGTGTACCTATAACGGCGAGAAGTTTCTGCGCGAACAGCTCGACTCTATCTTAGACCAGACCTACCCCATAAGCGAGATTATCATTCAAGACGACCGCTCGACAGACGGAACGGTGGCGCTGCTAAGAGAGTATGAGGAGCGTCATCCCAACATCCATGTGTTCGTGAACGAGCAGAACCTCGGCTTCAACCTCAACTTCAAGACGGCGTGCATGCGACCGACAACCGACCTCATAGCCATCAGCGACCAAGACGACGTGTGGTTCAAGGACAAGATTGAGCGCCAGGTGGCTGCCATGGGAGAAAACAACATCTGCTGCTCCACCTATCTGCGCGGACGGTCCATGGAGACCTCCCACAAGGTGGGCATGCAATATTCCTTGCCCGCCCTTCTCTTCACCAGCAGCATTGCAGGACACAGCATGCTCATGCGCCGCGACTTTCTGCAACGCGACGTGGTGTGGATGCCACATTTCTTCTACGACTGGAGCATCGCCGTCAACGCCTATTTCTACGGCTCACGCTCCGTGACACGCATTGAGGAGCCGCTCGACTGGCACCGCTCACACGATGGCGAGGCTGCCCTGAAACAGAGTCTGGCGGTCATGCCAGCCTTGAAGAAGCGCCCCACATGGCAACCTTATGTCAAGGGTCTGAAAGCCTATCGCCAGCTGCAGAAGAAACCGCAGTGGGAGCAGTTCTACGCTTACATCAACAGCTGCACGCGCGGCATCGACGACCCACAGTTTCGTCTTGCCCACCGTCTGTCTGCCCTCATGCTGCGCCGCGACACCCTGTCGCTGCTCCGCCTCATGTGGCTCTGCATGCGCCACCGCCGCACCGTCTACCGCAAGCCCTCGAGCACCAAAGGCCTGATGGGACGTGTCCACGGATTCTTCTTCCCTTTCATCTTCGCATATCGCCTCACCGCCTTTGATCTGTAGGATTGCTGGGAGGAAGATGGAAAACCGAGCTTTCTCAAACACATAACAATCGCAATATCAGATGGTTACACACTTAAGCAGCATCTATTATGTGTATAACGGAACGATAATTTTGCGCTTCGCGCGGTTTTTTAAACATTAATTATCATTAATTGAACATTAATGAACATCAATAATTCGCGCTTCGCGCGTATTAATGGTAATTAATGGGTCATTAATGATAATTAATGTTTAAAAACTGCGCGAAGCGCAAAAAAACAACATTACTTTATCATTACAGAGAAAAATTATCGGCAGAAAAAACTTGTAATGTCAAAAAAATTTTGTTTATTTGCAAAAGAATATCCACAATTGTGGAAAACCGACGAAACTATTGATTATTAACGTAACAACATACCGCTATGGCAAAAGGAAAGAAAGCAGGCAAACGCCTCGGAAAGAAACAGGTGTCGGAAAAACTGGTCGAGTTTTTCACACAACGCGGTGAACGGCCGGCGTCGTTCAAAGAGATATTCCGCACGCTGCATCTTGACACGCACCCCCTGAAAATGCTCGCCATCGACCTCATGGAGGAGATGGCATGGGACGACTTTCTCTCGAAGGTCAGCGACAACTCGTATCGTCTCAACAACAACGGACAGGTCATGGAGGGACGGTTCCAACGCAAACCCAACGGCAAGAACACCTTCACACCCGACGACGGCTCGACGCCCCTCTTCGTGGCGGAGCGCAACTCGATGTCGGCGCTCAGCGGTGACCGCGTGAAGGTGTCGGTCATGGCGCGACGACAGAACCACATAAAGGAGGCACAGGTCATAGAAGTGCTGGAACACGCCAAAGACACGTTCGTGGGCAAGCTGCGCGTGGAGAAGGAGCTGGCGTTTCTCGTGACACCGGGATCGCTCTACACCAGCGACATCATAATACCCAAGAAGAAGCTGAAGGGCGGAAAGACGGGCGACAAGGCGGTGGTAAAGATCACACAGTGGCCCGACTCTGACCACAAGAACATCATGGGCGAGGTCGTAGACGTGCTCGGACCGACAGGCGACAACGATGTGGAGATGAACACCATCCTCGCACAATATGGCCTGCCTTACAAGTATCCGAAGAACGTGGAGGAGGCCGCCGACAAGATCAGCGGCGAGATCACGCCTGAGGACGAGGCTGAGCGCGAAGATTTCCGACAGACGTTCACCTGCACCATAGACCCGCACGACGCCAAAGACTTTGACGACGCCCTGTCTATAAAGCAGCTGGGCAAGGGCCTGTGGGAGGTCGGTGTACACATTGCCGACGTGAGCCACTATGTGAAGGAAGGATCCATCATTGACCGCGAGGCGGTGAAACGTGCCACGAGCATATATCTCGTCGACAGGACCATACCCATGCTGCCCGAGCGCCTCTGCAACTTTATCTGCTCTCTGCGGCCCGATGAAGACAAGCTCGCCTTCAGCGTGGTCTTCAACCTCAACGACGATGCTGAGGTTAAAGACTTCCGCATCGTGCACACCATCATACGCTCCAACCGCCGCTACTGCTACGAGGAGGTGCAGGAGCTGCTGGAACAGAACGGCGTGGTCGACGGCACAGGACAGCCCGCACCCGCTCCCGGACCCAAGGGCTACAAGGGCGAGAACGCCGACCTGCTCATACAGCTCGACCGCCTGGCAAAGAAGCTGCGCGAACAGAGGTTCAAGAACGGAGCGGTGAAGTTTGACCGCGAGGAGCTGCGCTTCGACATCGACGAGAAGGGACACCCCACGCGCTGCTACTTCAAACGCTCAAAAGACGCCAACAAGCTCATCGAGGAGTTTATGCTGCTCGCCAACCGCACCGTGGCAGAGAGCGTGGGCAAGGTGAAGAAGGGCAAGACGGCAAAGACGCTGCCCTATCGTGTGCACGACAACCCCGACCCGCAGAAGCTCGAGACGCTGCGCGAGTTTGTGGTCAAGTTCGGCTACAAGATGAAGACGCAAGGCACAAAGGGAGCCACAGCACGCGCGCTGAACAAGCTCATGGACGCATGTGAGGGCAAACCCGAGGGCAACGTCATACAGCTCGTGGCGCTGAGGGCCATGATGAAAGCAAAATACAGCATTCACAACATCGGACACTTCGGTCTGGCGTTCGACTATTACACCCACTTCACATCGCCCATACGCCGTTACCCCGACACCATGGTGCACCGACTCATCACGCGCTATCAGCAGGGAGGACGGTCTGCCAACAAGGACCACTATGAGGAGCTGTGTGAACACTGCAGCGACATGGAGCAGGTGGCAGCCAACGCTGAGCGCGACTCTATAAAATATAAGATGGTAGAGTTTATGGGCGACCACCTCGGCGAGGAGTTTGATGCCCACATCTCCGGCATACAGTCGTTCGGCATCTACTGCGAGATCGACGAGAACCACTGTGAGGGTATGGTGCCCATGCGCGACCTCGACGACGACTATTACGACTTTGACGAGCGCAACTACTGTCTCGTCGGCCGTCGCCGTCACAACCGCTACCAGCTCGGCGACCCCATACGCATAAAGGTGGCCCGCGTGAACCTGGAGAAGAAACAGCTCGACTTCACCATCATCTCCAACAATGGCGCCAAGACAAAGAAAAAGACCGAAAAAGAGGATGGCGCCAAGGACGGTGAAAAACCAAAGGGCAGCAAAAGCTCCAAAGGAAAGAGAAAGCGCTAAGCGACAGCAGCAACAGCTCCAAGGGCTGTGATGGCTCAAAAGAGCAGCAACAGCTCCAAGGGCTGCGATGGCTCCAATGGCCGCGAAAGCCCCAAAAGGCAGCTGAAAAAGAGCCGTAAAGGCGCAAGAAAAAGAGCAAAGCAATAGAGGTTCTCTCACTGGGAGAACTGTATAAATATGCAAAACAGAAAGCAGAAATGAATAAATATCCAAAATAGCGATTGTAAGATAAAACAGGTATTCTGCTTTCTGTTTTTAAAAATAAGATGGTTCTAACTTATACTTTTTGTTAACAACTCTTAAAAACAGGGTCGTTTTGTCAAAGAGCCTCTTTGAGGCTGTCAAAGGGCCTTAATGAGCTCGTCAAAGAGCCTCTTTGAGGACGTCATTTGGGCACTTTCAAATCGTAAGTTGGGCTCTTTTAAAACGCCACTAAAAAAGAGGGCAAAACTGCATAAATATACAGTTTTCCGCGCCCTCTTTTTCGCTTGTTGTTGGCGGTGCAAAATACAAGCCACAAACTTGTGAGCGTCTTGTTTTTTTCTTACCTTTGCATTCTATATCAATCTAGCAAAAACACAAACAAAACATGGAAAAGAAACAAATAGTTTTTATTGAGTACATCCGCGTCGTGGCCTGTTTTCTGGTCATGCTGGTTCATGCCAGCGAAAATTTCTATGGTGCAGACAGCTCAGGATTGGCCGGCAATGTGTCAATGCTGGCCAACGAAAGCAACCGCTTCTGGGTCTCGTTCTATGACGGAGCGTTAAGCCGCATCTGCGTGCCTCTGTTCATGGTGGTGAGTGCTTTCCTTCTTGTGCCAATGAAGGAGGGCATGACGATGCACTCATTCTATAAACGGCGATTCATGCGCATCCTGCCACCGTTCATTATCTTTCAGCTCCTTTACACTTTCATCCCCGCCATGCTCGGCCAATGGACGTGGAACGAAGCTTTGGACGGTCTGTGGATGTTGCCATTCAATTTCTCACCAATGGCCGGACACCTGTGGTTTATGTATCCGCTCATCTCGCTCTACCTCATCATCCCTGTCGTCTCGCCCTGGCTGGAAAAATCAACGGCCAAAGAGGAGCTCACATTCATCGGCATTTTCATTCTCTCAACCTTCATTCCATGGCTTCACACTTTTGTCACCCGTGAGCTTTGGGGCGAATGTTTCTGGAATGGGTTTACAATGCTCTGGTACTGCTCAGGCTACCTGGGCTATCTGGTGCTGGCACATTACATCAGAAAGCACATCACCTGGAATCGGGGCAAGAGAATGAGAATCGGCTTGATCTGCCTTTTCATAGGCGGTGCCTTTACAGGTTGGTCATTCTGGTGGAAGGGTGTTCCCGGTCAGATCATAGAGACACCTCTGCTTGAATGGTCGTGGGAATTCTGTACGCCCAACGTGTTGCTGGCCACCTTTGGTGCCTTCCTGCTGTTCACATGTATTGAGCAGAAAGAAGCCCCCAGATGGATTACAGGCATTTCCCGCCTCTCGTTCAGCATGTATCTGATGCACTTGTTCTTCCTGGCCCCTATTGCCAGTTTCTTCGTGAACGGCAACCAGGCAGAGCCGCTCATACCTGTTTGGGCAGCTATTCCCTGCATAGCTCTGCTTGCCTTTCTGTGCTGTGTGATTATCGGCAAGCTGCTGTCATTTTTACCTGGACACAAGTATTTGGGCATATAAAGCATATAAGCAGGTGTTCAAAATTAATCGCATATTTGAATCTTATAAGAAGATGTTATGTGATTAATTTTGAACACCCTATTAACAAAAAAACCGCGTTGTTGCTTATATGGCAGTTTTTCTCAAACTCTGTTCATTATAATGCAATCGTTTGAAAGCAAGAGGTTTTTATGATTACCACAACGCTATTTTCCCAGCCACTCCCAAATCAAGCGTGGCTGTAGCAATGCCCAATGCCTGAAAAACACGACTCATTACGGGAATGGTTATGTTAGTTCTGCCACTCTCCAAACGACAAATCTGTGACCGTTGCACACCAACACGTTTGCCAAGTTCGTCCTGTGTAAGGTTTTGAGCCAAACGAGCCTTGCGAATAGCTTCCCCTAAGAAGTAAGAGTTTACTTCTTCTTTCAGCTGTTCTTCCATAGCGTCTCTTTTGGGATTGCCTTTCTCGCCCCAAACCTCATCAATGACAGTTGACAGTGGTGTTAAATTAATCTTTGCCATATCTATTTATCTTTTTGTTCAAAATACAGTTTTCTAATCTCTTCTGCTTTCGTTATTTCCTTAGATGGTGTTTTCTGAGTCTTCTTTACAATGCCATGAGTAGCGATAATTAATGTCTCGGTCTCAGTGTCCCAAAATGAAAATAAACGATAACAATTTCCATTAAACAACGTGCGGAATTCCCAAATGTCTGTACCTTCCAATTTCTTGAATAGTTCGCCGTTCATTATACCTTGCTCAATTTTGAGATAATTGTAGGTAATTTTCTCTTGTACTTTCTGAGGTAGGGATCGAATGAAAGCCAGGGCTTCATCCATCAGCACAATCTTTATTTGGTGTTTTCCCATTTTTATTCTTATATTAATATTGCAAAGATAAATGATTGTTTCTAAAAAGCGCAACAAAACGGAAGATATTTTTTGTTCTACGCTAAATTTAACATTTCAAAATATGAGAAAGCATATAAGCAGGTGTTCAAAATTAATCGCATATATGAATCTTATAAGAAGATATGTGAATCTTATAAGAAGATGTTATATTATTAATTTTGAACACCCTATTAACAATTTTGTAAAAAAGATTAGATGTTTTTGAATGACGAAGTCATGAAAAAGGCCGACTGCATGAGAATTACATTCCATACAGTCGGCCTTTTATATTGTTTTTATATTGTTTTTATATTGTTTTTATCTTATTATCTCTTCAGCTTCAAAGTCTGAACGGTGCCATCAGTAGTGGTGACGCACACGACATAGAGGCCGTTGTTCAGCGCCGAGAGGCCAATCTGCACGTTAGGCGTTCCGTTGCCCAAGCCCTGCATTACCTGCTGACCTTGAGCATTATACACCGTCCACTGTTTGATTGTCTTACCACCCGATACCTCAGCCACGCCATCCTTGAAGGTCAGCTTGGCAGCAGGCGTGTCCTTCACGCTGTTTATGCCAGAGGTTACTGGCGTAATGCTCAGATTGTCAATGCAGAGCGAGATGTAAGAGCCCTCCTTGGTATAGCCGTGGAGGCCTATATAGTAGATGCCCGGGGTGGCGATGGTGAAGTTTTTGTTGCATACTTGTTTCCATCCGCCTTGCACCGTCTTGTCACCAAACACGATCTCGTCATCGTGGCGGTCGAGCTCCGTGTTAAAATTGCTGAGTTCTTCGTCGTTGTCGCTCAGCATCACAGCCCAGCTCCACTTGGCCGTTGCCGAGCCCTTGCCATAATAAGAAAGGTTATATTCACCATTCTCCATCTGTATTGGCGGCGAGATCAACCAGTCGTCCAGCGGGTCGTTGGCTGAAGCCTTATACAAACGAGCATAGTAGCCATCAAAATCTTTGTCTACAGAAGTGGATATTGACCATCCTGCACCATATTTATGCGGAAGATTAGCCGCTGTCCAGAACAGGCCGTCACCGTTTTTCTCAAACTTAGCGGTAAATGGCGGCACCTTTGTCGCTACCACAGTTATGTTCTCTGTCTTGGCACCCAAGCCTATCACGCCACCACTGACAGCCTCTACCACATAACAGTAGATGCCCTCGTCAGAAAGAGCCTCGCTGAAGGTGAGCTCCTTCTGGTTTGCTGACAGCTGCTCATAGGTCTGCGAAATCAGATTTACGCGATAGACATTATACACGATGTTGTCGAAATCGGCATAGCCTTTGTTCACCGTCTGCGTAGGCTTTGTCCACGACACGCTCACCTCGTTGGTGGCTTTGTCTCTTACCGCATGCAGCTTGTTCACGCCCTTCAGCTGGTCGTAGCCGGCAAACAGACTAACGGTGGCAGGCACGCCTGGGGCAGTGGCGTTTACCGCTACCACCTCATAGGCCGTCTGTCCATTGTCCGAATGCTCGTCAACAAACGATGTGGCATCGTTTCCTAACTCAGCAATAGGCTCGGCCGTGCCAAGACGATAAACGCGCACCCCGGTCAGGTTGGCGTCGGTACCATCATAGTTTTTGGTGGGCAATGTCCAGGTCAGCGTCACCTGGTTGTGCTTAACCTCGTCGTTCACCGCCTTCAGATCGGTTACGGCCAGCGGGAAAGTCTTCACCAGACTGCGTTTCTGGAACAAGCAGGTCAGCTTGTCGCTGTTGCCCAGCGTGCCTATCTTTGTGGGCACACCTGTGGTTGTGTTGATGGTGGTGAGCCATCCGTAGGGGTGAGCCGTGTGCTGCGTCCAGTAGAGCACGCCGTCAGCACCGAAGGTCATCGACTGGAAGAACGATTCTACAGCCAATTTGTGCTCCTTGCCTATCTCGGTAGCCTTGCCCGTGAACTTGTCTATCTTATAGAAATGGCGGTAGGCCGACATGGCATAGAGGTTGCCGTTCTTGTCGCAAGCCAGCGTCACAAGGTTGTCAATTACCTTTTTTCCGTAGCCGTTAATGCCATAGAGGTCACCCGTGCCACCCACACGCGTCAGCTCACCCGTCTCTGTGTTTACGATACAAAGACTGGTCACTTTCAGCTCGCGGTAGTTAGTCACCTCATCCTCTGCCAACGCATACATCGTGTTGGTTGTATAATCGTAAGTCATGTCAGACACACGGCGCTCTCCATAGCGCTTGATGGTTTTCAGAGGCTCAAAGGTCTCGGCATCATACACAATGTATTTTGTAGACTGGTAAGCTTCATCATAGTCAGAAGAATCATACTGATAGCCATAGGTGTAGATTTTGCCGTCGAGATACTCGCCAGCGCCCACCTTCTCCATGTCATAATAGCCCGTAATCTTCTTCAGCAGCGTCACCTTAGTCGTGTCGTTGGTGTTGAATGTCACCCAACCAATCTCCGGTGTCATACTAAAGCCCTGGGCATCTTTTTTCAATTGGTCAATACGATACGCATAAAAGGTCTGGCCGTCATCGACAGCCGTCTGCGCCTTTACCGCCGTAGTTGGCCACAATGCCAGCACAGCAAGTGAGCAAGTCACTAATTTTTTGTAAACTTTCTTCATATACAAACAATCTTTTATAATGTTTTTGGTTCCTTTTTACAATCACTGATCTTCTGGCCACAATCTATATATGGTCAAGTTTTTTTCGTCATATATGAGAAAGCAAAAGTAGACAAATTATTTTAAACAAACAAATTTTATTTACTTTTTATTACTTTTTTTTAATATTCACTATAAAATTGTAAGATATGAAAAGGAACGCGCTGTTGCTTATAAGGCAGTTTTTTTCAAACTCTGTTCATTATAATGCAATCGTTTGAAAACAAGAGTTTTTTGTGATTACCGCCCTCTTGCGTGACGTTCAGCGAATAAGCACAATGTTCAAACAAACGGCTCATGACGAGCCAAAGAAAAAAGGCGAACACAGCACCCAAGCTTGTGTTCGCCTTTTTTATATATAACGGGGTTATCCCTTCACCGCGATACACTCGATCTCAACGAGAGCACCCTTGGGCAGCGTCTTTACAGCCACGGCAGAGCGTGCGGGATAAGGCTGCTGGAAAAACTCGGCGTAGACCTCGTTCATGGCAGCAAAATTGTCCATGTCGCTGAGGAACACCGTTGTTTTCACCACATGGTGCAGGTCGGTGCCTGCTTCGCGCAAGATGTTCTGGGCGTTGGTGAGCGACTGACGAGTCTGCTCCTTTATGCCGCCCTCTACAAACTGGTCTGTGGCAGGGTCAATGGGCACCTGTCCTGATGCGAACACCATGCCTCCGGCCTCAATGGCCTGGCTGTAGGGTCCGAGCGCCTTGGGCGCGTTGTCGGTGTGAATCTGTTTCATATCTTCTTTATTCTATAATCTTAAACCCTTTCTCCACGAGCTGTCGCTTTATCTCTGCCACATGCTCGTGGTTCTTTGTCTCAGCGGTGAGGCGCAGCAGGCACGCGTTCACAGCCTCGCTGTCGGCGTTGCGCTCGTGGCTCACGCTTATGATGTTGGCTCCCAGCTCCGCAATGACGGTGCTCACCTGCAGGAGCTGTCCCGGTTTGTCGTCAAGCTCTATGCAGAGCGTGCAGATGCGTCCGCTCTTCGTCAGACCGCGGTTGATGACGCGGTTGAGAATGGTGACGTCGATGTTGCCGCCACTCACGATGCACGCCGTCTTCTTGCCCTTGACAGGCACCTTGTTGAACATCACGGCAGCCACGCTGGCAGCGCCGGCACCCTCTGCCACCATCTTCTCAGCCTCAAGCAGATGCAGGATGGCAGCACAGATCTCGTCCTCGCTC
>OGXZ01001432.1_pt1 | contig 13620 bp, 10 predicted proteins | sample 1576431 | NCBI WGS metagenome assembly OGXZ01 (sample SAMEA3541590, study PRJEB24748) | human gut metagenome | biome: human gut; feature: human-associated habitat; material: faeces | place: China | collected 2012
TACTTGCCTTTTACAAGCGAGAACGGAGCCTTGGCACAGTTGAAGATGGACGACATAAATAATAGAGTATTTTGTAGATAATAGAATAACATAAAAAGTTTGAAAAAAGATTTTAACTGATTCATAGAGAATTGTAAAGATAGAATATCAACGATAGTTAAGTTGATAAGTTTTTCTAGATGACAAATTATAGTCTATTAAATGTTGAAAAAGCATGTGTGAAGAGGTAGATTTAAATGAAAAAAGTAGTTACAATAGAGAGTTTTTTACATTTTGTAGAAGTCATAAAAAATATTTCATATGCAGAGAAAGCGACTTTACTTTATCGTGGACAACCTAATATTGAATATGAGTTGCTCCCAAGTATAGCAAGATTAAATGAAGAAAATAAAAAGACTTTATTAGAATACGAACATAAATTAGTATCAAAAGCAATTGGAAAGAATCCTAATTTATTTTCAGAAGATAATCATGCAATTAACTTATTAGTTAAACTGCAGCATTTTGGCATACCAACTAGATTATTAGATGTAACATATAATCCTTTTGTTGCACTATTTTTTTCATGTTTAAGTAATGCTACAGATGATGGAGAAATAATTGTTTTTAAAACTAAATATGAAGTGGATGACAGAGAAGAAAAGATAGATGAAACAATACATTTTTTTAACAACAGGTATGTAAATATTATTGCTAGTACATATAAAATAGATGGAGAATATCCGAAAAATATAGAGTTTTTATTAGATAATATTGGATATTATTATAAAGGTTTTAATGTAAAAGGAAAAGGTATTTATTTTTCGACTAATATTGAGGAGGTTGTTAATCATATTAAAAAACCATTGTTTGTATCACCCATTGAACTTACTGAACGCCAAAAAAGACAACAAGGTGCTTTTATATTATTTCCAAATAAAATAGATGAGGATGAAGGCAGATATTGTTATATAAATCAGATTGATAGTATAAGTAAGGATGATGACCGTGTTCTTGAACTATTAAAAATACCAAAAGACTTAAAAAAAGAAATGATTAAAGGTATTTCAAAATTTGGAGTAACGGAAGAGTTTTTATTTCCAGATAGTATGGAAGTTATATGTAAAACAATAAAAAATGGAATTTTTGATTAAAGATTTAGATTTATCCACGGCTTTACTAATTATTATATGTAGGTGCAAAAACATATGAATGCAGATGTATAATAAAGGAGTATCCTAAAGAGGAGCTGTTTACAAACTAAAGAAAAATGACTTTTTGTACGGTATATTTATTATATCAATTGCAGGAGGCCATTTTTTATGATGGGAAAACAGAGCACAGAAATACAGATACTAATTCTTGACATAGATTCTATAATTCCAAAAGATGATAGAGGATAAAGTACAATAGGTTTCGCAAATTAAAAAAATAAAAAGATACATGGTTTGCAGATCTTTGGTAGAGTGAAGTCGCAACACACCATTTGAAAGGAGATAGCGAACCATGCCTGAAAAAATTGTACAGCTTAACGAAGAAGTAATCAAGAGTCAAATCAAAGAGTTGGTACGAGGCAGCGTAGAGGAAACCCTCAACGAGTTGCTGGAAGCCGAGGCGCAGAAACTGATCCAGGCAGCCAGGTACGAGCGTATTGAGCGGCGCCAGGGCAACCGTAGCGGCCACCTATCTGTCCGTTATCATCAAATTTTTTGTATTTTCCTCAAATTATTCCACTCACTTTTTCAAATACGCCTGCAAGTTTTAGCAAAGAGAAAGAACGCTCTGTGGTTTGGGTGGGGTGAAACTTATTGTTAGCTACACGTGCCTTGGTATGGTAGAGAGGACACTTTAATTTGCTGGCTGACTTCATTTACACCAGAATCGGTATATCAATTTGTGGAACACTCTTAATTCTATATCCATTCAATCATAAAGTAGACATATGGAAAATAAAACATCTATCAGTCCTTATCCGCGACCAGCGGTCTGTCATACGAATCTTAATCTGTAACTTTAACAAAAAATAGTTAAGGCTTTAAGCCTTAACTGTTTTTGTTTCCTCCCCTTATTGAAGTAGCATTGAAAATGATTCCATGTGAAAAGTTATGGCACATTTCTTGCTCATTAAATAAGAAATTACGAAAAGTTTATTGGTATTACCTTATTCAGGTAGATGCGGGAAGACAGGGTATATGATGTGCAAGAAAGAGGTGTCAATCAAATGAAAGAAAAAAGTGCGGTTCACAAAGGCTGTATCATGTCAGCATTAGGCGGAAGCTGTTGGGCAATTGCAGGTGTAGGTGGACAATTTCTCTTTTCTGAAAAAGGACTGAATCCAGAATGGGTCGTTGCAGTGCGTCTGACGCTAGCGGGGTTGTGTCTGCTTTTATATCTGAGCTATAAAAAAGAAAAGGTTTTTTCTGTGTTTCAAACGAAGAAAGATTTTCGTGATGTTGTATTATTTGGGATTTTAGGTGCAGCGGGATGCCAACTTACATATTTTTGGTCAATACAGGCTTCCAATGCCGTTACTGCCACATTCCTTTGCTATATGGCACCAATATTCATTCTGGGATATACGCTTTTTCGTGAAAAGAGGCGTCCTATAAAGAAAGAGGTCATTTCTTGTGTGCTGGTGCTTATGGGCGTGTTCTTATTGGCAACACATGGCAATGTCAAAACTTTACAGATATCTTCCAGAGCACTTTTCTGGGGCATACTTAGCGCGGTTATGTTCGTCTTTTATTCTGTTCTTCCGCAGCGAATCATGGCAAAATACCCTGTTATGCTTATTTCCGGCTGGGGGATGTTTATTGGTGGGATACTTTCAGCATTATACTTCCAGATTTGGAATGAGCAGGGGGTATATGATTTAGAATCCGGTATCGTTTTTGTCATTGTTTGGATTTTTGGCACGATGTTCGCATACTGGCTGTATTTGACGGGAACAAAATTGGCTGGACCGGCAAAGGGCAGTCTGCTGTCCACAGTTGAGCCGGTGATTTCGCTGCTTTTATCTGTGATCTTTTTAAAAGAGAAGATGGTATGGATCGATATTGTAGGTTTTGCGTGCATTTTGGCGACAACAATTATTTTATCGTTGCCAAATGAAAAAAATAGTCGGGATGCACATGAACCATAAAGAATGATGAGTTGAAAACAACTCGCGAGTTATTTTTAACTCAATATGTCAAAAAACTTGATTTTATCAGGATAATTGAATTAGGGAAAGAAAAACTGAGTTGGAAACAACTCAGTTTTTGTTTTTAAAAAAAACAAAAATTATGATTTTTCGGCATTTTCCGAGTTGGCATGGTTATTGCTATATAATATGGCAACAAATAAAACCATAATACCAAACGTGGGAAAGGAGTTTTTTTATGAAACCATTAACAGGTGTGAAAGTAGTGGACTTTACACAGGCACATGCAGGGAGCCTCTGCACCATGCTGCTGGCAGACTTTGGCGCGGAAGTCATTAAAATCGAAAGACCAGGCGTAGGCGATCTGGCAAGATACTGGTCACCCTTCAAAAATGAATCCAGCGGTTATTACGCATATCTGAACCGCGGCAAGAAAAGTATCGGTATCAACGGCGGCACAGAAGAAGGCAGAAAGATTCTGTTGGATCTGATCAAAGATGCTGACGTGGTGACAGAAAACTTCAAATATGGCAGCATGGAAAGAATGGGTCTGAGTTATGAAAAGATCAAAGAAGTCAACCCTGAAATCATTTACGCTTCTTTGAACGGCTATGGACAGACTGGTCCCATGAAGCAGACCATCGGTCTGGATCTGCAGCTGCAGGCAGGCAGCGGTTTGATGGATCGCACCGGTTTTGCCGATGGCGCGCCCACAAAAGCAGGTCCAGCAATGGGGGATCAGCTCAGCGGCACTTATATGGCAACTGCCATTATGCTGGCACTAATTGCGAAAAAGAAAACAGGCAAAGGTCAGAAAATCGACATTGCCATTCTGGATTGTCTGTTCTCCATTCTGGAAGCGGCACCCATTACATACTGCATGACAGGCAGTGTACCTGAAAGAGTAGGGAACTCTTATCCTTCCATTTCTCCTTATGACACATTCAAAGCAAAAGACGGCTATGTAGCCATCGGTATTTCTACTGACAGTCAGTGGAGAAAATTCTGTGATGCTTTGGGTATGGATGATCTGAAGGCAGACGAAAGATATATGACAAACGAATCCAGAGGCGATCATTACGAAGATGGACTGAAACAGGCAATCGAAAAAGTAACAGGCACCATGTCCAAATTTGAAATCGAAGAAAAACTTAGAAATGCTCGTCTGGCATGCGGTGCGGTTTATACCGTTTCCGAAGCTATGGAAACAGAACAGATCAAAGTCAGAAACATGCTGGCAAAAGTGTATGACGAAGGCATTGGCGAAGAAATCCGTATCCCTGGTACCGTTATCAAAATGAGTGATACTCCCGGCGGATTTACAGAAGGTGCGCCCAACCTTGGCAAACACACACGTCAGTATCTGACACAGCTGGGATACTCTGAAGAAGAAATCCAGGCACTGGCAGAAAAGAAAATCATCGAAATGGCATAATGGAAAGGAGATTCGACATGAAAGTTTTGGAAGGTGTAACCGTAATCGACTTTACACAGGCATATAGCGGACCATTCTGTACCATGCAGCTTGCGGACTTTGGTGCAAGGGTCATCAAAATTGAAAGAAGAGGTTTAGGGGATCAGTCCAGAGAATGGACACCCATCAATGATAAAGGGGAAAGCGGCTATTACGCAGCCATCAATAGAGGTAAGGAAAGCATTTCTCTGGACATCAGCAAACCCGAAGGCGCGGAAATCATCAAAAGACTAGTAAAAGACGCGGATATCGTAGTAGAAAACTTCAAAGTAGGCACACTGGATAAAATGGGCTTAGGTTATGAAGAATTGAAAAAAGTCAATCCTGAAATCATTTTTGCATCCATTTCTGGTTATGGACAGAATGGTCCTTGTAGCTCTCTGGCTGCTTATGACAATGTTATCCAGGCAATGTGCGGCATGATGGAAATGACAGGTTTTGCTGATGATGTACCTACTAAAGTAGGTCCTGCCATTGGCGACAACTTCACTGGTTTGACAATGGCTCTGGCAATTACCATGGCATATTTCCATAAATTGCAGACAGGCAAAGGTCAAAGACTGGATGTAGCTATGATGGACTGTCTCTTTGGCATCATGGAAAGCCCTATCATGTATAAAGAACTGCTCAATGAAGAAATTAGCCGTTGCGGCAATACAGACCCTACACTGTTCCCTTATGACGTATACCCTTGCAAAGATGGTTATTTCTCCGTAGGTGTTGCGGCAGGCTCCAAGTCCGAATGGGAAAGATTCTGCAATGCCATTGAAATGCCGGAACTGCTGCAGGAAGAAAAATACAGCACAAACGAAAGCCGTGTTGCTCTGTATGATGAACTGACACCAAAGATTCTGCCTTTCTTCGCATCCAAAACAAAGGCAGAATTGAACGACATTTTCCTGGCATGTAATCTGCCTTGTTCTCCTGTGAATACCATTCCTGAACTGATGGAACATCCTCAGCTCAAAGCAAGAAATATGCTGATTCCTGTGACAGATGATGGCGTAGGTGAATACCTTGCCATGGGCAACCCCATGATCATGAGTGAAACACCTGCAGTTATTGAAAAAGGTGCACCCGCTATGGGACGTGATACAGAAAAAGTATTGCTGGAAGCTGGCTATACAGCAGACGAAATTGCAGCATTTGTTCAGAACGAAATTTGCTGATAAAAAGATAATTGATGCAATGTATCCATGCGGTATTTGAAAAAACCGCATGGATACGGATTATCATGTGATATCATGATTATGACAGGAGGGAGCGTATGGAAAAGAAGCGATTATCTGAAAAGTATGAAGTGGGTCTGATGATTGCCAGTCTGATTGTTGTTGCCATCATGGTTGTGGGGTTGACGCTGTTCCCCGAACAAGGGGTTGCCATTTCCCATAAAATCATGAATCTGCTCACACATACCTTTGGTTCTACGATGCAGCTTATTGCATTTGGTATTTTTATTTTTCTGGTGGTACTTGCGTTGTCCAAATATGGGAATATCAGATTCGGCAACACAAAACCAGAATATTCTACTATGTCTTGGGTAGCAATGATGTTTTTCTGCGGTAACGGCGCAGGTACTGTTTACTGGGCATTCCTGGAATGGGGCTATCACTTCAACGCAGCTCCCCAGATCAATGGCGTGCCCATCAGCGAAGCCTATAATTATGAACAGTCTTTAGCGTACTGCTTCTATGACTGGGGTCCCATTGCTTGGGCGATGCTGTGCGTATTCGTTATTCCTTTTGCGTACCATTATTATATTAAAAAAGACAACGAACTGCGTTTTTCTCAGCTTTGCAAATACACTGTCGGCGAAAAACGTGTAAAAGGTATTTTTGGTAAATTCGTAGACTTTTTGTTTATTTTCTCTGCCATTGGTTCTGTTGCCATCACAGCTGGTACATCCGGTTCTACCATTGCGGCAACCATTTCCGACCTGATTGGCATTCCCAATTCCTTTGGATTAACTGTTGGTGTTCTGCTGGGCGTTACCATCATTTATACACTGACATCTATGTCTGGTGCAGCAAAAGGTATGAAAAAGATTTCTGATGCGAATGTTTACGCATGCTGCGCTCTGCTGCTCTTTATTTTCATCGTTGGACCTACCAGCTTCATCTGGGATGGTATCGTCAATGCACTGGGATTGGTAACTTCTAATTTCGTTCGTATGACATTGTGGACAGACCCTGTGGCTGCAACAGGTTATCCTCAGTCTTGGACAGTATTCTATTTGATTTACTGGTTTGTATTCGGACCTTTTACAGGGCTGTTTGTAGCAAAGATCTCCAGAGGTAGAAAGCTGAAAGAAATCATTGCCAATATGCTGATTTCTGGTTCTGCTGGTCTGATTTTCTTCTTCGGCATCATGGGCGGCTATCAGATGGATCTGAGAATGCAGGGTATCCTGGATGTGCCTTATATGCTTGCCAATGGTTTGTCTGAAAACATCGCTCTTGCGACCATGCATACACTGCCTTTCAGCAAAGTGGCTATGTGCGTATATCTGTTTGTAATCGTGCTGTTCTTGGCAACAACGATGGACGCAATTTCTCAGACATTGTCCACAACTATCGCGAAAAAGCTGGACGAAAAAGGCGAAGCACCAAAGCCCTTGAAATTTGCATGGTGTCTGATCTTGTGTGCACTGCCGATTGCCATTTACTTCATTGGCACAGATATTGACACCATTAAATCGATTGTATTGCTTTCCGGTTTCCCGCTGGTAATCCTTTTGGGAATCATGTATTTTGGCTTGCTGCGGGAGATGAAGAAAGACTTTGGACATAAAACAAAAGAAGAGATCGTAAGAGAATCCGAAGTGTCTGAAGAAACATAATGCAATATCCTTTGTGACATAATATCCGCATGGTGATGGTTCTCCAAAAGATCATGCGGATATTTCTTTTTTCATGAAAAACGGGTATCATAAAAGATAAAAAAACAAAAGGAGCGAGTGCCATGTTGCTGAAAGGTGCTATCAATGCAGAAAAGCTCATTGAAATGATAGATCAATGTTATGATGAGATTTTTATTTGGGATAAGAATGGGAAGATTGTGTATGTCAATGATGCTTGTTATCGTCATTATGGCATCCGACCAGAAAAATTTCTTGGCAAAACATTGCAGGAATGTACCATCAATGAAAAACTATGGTCACCCAGCTGTGTTACACTGACTTTTGATGGAAAAAGACCTATGATTCAGAAGCAGAAAACATTTCTGGGCATTGATATTGTCACCATTTCTGTACCTATCATGGACGAACATGGAGAAGTAGAGTATGTGCTCCAAAGTGTGCGAGACAGCGATGACAGCTTGTATAAGGTGCTGGCATCTCAGGTGCTGGAAGATGAGCAGGCACATGGACATGAAAGTAAAATCATTTATCAGAGTAAAGTCATGGAAGAAACACTCCATACCGCTGATAAGATCGCCAAAACAAAAGCACCTGTGTTGATTTTGGGCGAAACCGGAACCGGAAAAAGCCTTCTTGCTAAATATATATACGAAAACAGTACCCGTGCGCATAAACCCTTCGTATGTGTAAACATTGCCAGCCTGAGTCCGACTATTATCGAATCGGAATTGTTCGGTTATCAGTCAGGGGCATTTACTGGTGCCCAGAAGGGCGGAAAAAAGGGGCTGTTTGAAGCGGCAAATGGCGGAACACTGTTTCTGGATGAGATTGGGGAACTGCCTTATGATTTGCAGGCAAAATTTCTTCATGCTTTGCAGGAGGAAGTCATTATGCCGGTTGGTTCCCAGACGCCCATTAAGCTGGATGTGCGTATCATTTGTGCTACCAACTGCGATTTAAGAAAAATGGTGGAAGCAGGAAAGTTTCGGGAAGACCTGTATCATCGGATCAATGTGTTTGACATTATGATGCCGCCTCTGCGAAAACGGCAGGAGGATATTGAGCCATTGGCTGTAAGTTTTTTGAATATCTTCAATCAAAAATACGAAAGAAATATTCAGATTTCAGAACGTGTGATGGAATTGTTTCAAAGATATCCTTGGAAAGGAAATATCCGTGAATTGTCCAATGTCATTGAACGGGGCGTTTTGACAGCGGAAAAACAGACATTGGAAATCACCAATCTGCCGGAAAGTTTCTTCCATGTAGCCAATGAAAAAGGTACTGGCTGCGCAGTCCTTTCTCAGAAAATGTCCTTGGATGAAGCTGTGGAGGAATACGAAAAGAAAATTGTCACAGAAGCCTTTGCCCACTGCAAGAGCAGTCGGAAAATGGCAGAATGTTTGCAGATCAGCCAGACAAAGGCAAATCGACTGATCCAAAAATATATTACAAAGACAGAAAAATAACGACAAAAGCGCAGCACTTTGGATGTCGCTGTCGTAGAAAGGAGCAATCATATGATTATCAAAGATGTAGAAGCCATTTGTTTGCGTGTCCCCGCAATAGATGCACCCTGTGAATGGGGAGATGATGCCTTTTTGGTGAAGATCACAACGGATACTGGTATTGTTGGCTGGGGTGAAAGTGATACATCTCCTTTGGTAGCAAAAGCCATGGTGGATGCTCCGGAATCCAATTTATACTGTGGTGGTTTAAAGAGATTGATTCTTGGTGAAAATCCACTGGAGATACAGAAATTATGGGACAAGATGTACTGGGCATCTAACTATAATGGCAGAAGGGGGCTGGGTATCCATGCCATGAGTGCCATTGATATTGCTTTGTGGGATATCGCGTCCCAGTATTATCAGGTTCCCATACATATTCTTTTGGGTGGAAAATACAGGGACAAAATACGTGCTTATGGTACATTCATTCCTGCGGACACACCGGAAGAAAGCGCAAAAATAGCAGCAGACTTGAAAAAACAAGGATTTACCAGTCTGAAATTTGGCGGTGGTGTGTTTGGGGATAATCCCGATTTGGATGAATCTATTGTAAAAGCTGTTCGAGAAGAATTGGGCGAAGGGTTTGAATTGCAAATCGACCTAGCTTCTAAATGGAGAACCTATGGACACTCTGCTTATATGATGAAGCGTTTGGAAAAATATAATTTGAATTGGGTAGAAGAACCTGTTCTGGCTGATGACTTGGATGGTTATGCGAAATTGTCCGGCATTACCAGTGCGAAAATTTCAGGCGGAGAATCTCTCACAACACGCTATGAATTTCAGGAATTTCTGAATCGGTCAAAAGTAGATATTGTGCAGCCGGATATTACCAGATGCGGCGGCATCAGTGAAATGCGGAAGATTTATGACTTGGCACAGCTCCATGGCACAAAGCTCATTCCCCATGGATTCAGTACAGGGATATTGCTTTCTGCAACAGTGCAATTTTTAGCAGCAACAGAAAGCTGTGACCTTATGGAATATTCCCAGTCCAATAGCCCACTGTTCCGGAAACTGGTGAAGAACCTGATTCCCTTTGAAAATGGATATGTGAAAGTTCCAGATTGCATTGGACTTGGTGTGGAATTAGATGAGGAACTCCTTGAAAAGTATAGAATGAAGTGATTTATTTTACAGGAATCCATTTACAACATCCTGATGACATGATAAAATAGACATATAGAAAAATAAATATCTATCAGTCCTTATCCGCGACCAGCGGTCTTTAATGAGAGATGAATGGTCACTATCCTGCACTGCCTTGATATTTCAGCCGGTCAGAATCAATTTAATTTATATGTGATACTGCTATGACACAGGCTGTGAAAGGTTACTTTGGGAAAACCTAATGCAAGAAGCTGCTTTTTCAGAATTCTTAGGAGTGTCTCTTCCTGTACAGTCTGTCGGAAGAATCTGATCCGGTATATTTTTTCCGTAAGGAGTTTGTTCCTTTTTCCAGTTTTGGAGCAAATCTATCACATGGTCTGGTAGACAAACGGTACAGATACTTAAAAACAATCACTGTTTGTTCGTCAGAAAACACGGTAGGAAATTGATAGAGAATGTCATTTTGATCCAATGCTTGAATTGAGTCCTTTAGTACTCATTTCAGCGTTTTATTGATGAAAATCGTATCGTTTTTGAAATCTATGTTATTCCAAGTCAGTGCTACAATCTTTCCTTTGTGCAAAAAGCCTGCAAATGCGAGATTGACCGCTATCCAAAGTAGCGACAATCCGCTGTTCTGAAATAACTTTCTGATTTCTTCTTTGGACAGCATTTTCATTACACAAGGAAATGTTTTTAGAAGTGTAGCTTTATAAAATGGATTGTGGTCTGTGCATTCCCAAAGCAACGCTTGCTCAAATATGCTGTGCAGTAATTTATGGACAGAGGACAATATGTGCGGTGTCATGTTCTGCCAGTTTCTTATCCTGCTGTACATCACAGCAATCGTTTTGGGGTTAAATTCTGTTAGCTTTATGTCTTCGAAAGTTGGGCGAATATGGTTTTAAATCGCGCCACATAATTGGTATACGTGAAATAGGACCGATGAGCTCGTCCATAAAGCTATACATACTCCTCAAGAAGCTCTGCCAGATTGTCAGCATGATTTTGTAACATTTTCTTCTGTTTCACTTGCATAATTTCAGCTTGTTCCTTTCGATGTAGTGCCGCTTCATAAGAATGATAGGTCTCCCAACGCTGCTTCTTCCTTCCGCCTTCGTATGATGTGTAGACCGCACTAAAGCTTTTGTTTTACAATTGATGCCATGATAAATTCCTCCTTTTCAAATTTATCATAGCAGTTCTACAAATCGAAAAGAAAAGCATCACTCAAATGCGATGCCACTTTGATTGATGAGATGAGTGATATGTGGTATAATAAAAACAATAACTCAGTGAGGTGTTACATGAGAAACCAAAAGCCTCCTTTTGAAACTACCAATCAAATGATTGATTATGTGGCGGAAATTTTAAGAGAACCTCAAGGCTTACAATTATCCATAAATGCCGATGTGCGGGAGTTGTGTGAGGTATCGACGGCAATGGCAAATCGAATTCTATCTAATCTGGTTGAAAAAGGTACCATTATTAGAGACCGTAAGAAGAGTCACTGGGTATATAAATTGGGTGAATAATATGTGGAACGGAGGGTCAATATGCAGTTAATCAAGGAGAAGCAAGTTAGTCCAATTGAAAGCGAAGTACTTGCCAGAATCTCAATTATTCGACCGATACTTACCAGCTTGTTAATAGGAATTAAGCAAGATATCTTGGATGAGTTAGGTGGCATTGATCAGGTAAAGCTTAAAATGTTGCCCAGAGCATATCGTCCAGGTGCAGGCGACATTGGTTTCTGCTTTGAGTGGGCAATTCACGACGCAATACGGCGTCAAGATCCAAACGTCTTGAATCGTTTAGAAGATGCTGCCCGCAGATGTCGACTGCCTGGGTGTAATTTTGAATCCATTTTGTTTGGACTTGAGAAGAGTGGAAAAGTACAGATAATAGATACAGCAAGTCATGTATTGACTTCTGATTCAAGAATTTTGACAGGTGAACGTGCTCAACCTTTAAAATTAAAAGGCTATCTTAACATGCTTTCTGCAGCATTCAACCGACCAGAAACCAGAAAAGCGCTTCCATCCTCAATAAGAGGCTTATGGAAAGCGGATCTGTTTTTTGGCACTACAGATGCAGATCGTTGGCTGGGAACATCTCTTAAAATTAACCCCTCTCAATTGGAGGGCGCAAAAGGATTAAGAATCGGTATCGTTCCAGCAGCACAGGGACGCTCAGATAAAGTTTTTCTTGATGAGAAGAAAAATATCATGGTCTGTCCGATACCTTATGATGGGGCTTTTATGGAGCTTTTTTATACATCTTGGGGAATTGTACAGCAATTTATTGCAGCAGATGCTCAAATGCCTAAAGAAGTATACCTTCCTACCCCGGCAGACCGTCAAGCTGTTCGTGAATTAGTTTCCAGACGAGAATTTCCAATTATGGATGTTGTCGATGCCCTAGAACCCTTGTCTCAGCCAAACCTTACTGAACAAGATCAGCAGGGGATTAGTTTATCCGTTACGAAAGAAGGAGAAACGCAACTAAACAATGCAATAATTGCTCCTATTGCGACACTTAGATAAGATTCAATGAAAGTTCGCTTATCTTCCTAAAATTTTGCCATTTACAATAAGCGCGAAGCTACCTTGGTCACGCATGAAGCCCGGAAAGCCTGATATAGATAGGTTTTTCGGGCTTCGTTTACATTAGTGGCGGCACTATACATAGCAACATGCCTATATGTCTTTTAAGAAATTGTTTCTAACTCGTAGAAGAGGATAAGGTACAATAAGTTTTGCAAATTGAAAAGAGGATAAAAACGTATGGTTTGCAGATATCTGATAGCATGAAGTCATATTATTCTGAAGGGAGACAATAAGCTATGTTTGAGAAAATTGCATAATTTAACAAAGAAGTTATCAAAGGGGAGATCAAGAAGGTGCACGAGTAGCATTGAAGAGGATTTCATTAATTCATTAAGATTATACCTGGCTGGTAAGTGGAGGAGATTATAGAAGCACTGTGGAGCAACAAGGTATCTTCCTTACTGTTGGTGAAGTGAACGAGAATCGGATGTCTACATTGAAGATCAGCTCAATTACCCTTTGAGAAGTGGATGGTATGTATGATAAGGTGGGTGAGATTTATCTGTCTCTTAACTGAAACGGATTGGTTGAGAATGTAGTTATTTTGGTTAGTATAGCGGTTAATCAGGACGGATATAGCTAAGTTCTTGAGTGCTGCCAAGGTTAATGAGAATACCTTCATCACTTGACGAACATTACCAACACATCCGTAAATAGACATATAATATATAAAACATCTATCAGTCCTCATCCGCGACCAGAGGTCGCGGATTCGCGTCACGTTTCAACCTTTTTATATCTATTTTTTCTAGGAGGAATATCCAAGGCATTTGAAAAGATTACTGAAACAAAATTATTCTATTATGAATAAATTATTCTGAATAGAATAGCAATCAAAAACAAGATTATTCGAATTTGAATAATCTTGTTTTTTTATGTGCATTTTTTCCGCATTTTTGGCATTTCTGGATTTGGCACAGATTTTGCTTTATATA
>OGXZ01001433.1_pt1 | contig 13614 bp, 13 predicted proteins | sample 1576431 | NCBI WGS metagenome assembly OGXZ01 (sample SAMEA3541590, study PRJEB24748) | human gut metagenome | biome: human gut; feature: human-associated habitat; material: faeces | place: China | collected 2012
CCGACACTATCCCAAATGAAAAAAATAAGGCAGCTTTTTATCGGCTGCCTTTATCTTTCTACGGTTATATACTTTCTTTGACTCATGCACTCGTTTGTAACAAACGGGGTGTCCGTGCTCTTTGATTTCTGCCTCACGGCTGGCTTTACGATTCGCTTTGATGTAATCGTCTTGTGTAATTCGTTTTTTCATAATGAATATATTTCTCAGTGCAAAGATACAATTTCATTTCTTATTACGATCGGTTTGCGCTATCTTTGCATACATAAATCAAATGAAAACGGAAATAATATGGAAAATTTCAGTGAACTGATAAAGAATCGCCGCAGTATGCGCAAATTTACGGATGAGGAGTTAACACAGGATGAGGTTGTGGCACTGATGAAAGCTGCCTTAATGTCTCCCAGTTCCAAACGTAGTAATAGCTGGCAGTTTGTGGTAGTCGATGATAAAGAAAAGTTGAAAGAACTGTCTCACTGCAAAGAACAGGCTTCTTCTTTCATTGCAGACGCTGCTTTGGCGATTGTCGTGATGGCAGATCCATTGGCGAGCGATGTCTGGATTGAAGATGCTTCTATTGCTTCCATCATGATACAGTTGCAGGCGGAAGATTTGGGGCTGGGAAGCTGTTGGGTACAGGTTCGCGAACGTTTCACTGCAACCGGAATGCCGTCTGACGAGTTTGTTCATGGAATTTTGGATATTCCTTTGCAACTGCAGATTCTTTCCGTGATTGCCATTGGACATAAGGGAATGGAACGTAAGCCTTTCAACGAAGAACACCTCCAGTGGGAGAAAATTCATATTAATAAGTTCGGAGGAAAATAACGATGGGAGCTGTCAAAGCAAATAATAATAAAGATACTTATAAGGCTACTGCCGTCGCTTTTATTGTCATCGGAACTCTTTTCCTGATAAATAAACTGCTCCCCTTTGCTTCTATAGGTTTGCCTTGGGTGATGAATAAGGACAATTTGTTGTTGTATGCCTCTATCAGTTTTCTTATTTTCAAGCGTGACAAGTCGGTCGGCTTTGCACCTTTTCTCCAAAAGATTTTCGGATTCCGGAAATAGAAAAATGGTTATCCTCGCATGAAAAATCCCATGTCTTTCCGGGAGAGATGCGCGGGAAGAGCTTGTGCTTGCCGAACAGCGAACCGCTGCAGTATGCTCCCGTGTCGTTGGTCCAGAGGAAGATGAATACGCAGAGCGGCACGATGTAGTTGTATACCGTCTGTCCGTTTGCCGCTCCATTGAATGCCAGCACATTGATGGTGGAGAAAGGCAGTGCGATATACATCTGTCCGAGCATGGTGTGGGCCCAGTCCTCTATGGCGTTGTCGTTGCCGGTGTATAGTTCGCTGATGAAGAGATACACGATGGTGAGGAGATAGGGGATGAACACGGCCCCCGTGTCGACGATTCCGCTGCAGAAACCTCCTACGGCGAAGAAGAAATACACTCCCGCCACGGTGCTTATGAAACGGTTTACCTGCACGTTCTCCTTTTCGTTCACCAGTCCTGTGTATTCCCATAGCGACAGTCCGGTGACGAGTGCAAACAGGAATTCCATTGCAAACGCATCAAGGAAACACACCACTACTGCGGTGACGAAAAACACACCCGTGATGCTGCGTACTATCAGATTGCTCAATTTGCTGTTCTTCTTTTCTTCTGTCATGATGCTTATTGGTTTTGGTCGTCGGTGGATGTGGTAGTGGAGTTCTCGGTGTCCTCCGTGTTTTTGGCTTCCTCAGAACTCTTGGTGTTCTCTGTGGCAGGAGAGCTTTCCGCCTTGCTGTTGGTCTCTTCGAGAATCTCCTGTGAGCGGCTCACCCATTGACGTTTGCCGAATATCTTCTCCACATCCTCGGCGAAGATCACCTCGCGCTCTATGAGAAGCTGGGCGAGCTGGTTGTGGCCCTCCTTGTGTTCCGTGAGGATAGCCTTGGCCCTGTCATACTGTTCGGCGATCATTCTGATTGCCTCGTCGTCGATAGCCTTAGCCGTGGTCTCGGAGTATGGCTTCTGGAAGTTATATTCGTTGTTGTTGTAATAGCTGATGTTAGGCAGGTTGGTGCCCATTCCGGCATAGGCAATCATACCGTAGATGCTCTTGGTGACACGCTCCAGGTCGTTGATGGCGCCGGTGGAGATGTGTCCGGTGAAAAGCTCCTCTGCCGCACGTCCGCCGAGCAGCGAACAGATTTCGTCGAGCATTGCCTCCTTGGTGGTGATCTGTCGTTCCTCCGGCATATACCATGCAGCGCCGAGAGCTCTGCCTCGTGGCACGATGGATACCTTGACCAGCGGGTTGGCATGTTCGGTGAACCATGATATCGTGGCGTGGCCTGCCTCGTGGATGGCTATCGAGCGTTTCTCAGAGGCGGTCATCACCTTGGTCTTCTTCTCCAGTCCGCCGATGATGCGGTCTACGGCGTCGAGGAAGTCCTGCTTCTCCACGCTCTTCTTGCCGTGGCGCGCTGCTATGAGAGCCGCCTCGTTGCAGACATTGGCAATGTCGGCACCCGAGAATCCCGGAGTCTGGCGTGCCAGTATCTCCACATCCACACTGGCATCCCTCTTGATAGGACGGAGATGCACCTCGAATATCGCCTTGCGCTCGTTGAGGTCAGGCAGGTCAACGCTGATCTGCCTGTCGAAACGACCGGCTCTGAGCAATGCTTTGTCGAGCATGTCGGCACGGTTTGTGGCAGCCAGCACTATGATTCCGCTGTTGGTGCCGAAACCGTCCATCTCGGTGAGCAATGCGTTGAGGGTGCTCTCCCGCTCGTCGTTGCTGCCCATCGACGGGTTCTGGCTGCGCGCACGTCCCACGGCGTCGATCTCGTCGATGAATATGATGCAGGGAGCCTTCTCCTTGGCCTGGCGGAAGAGGTCGCGGACGCGGCTTGCGCCCACACCTACGAACATCTCCACGAAGTCGGAACCGCTCATGGAGAAGAATGGTACGCCGGCCTCGCCGGCCACTGCCTTGGCAAGCAACGTCTTACCGGTTCCCGGAGGACCGATGAGGAGGGCGCCGGTGGGTATCTTGCCGCCCAGCTCGGTGTATTTCTTCGGATTCTTCAGAAAGTCTACGATTTCCTGCACCTCCTGCTTGGCGCCTTCCTGTCCGGCTACGTCCTTGAAGGTTATAGGGTTCTCGTTTTTCTCCTTGTCGTAAACTTTCGCCTTGCTCTTGCCTACACCGAGGATGCCGGGACCTCCGCCGCCACCCATCCTGCGCATCAGGAATATCCAGATGGCAAAGAAGAGGATGATAGGTCCTACGGCCTGCAGAATATACATCAGTATGCTGCCCTGGTCGCTCTCATAGCTCAGTCCGCCCTTGAATACGCCCTGCGCACGGGCTGCATCGATAAAGCCCTCCAGTTTGTCCACACTGCCATACTGTACCTCCACGAACGGGTTGGGGCCCATCTGTTTGGTGCCGGCATTGAATACCGTGCGGATGTAGTTCGGCTTTACGAACATCTTGAGCTTGCCGTTGTCTTTGTTCACGACAATGCTCTCGGCATAGCCCTTAGCCACATAAGTCTGGAAGTCGGAGTAGGCCAGCTGTTTGCCGGCGCTGCCACCGGTGGAGTTGCCTCCCATGATGAAGGCAATTATCAGTCCGATGATGCAGAGACCGTAAATCCAACCCATGTTGAACTTGGGCATCTTGTTGTTGTTTTTATTGTTGTTGCTGAAATTATTGTTCGGATTCATGTCAGTAGTATTGAATTTCCACCTTATATAATATATAGAGCAGCGAGGCATTTCCTGATGCGGACACCCGTCGTCACTCTTCAGTCCTGCTTGTTGTCAGTCTGCGTCGATGTCGGGAACTACCGTTATCTTGGCATCCTCCCAGAGGTCTTCCAGATTGTAGTATTCGCGCACTTCAGGCAGGAAGATATGCACCATCACGTCGGAATAGTCCATTGCCACCCACTGCGCGTTTGTCAGTCCGGCAATCTTTACCGGCTTCTCTCCAGCCTCTATGCGTGCCGTCTCCTCCACTGAGTCGGTGATAGCGTCGATCTGTGTCGGTGAGTTGCCCTGGCAGATCACGAAATAGTCGCATATCGTTCCAGCTATACCTCTGAGGTCGGCAACTACGATATTTGAACCTTTCTTCTCTTGAATACCTTTTACGATTGTCTCTACAAGCTTGTTCTTCTTTTCCATCAAATTTTAATAGGATTATTTTTGTTTTCTAATTTATTTTTTGTCGACACCATGCGGCGACACCGCGTTCTGATGCGAAATACCGCTCGTCTTATATATATATAATGTGCCAACAGCATACAAAGGTAAGCCGATTTATCCGAATTAAGCAAGAATATGGTGTTATTTTGGATTTTTTTATAAAAAAGTTGCCGAAATTGTTTGTAGTTCAAAAAAAAGTAGTACCTTTGCAATCGCAATCGGGAAGTTAATAACAAACGATTGATAAAACAAAAGCATTGGGATATGGTGTAATGGTAACACTACAGATTCTGGTCCTGTCATTCTTGGTTCGAGTCCGAGTATCCCAACAACAGAGAGACATCCTCACCAAGGGGATGTCTTTTTTGTTGTTGCATGTGATTGTTCTAATTATTTAATGATATATTGATTATGAATATGAAAGAAACACCTGTGCTTCTGCTTACCGGATATCTGGGAAGCGGAAAGACTACATTGCTCAACAGAATACTCGCCAATGAGGAGGGTTTGAAATTTGCAGTGATAGTGAACGATATCGGTGAGGTGAACATCGACGCCGACCTCATACAGCAGGGAGGCATCGTGGGCGAGGGAGACGACAGTTTGGTGGCTCTGCAGAACGGCTGCATATGCTGCACGCTGAAGATGGACCTCGTGCAGCAGATCAGCGACATCGTGGCGCAGCACCGCTTCGACTATATAGTAATCGAGGCGAGCGGCATCTGCGAACCGGCGCCAATCGCCCAGACCATCAGCGTATATCCGAGGATGTATCCGGAGATGGCGAAGGAGGGCATGGCGAAGCTCGACGCCATCGTGACGGTGTGTGATGCCCTGCGACTGCGCGATGAATTCAATGAGGGCACCGACCTGACGAGGATGAACATCGATGATGATGACCTGGAGAGTCTGGTGATCCAGCAGGTGGAGTTCTGTAATATCATACTGCTCAACAAGGCATCGGAGGTGACTGCCGAAGAACTGGAACATGTGAAGGCGATACTGCGCCAGATTCAGCCGAAGGCGGAGATCATACCATGCGACTATGGCGATGTGGACCTGAAGAAGATTATAAACACTGGACTGTTCGACTTTGAAAAGGTGGCTACGTCGGCACGCTGGATAGAGGCTGTGGAGGCTGACGAGGATGATCTGGAGAACGAAGAGGAGGGCGAAGCACTGGAATACGGCATCGGCACCTTTGTTTATCGCCGTCGTCGTCCGTTCTCCTTGACAGAGTTCGACCAGTTCATTGCGCGCAAGTTCCCGAAGAGCGTGATTCGCTGCAAGGGAATATGCTATTTCGAGAGCGAGAAAGACCAGTGTTATCTCTTTGAGCAGGCAGGTAGCCAGGTGTCGCTGACCAATGCCGGACAGTGGTATGCGTCGATGCCGGAGGATGAGTTCGCCGAGTTCAGCAAGAACAATCCCGGTGTGTTGAAAGACTGGGATGAAGAATATGGCGACCGCATGCAGAAACTCGTGTTCATCGGACAGAACATGGACCGCGAGGAGATAGAAAAAGAATTGGACAAGTGTCTGGTGTAGAAAGGGGATTACTAATACTCTTATGAAAGGACAAAATCAAAACAGTCTCTAATGACCGATTTGGTATAAAACAAACCCATCCTGGACTTCATTATTGAAAGGCCAGGATGGGTTTGTTGCTGATTGGTATTTGAAAGATTGCCGAACTCCTTTCAAGTACTATATAAAGATTAGTGCGTCTGCGGCTTAACCGAGGTCTACTACCGTTATTCCGGCACCTCCAAACTGCACATGCTCGTCTTTGTATGATGTAACGGCAGGTACGGTGGCGAGATACTTGCGGATAAGCTGGCGCAGGATTCCCGTTCCGGTGCCGTGGAGGATGCGTACTCTCGACATGCCGACGAGGGTGGCATCGTCGATGAAATACATCACGGCATTGAGGGCTTCGTCGCCTCGCATGCCGCGCACGTCGAGATCTTGCTTGAAGTTGAGCTTCTTCTCGTCGATAGTCTCGCGGGTCTGTCTGCCTACGGTCATGAACGGGCGCGGTTCTTCGCGCTTGGGAGCTGTGGCGTGTTCCAGCTTCTTCAGAGAGGTGGTGGATCGCAGGTCGCCGAATATCACGGTGGCGTTCTTGCCCTGTATGCTCTCTATCTTGCCCACGGATGTGGTGCCCTTTATCCTCACCGTGTCGCCTTCCTTCAGCGGAGCGCTAACGGTGGACAGGGTGGTGGCGGCAGACGTGTTGTCTTTGTCCTGTCTTGAAGATGACGGGTCGCCCTTCTTGCGGTTCTTCTTGTTTTCCTTCCTTCTGAGAATCTGCGCCATCTTGCGCGCTATCTTGTCGTCTTCTGCCTGCTTGTCCATATCGGAGATGCCCTCCTTGAAGTCTCTCAGACTGTCGCGAAGTTTCTTTGTCTCTTCCTTCTCAGCCTGCTTCTCACGGATTTCGCGGATGACGTTCTCGATTTTCTTGTTGCTCTCCTTGAACAGTTCCTCGGCCCTTTCCTTGGCTTTGGCGAGCACCTCCTTGCGGCTCTTTGCCAGATCGCTGATTTCAGACTCGTATTTAGCTATCGTCTGCTCCATCTGCTTCTCGCGCTGATGGATGGTCTGGCGTTTGCTCTCCCAGTAGCGCTTGTCGCGCACGATGTCTTGCAGATATTTGTCGCTCTGTATGTAGTCGGAGCCTACTATCTCGCTGGCGTCGTGAATCACCTGTTCGGGCAGTCCTATCTTGCGGGCTATCTCAATGGCGAACGAACTTCCCGGCTGACCTATCTGCAGCTGGAACAGAGCCTGCATCTGATGGCGGTCGTAGAGCATCGCGCCATTGACCACACCCTCGTGGCTGTCGGCGAAATGCTTCAGGTTCTGATAGTGGGTGGTGATGACGCCATAGGCTCTCTTTATGCAAAACTGCTTGAGCACCGCTTCTGCTATGGCACCGCCGATCTGCGGTTCAGTACCGGTTCCGAACTCGTCGATGAGAATCAGGGTGCGGTCGTTGGCGCTCTTCATCATGTTCTTCATGTTCGTAAGATGGCTCGAATACGTACTCAGGTCGTCCTCGATGCTCTGTTCGTCACCGATGTCTATGAGGATGTTCTGGAATATTCCCGTTTGTGAACGCTCGCTCATCGGTACCGACAGTCCGCATTGCAGCATATACTGCACCAGTCCTACGGTCTTCAGACATACTGACTTTCCGCCGGCGTTAGGTCCGGAGATTATCAGCATTCTCTTGTTGCGTGTCAGCGTGATTTCCAGCGGCACCACCTTCTTGCCCTGCTTCTGCAGCGAGAGACGAAGCAGCGGGTGTGTGGCTCCTATCCAGTCGATATGCGGATATTTGCCCACCTCCGGTTCTATGCCGTCAATCAGTTTGGCGAGCTCCGTCTTGGCCCGCAGCATGTCGACCTGAGCCAGCAGCTTGTAGGAGTCGAGAATCTGGGGCACATGCGGACGTATCACCTTTGCCATCTCCGTCAGGATGCGTATCACCTCGCGGCGCTCTTCGGCTTCGAGTTCGCGGACGCGGTTGTTTGCCTCTACCACTTCGGTAGGCTCTATGAAGAGAGTCTTTCCCGAAGCCGACTCATCGTGCACGATACCCTTTATCTTGCGCTTCATCGTGGGTACTACAGGTATTACCAGACGGCCGTCGCGCATTGCTGGCGTGACATCCTTCTCTATCAGACCTTCGCTCTGTGCCGATCTCAGTATGCTATATAATGTACGCGAGATGCTGCCCTCCACCTTTGCCAGTTCCCTGCGGATGTTGAGCAGTTCCGGCGATGCCGTATCGCGTATCTTTCCGAATTTATCCAATATCTGGTCTATACGCTGCAGAATCTGCGGAAACGTCACCACGCCTTCGGCAAGCTCGTGAAGGGCAGGGTAGGGGTATACGGGGTCTTTGCGCCATCCGTCATCCGTTGCCGCAACGGCAGCGTCTTCGTCCGTGCGGTTCAGATACGTCACGATGTCGTTCACCGTTCCCAGCGACCGGCGCAGGTCGAACAGTTCGTCCTCCTCCATGTGAGTGCCTTCCAGTCGGAGGCGTGCCACCGACTGTCTCACGTCGAAGAAGTAGTTGAGAGGGAAATTCTCCTCTTCCTCCTGTAGCCGGCGAAACTCCCTGACTCTCGACAGCTGGGTGTTTATCGCCTTCACGTTGTCCATGAAGGTAATCTTGTCCACTTCTTCTTTGCCGAGAGAGCTCAGACAGCGTTCTCGCAGCAGAGTCCTTATCTCGTTAAATCCGATCTTGTCTTCGAATGTTTTTGGGTAAATCATGGTGCAAAATTAGCAAAAACATCTTTTTTATGAAAAAAGTTGCGATAAAATTTGCAGATATAAATATAATTCCATACCTTTGCACTCGCTTTAAGACACTAAGCAAGTTCTTCAAGTAAGGAGAGATGGCAGAGTGGTCGAATGCACCGGTCTTGAAAACCGGCGTACTGAGAGGTACCGGGGGTTCGAATCCCTCTCTCTCCGCCAAAATCAGCGTAACGAGTTGTAAAACAACAAGTTGCGCTGATTTTTCGTTTAAGGGTGCGCCAAATCTGCGCCAGAATTTTTTAGGTAATTGAACAAACGTCTTTAATCCACCGATATGATGGCTCTAAAAGATGTTAAAAAAATGTGCTCAAAATTTTGTAACGGCAAGAGTTCTGACATTGTGGGCTACACACCTCCCACTTTACATAAAGGTGTACGTTGGTTTGTAGATTTTACATCATTAGACCCAGCACGAGGTTTAATGCGTCGTAAGAGATACTATATCAAAGATAGTCTTAGCGTCTCTGAAAAGAAACGCAGAGCAAGCGAAATCATGGAGGTTCTTACAAAGCAGCTTGCTCAGGGATGGAATCCTTGGGTAACAGATGATGAGAGTCGTGGTTTTGTGTATTTCGACAACTGCCTTGAACGCTATCTTGACTATGTAGACCGCATGGACAGAAAGAAAACGCGTCAAAGCTATCGTTCCAGGGTGAATATACTTCGTGAGTTTATTACATCGCAAGTTAATCCCATCAAGTATGCCTATCAATTTGATATTGGCTTCTGTAATGACTTCATAGATTGGATTTATCTTGATCGTGAGAGTTCTCCACGAACAAGAAACAATTACAGGGGATGGCTTTACGGCTTGGCGGAGTTCTTGATTGCTCGTAAGCACATCAACACTAATCCTGTAGAGCATATCAAGGTGATGCCTGAACATGAGAAATACCGCAAGGACTTGACACCAGAGATGCTGAAGCAGATGTCAAACTATCTGTGCAGAAATGATAAGTCGTTCTTTCTAGCCTGTATGATGCAGTATTATACGCTCATACGCCCAGGCGAATTGAGCCACTTGAAGATTGGCGACATTTCTCTGAAGAAACAAACGGTGTTTGTATCACATGAATTCAGCAAGAACCACAAGGATGCAGAAGTTGGCTTGAATAAAATCGTCATCAAACTTATGCTTGACTTGGAGGTGTTCAAGCAGCCGGATAGCTATTACCTGTTCGGCTCAGACTTCAAACCTAGCAAAGAGCGTATTGGTTCAGACCAATTCAACAAGCGTTGGAAAGTTATGCGTAAAGCTCTAAAATGGAATGACTGTTACCAGTTCTACAGTTTGAAGGACTCTGGCATCCGTGACTTGGCAAATGCGCAAGGAGTGGTAGTTGCACGTGACCAAGCTCGACATAGCGACATCACTACTACCAATAAGTATATTCAAAAGCATGGAGTACAGCAGGTAACACTTGGCTTTGAAGGAAATCTTACTTACGATGACGAGGTGGAGTAAACTCACCTTGTTTATAATGCAAATGGTAATCATCTATCACCTTACAGGTCGTAGGCGATTACCATTTGCGTATTAAATAGCCTTTTTCTTTTGTAGCGTTGTATCTCTCGGAGTCTTATTCTCACAAATGCAATGAGTGTTAACACTTTATACAAAGATACAACTTGTATACACAACGTATCTACGCTACATTTTATCCTTTATAAGCTTCCCACTCCACAGCGAAGTGTTACTGAGATGGTTGGCAAACAGACATCACAGCCCGATGGCAACAAGTTGCTATTAGGCTGACATGACTATTTGCCAAGGACCAAATACAAAGAAAGCAGCAATTCTAAACACAATCTATCAAGGCTTACGCTTAGAAGACTTGTGTTTAGAATTGCCACTCACTTTGTTTGGACATTTGGTCTTGCCACTCGCAACACTTCACAGTCCCCCACCCTTTATATAAAACTTCTTCAAGTTCCACGAAATAAAAGAGGTTCTTAAAGACTTACCCACCCTGTAAAACAGACGACAGCTATTCTGCTTGATGAACAAAGCACCATTCTTGTCTGCAAACAGTCAAGAGAGGAGCATTGTTCCGCAGAACGTGTGACGAATTGAATTGTCAATCGGCAGAGCATCAAGCGAAGATCGATATGAACCGACCTTCATATTGCTGCTTTTTGATTGACAACACAATTCTAATGTCACACTGTAGCTGCTGACTGTTTTACGCCCACCCTTGGCATTGGAGATTGTTGGATAACCAACATTCCTATGTATGGGATATAAAGTAAGGGAAATGACTATTTTAGATTGATTTCTCCTTAACCTTGTTAGCGGTTCTCGACATGGATGGATATTCCATCTCTATATCATATTGGTGCAATATCCTATATATGTTACTTTTTCCACGGTAGCCAGTCCTTTCCATGATTTCCTTTACACTATAACCGGCTTTATACATGTTAATAACCAACTTGTATCGTTTCAATTTCCTATCCTCGAAGCTGTAGGAATACAATTCAGCCTCCAGGTCATCATGCGAAGCCCTATCTCTTTTGCTGAAAACTTTGCATATCAAGTCTAATGTGTCCGCCGTTCTTCTCTCAGGAAACAACTTGTCATGCGTGTCCAGTTCATCTGAGAGGGAAATAATGCGAATGTCCATCTTAGAACAATACTTGATGAAGAACATCATATCGTGGAAATTGTGAAACACATTGTCGAATGACGCAAACACCGCACTGTCTCCATTTGAAAGACTGTCAATGAACTTACACCACTCAATGCGTTTCTTGTCTTTGGTCTCTTCAATGTGAATATTGACACACCCATGACCTTTCATCAAATTGATGATTTCTGTTGTATGCTCAAAGTATTGAGCCTTATTTATATAACCGATATAGTTCATATTATCTGTATTGCTAAGTAATATTGTCTGCAAAGATAATCATAAACCACTGAATTTATGGGTGAATACCATACATTTATGCTATATTGCGATATTTTAAGGCATATTCTCTGTTTATTGGTTCTATTTTTACCAAGAATAGAACCAATGCTTAAAATATTGAGCAGAATTTTTTGCTTTCAGACTTTATTCCCTACCTTTGTCATTAAAAACAAATAAAACATCAACACCACATGAATAAAGACCGTATTCTGTTTCCAATCCTCAGAGAAAACAGCCATATCATTCATCATCTGCAGCCGTTTGGTAATATCGTATTACCCTTATTTTCGGTATTACTCATATTACTTGTATTTTCCAGTTGTTCATCATGCTCTGATGGAGGGGAATACGACTTTCGAACACGCCAAGGTGCCTTAAACGAGTATCACCAATACCTCTGGAAAGTCCGCTCTATTAGCCATTCCAACACCAAAGACTTTGGGGAGACCTTATGTGAATGGCATGAGATAAGCGACACTGTCTATAAATTTCTTGCCAAAGACTCAGTTTTCATCAAGCACCATAACGTGGCAAACGACTTTTTTCTTATCAGCGACTCCATAAGAACAGAAATGCTTCGCCTTACCGAAACATGGAAATACGGCTATGGGGATGTTCTCACGATAAAAGACATGACTTGTTCCTACAAAGAGGACAAAGAACTTCTTGATGCTGTTCACGAAGCAGAACCTTTCTTTAATGCTTTGGACAGCACAAGCATTAGTGTTTGTGATAAAAGTTCAATCTTGAAACGTTACCGTTACTTCTTGGGCGAGACCAAGAGGTCTGGAATAAACAACAAGAATGAGCTGCTAAAATTCATAAGCCAAGAAGATTTCTTGTTCCGTTCTTTTCTTGCACACCTATATGAAATGGACAACGAACCTCTGTCCGACATCACAAAAGACACAGAAACCATCTGCCGAAATATATTCCTGGCAGCAAAGGACGGGAAAATATCATCAAAAGATGTAGTCGTTTACATGTCTATGCGCACTGTGAGGCGATTGTTGCAGAACTCTGCTGAGTGTGTGGAAAACATTAACCGCCTTGAAATGAAAAACAAGGCACAAGGCAACGCCTATCTTTGGATGATAATACAGCCTTTCATCAGTATTGACCAGTTTTCTCTTGCTACAATGACGGAGCAGGAACGAAAGAAGTTCAACTATGTCATCTCTCAACTTCCCAAATCAAGAAAGTTTGCTGAGACGTTTGACATCAACTTAAAGGCATTGAACTATCTGTTGCCACAGCAACTACTAAAAATATACGTCTCATCATTTTAACTCCTACTAAGTATGATAACAAAAGAAGTGAACAAGTTTATGGCTTTGGCACCGCTCATGTTGCCAAGACTCATTGACAGTAAGAAATGTGCGGAACCCGACATAACCGAAGACTCCGCAATCCTTTATTTTTCTCTTGAAGAAAAGTTTCCCATTGGATGTGTCATGGATATGCTTGACGATGACATGGACTTACTTTTACTATATCATGGTACAAGTAAAGCAGCTCCCAATATACATCATTGTTGTTTCTTTGCCAGCCCCAAATTGGGACAAAGTATGTACAAGGTCAATATGGTGTCACAGCCTAACGGCTTTATTGATGGAATATCCGTAACCATATACGACTCTATTGATGTTTGGGAGGACGAGCTTGAAAGTGATCTTCTTTCACACGAGGCATCTTTTGACTTTATTGAAGCCATGACAGCAGCTAAACTCCTTTCTGTATTCTGCAAAATGAACTATGATGGCTGAACTACTATATAAGATAGCCGACATCATCAATGCTAACAGCAAGGTGTATCGTGCTGTTGTTCCTGAAGCAAGGCATGATTATATGATACACGAGAACGGAAAACTTGTGAAATCATCATGTCTTGTTCTTCGCATCATGTTGTCTGGCAAAGTAAAGTACCATATATCCAGAACGGTCTGGAACTTATATACCTGAGTTCGGGATAAGCGACAGTCGTTTTTCTTGCTATGCCAGATTTCCGACATGTGCATATTACATTTGCCCTCCAAACAATATGGATGGCAAAATGCAGAATTGTAAAGTCCAAATGAAGTTTACTTTATAACAACAAGCTGTCCGTCAACATTCTCTATGCAATAGTCAATGTTGATGGATGGCTTCTT
>OGXZ01001434.1_pt1 | contig 13605 bp, 9 predicted proteins | sample 1576431 | NCBI WGS metagenome assembly OGXZ01 (sample SAMEA3541590, study PRJEB24748) | human gut metagenome | biome: human gut; feature: human-associated habitat; material: faeces | place: China | collected 2012
CATAGGCGGAATGCAACCTGGCGGAAACATCTACCGTATCTGCGAATACTTGGGCATCCTGGACCAGGTGAAAATCAAAGATGTAGATGCAGACTGTACAGACTGCCTTTACTTTGCAGAAGACCAGCAGACCTATCAGCTCCAGAAAGGAAAAGAAGGTTTCATCAACTCATTATCTGCTTATTTCCCGGAAGAACGGGAAAATCTGCAACGCTATGTAGATGCCATATTTGCCATTAGCGACTCCATCGACCTGTTTCATCTCCGTCCTACGACCGATTTTCTTCAGGTTCATACCGATGAGTTTCTGATGGCAGCAGATGCTTTTGTTGCAAAATACATCCAGAATCCCAAGCTCCGGAGCATCGTTTCCTACATGAATCCGCTTTATGGAGGCCGACAGGACGAGACTCCAGCCTTTGTCCACGCCATCATCTCCATTCTCTACATCCAAGGTACCAGCCGGTTTGTGGGAGGAAGTCAACATTTTGCCCAACTGCTTGTTTCTGTAATCGAACAGGCAGGAGGAAAGGTGCTCACCCATACAGAAGTAGAATGGGTGGAAGTCAACAATCGTCATGTGGAGTACGTAAGAACCCGGCAAGGAGAAATCTTTCAGGGCGACTACTTCATCTCAGCCATTCACCCTTGCACCCTCTTGAAACGGATGCCCGAAAAAGCTTTCCCCAAGGCTTATAGAGAGCGCCTGAATCAGATTCCAAATTCCTATTCAGCGTTTTCCGTCTATATCAAACTGAAGCCCGACTGCTTCCCATACATCAATCATTCGGAATATTACATGACCCGATACGATGAAGTTTGGAAATTCGGCGAGCAGCACGACACCTGGCCTTTAGGCTTCCTGTTGATGACTCCGCCAGACGAGAACCAGGGCAAATACAGTTCAAAAGTCCTCATCACCGCACCTATGCTCTATGATGAAGTGAAGAAATGGGAACAGACCACCGTGGGGCATCGGGGCGAGGAATACGAAAGCTGGAAAGCAGGAAAAGCACAACAGCTTCTCTCTCATATCGAGGAAATTCACCCGGGGTTCGGAGCATGTATCGACAGAATCATCACGGCTTCTCCATTGACCATTCGCGACTTTTATGGAGTGAAAGACGGAGCGCTGAGCGGATTCAGCAAGGACTATAAAAACATCGCATTATCGCAGGTCCCCGTGGTTACCAAGGTGGATAACCTGTTGCTGACAGGTCAGAACAACAACCTTCATGGTTTCTGCGGCGTTCCCCTGACGGCAATCAATACCGCCGAGGCTATTTTAGGAAGAAATTCCATACTCCATAAAATAAATGAAATCGGAAAAAATGAGAATTAAACCGATGAAGCAAAGACTGATGATCATAATAGGGTTCGTCCTCCTATGTCTCCAGATACTGAAGGCACAGGAGAAAGTCAACATCTGGCAAGGCACAGCATGCAGAAAGAATGTGGAAATGACTGCATATCTGGCAAAAGGTGGCAGCAAGATGGCTGTCATCGTATGTCCTGGAGGAAGTTACCTCTGGCACGATATGAATGGCGAAGGACACGAAGTGGGCAAATGGTTGCAGAACAACGGAATCTCTGCATTCGTGCTCCATTACCGTACTGCCGGGTTCATGGCCTTCTTCCTGCATTACCGCCATCTATTCAGAGGAGTCCGATACCCTGATGCATTGGACGACCTGACCCAAGCCACCTTATATATTAAGGAACACGCAAGGGAATACGGAGTCTGCTCCGACAGCATTGGAGCGATGGGCTTTTCTGCAGGCGGTCACCTTGTCCTGTCGGGAGTTACCCTGCGTCAACTCCCCCTAACATTTGTAGCCCCCATCTATCCGGTCGTTACCATGAACGGAAAATACGTTCACAAGCGGTCGCGCAGAGCCTTGTTGGGCGACAACCGCAAAAACAGCAGACTGCTTCGAGACTCCCTGTCTGTTGAGCGCCATATTTCAGCCAGTTGTCCACCCGTGTTTCTGGTAAACTGCAAGGATGATCCTATCGTAAAATACCAGAACTCAGAATTGCTCGATTCCGCCCTGACTATCCATCACATTCCCCATCAATACATCCAATACAAGACGGGAGGACATGGATTTGGAGCCTCCGACACAAAGGGTTCGCCCGAATGTCGGCAATGGAAGAAAGAGTTTTTAGTTTGGATCAGAAAACTTCAGACCCAATAATTACAGCATTAGACTTTTCCTGATTCAAGGATTCCAAGAATGAAAAAATCAAGGATTCCAAGAATGAAAGAACAAAAAAGATTCCAATATGAACATAACAGATTTTGACGATATTCGCCCATACAATCCCGATGAATTTCTTGAGGCCATGCAGCGCATCGCCCACAGTTCATCATTTCCGATTCTTTCTGCATACGTCTATCCGGAAGAATCGGTCAAGGAAATCCGTCAACGCATAACCAACTACCAGACGGTTAGGGAATTTCAACAGGACACGATGAGTAAAGTCAACCAGCAGGTGATAGAAAACAGCATCACGGAATTTTCCTGCTCAGGACTCGACAAGCTGAGTCCTGAAGGGCATTATCTCTATGTTTCCAATCATCGTGACATCATGTTAGACTCCAGTCTTCTCCAATATTTCCTGCTCAATCACGGCTTCGACACCACAGAGATTACCTTTGGTGCCAATCTGATGTCCAACCAGTTGATTATCGATATTGGCAAATGCAACAAGATGTTTAAGGTAGAACGCCCAGGCGGAAGTCTGAAAGAATTCTATCGCTGTTCCAGACACCTGTCCGATTACATCCGCTTCGTGATTCAGGAGAAAGGACAGTCCATCTGGATAGCCCAGCGCAACGGCAGGACCAAGGATGGAAACGACACGACAGACCAGGGCATCATCAAGATGTTCTGCATGTCTTGCCCAGATGATAAAATCAAGGCAATAGACCAGCTGCACATCGTTCCTGTAGCCGTTTCCTACGAATGGGAATCGTGCGATATTCTGAAAACACTCGAACTCTACGAAAGCCAGTTTGCCAAATACACCAAAAAACCGGGCGAAGATCTGAACAGTATTCTGACGGGAATCTCCCAACCCAAAGGTAGGGTACACATAGAAATCTGCGAACCGATTTCCCGCATGGAACTGATGAAACTGGAACAGCTTACGAGCAACGAATATCACAAGGCAGTAGCCCGTCTGCTGGACGAGCGCATCAACAAGGCCTATCGCCTGTATCCCAACAATTACATCGCTTACGACCTGCGGTACGGCACCAGAAAATACCAGGATTTCTATACCCCGCAACAGAAGGAAGAATTCTTGGCACACGTCAGAGAATTGGAACATTATGATACTTGCGACATCGAAATGCTGAAAGATATTTATTTAGGCATTTACGCCAACCCTGTAAACAACAAGTAAGCAGAAATAGAAAAAACAATAAGTAAGAAGCAGAAAAAATAAGTAAGAAGCAGAAAAAATAAGAAATAAGAAAATGACAGAACTGATTCTGAAAATATACGATTATCTCAAGACGCATCGGCTGAGTGGCATCTGCTCATCCGTAGCAATCACGCTCATACTCCTCCTGGCAGTTACCAGACTGAACTACAAGGAAGATATTGCCGACTTTCTTCCGATAGATAGCGAGCGCCAGAATGCCATGAAGGTCTATCAGAACATTTCGGGAGCCAGCAAGATTTTCGCCATCTTCCAATACAGGAATGCTGCGCAATCTGATGATCCGGAAATACTGACCCATACCATAGACGCTTTCGTAGAGAATGTGGAGAAAACAGACTCTGCCCACGTCATCAGAAACCTGATGGCGCAAGTGGATTTGGAAAAGATGAATCAGATAACAGATTTCGTCTATCAGAACATTCCTTATTTCCTGACAGATGCAGACTATCGGAGAATGGACAGTCTGCTCAGTCAGCCCGATTACATTCCCCACCAGCTGAAAGCAGACAAACAAATGCTCCTCTTCCCTACCGGCGGCATTCTGTCTGACAATATTCAGCGCGACCCGCTGAACCTCTTCACTCCCATCCTGCAGAAATTGCAGCATTCCGAATCCAGTCTGAAATATGAAATGTACGATGGCTATATCTTCTCTCCCGACATGAAGAAGGCCATTGTGATGATGGATTCTCCCTACGGGGCAAGTGAGACTGAGAATAATGCCCGCCTTACCCAAATGCTAAAAGACTGTGCCCGGGAAGCCAGCCAGTCGCAGCCGAATATAGAAATCCACATCATAGGCGGACCCGTTATTGCCGTCACCAATGCCCATCAGATCAAAACCGACAGCATTCTTTCTGTAAGTATTGCCGTCGTACTGATTCTTGCCCTGCTCTTCTTCTCCTTCAGAAGCAGGAGAAACCTTTTGCTCATAGCCCTTTCCATCGGATGGGGCTGGCTCTTTGCCATCGGCGGGTTAGCTCTCTTCCACAATCAGGTTTCGGTCATCGTCATCGGCATTTCATCTATCATCTTGGGTATTGCAGTCAACTACCCTCTTCATTTCATCGCCCACCTTTCTCATACACCCGACAAGCGGAAGGCGCTGAAAGAAATCGTCATGCCCCTCCTGGTGGGCAACGTGACTACGGTAGGTGCTTTCCTGGCATTAGTTCCACTCAAATCCGTGGCCTTAAGAGATCTGGGACTGTTCAGTTCTCTCCTGCTCGTCGGCACCATCGTATTCGTGCTCATCTATCTTCCCCATCTTTCTAAGACAACAGGGGAGGCAAAGCATACATTCCTTGACAAGTGGAGCAACATCTCGCTCGAAAAGAAACCGATCTTCGTTACCATTGTGCTCATCCTGACCATCATCTTCGGATATTTCAGTCTGCAGACGGAGTTTGACACCAACATGGCACACATTAATTATATGACTCCGGAACAGAAGGCAGACATGGAATATTTCGCCAAAATGATGAAACAGGAAGACGGAATCCAGAAAGTCTATGCCCTGTCTTCCGACTCCACTTTGGACGGAGCACTCGACAAAAGCCTCTCCTTGCAGGGAACTCTGCAGGAACTTTCCGACCAGAAGACTATACAGGACTACTCCTCCTGCAACCAGTTTATCACATCGAAGAAAGAACAGGCACGGCGCCTGCAACTCTGGCAGAAATTCCTCGATAAACACCAGCATCTCCTCACTTCCGGCATCAAACCTTATATGACAGAAGAAGGATTTGCCGATGGTTGTTTCGCAGATTTCGAGCGCATTCTCCACCAGGATTACCAGCCGCAGGACATTCTGCATTTCAAACCTCTGCTGCAATCCGCATTTGCCTCCAACATCAGTACCGACAGTCTCAACGGCAAATACCACGTCATCAACATCCTCTCTGCCAAAGAAAAGGATGTAGAGAAGGTGGAGGATTGTCTGCAAGCACAACATTGCTTCAGTTTTGATGTGAAGAGCATGAACAGCGCCATTGCCAACCATCTGTCAGACGATTTCAACTACATCGGATTTGCCTGCGGATTCATCGTGTTCTTCTTCCTCTGGTTGTCTATGGGAAGTATCGAGTTAGCAGTCCTCTCGTTCATCCCGATGGCTATCAGTTGGCTGTGGATATTGGGACTGATGGCCATCTTCCACATGCAGTTCAACATCGTGAACATCATCCTCGCCACCTTCATCTTCGGTCAGGGCGACGACTACACCATATTCATGACAGAGGGAGCCATGTACGAATATGCTTACCGGCGCAAGATGCTTGCCTCCTACAAGCATTCCATCATCATTTCAGCCCTCATCATGTTTATCGGCATCGGCACGCTGATAGTAGCCCGCCATCCGGCACTCCGTTCATTGGCAGAAGTCACCATCGCAGGCATGTTCTCCGTGGTTCTGATGGCCTATATTTTTCCGCCGCTTATCTTCAACTGGCTGGTGAAACACAAGGGAGAATACCGGGTTCGCCCCCTTTCCTTACAGATGCTTTTCCGCCGCAGGAAAGAGGGAGTTGCCTATTATCACGACCTGGTTCTCGACCGCTACCGCTACAAGGGTGTGGAAGTTTTCAGCACCGTCAAGCGAAATCTCAGGCGCAACCGTGATTATCAGGCGTGGATGGAACAGCAGGATACTTCCCTGCCAGTCATCATCCCGTCTGCCGGCTATGGAGAGAAAGCGCTCCTCTTTGCCCTGCTCCACCCGGAAACAAAAGTGATTGCCGTAGAAGCAGATCCAGACAAATGCAGACTGATGAAATTCAGCATGAAAGGAATCGTTGAAAATGTAGAAATCATCAACCAAGCAGAAATCAGCCGTCAAATGTGATTATAAAAAAGAATCAAGATCTCATGAATGAGATTTAAGATGAACTAAAATCAATATGTATAAAAATGAAAATCAATATGAAAGAGAATATTAGAAAAATCCTGGAAGAAGCCCTACCACTGGTAGATTTAGATTCAGATTTCCTGTTCAATGAACTGGATTCCTTAGGCATTACCACCATCCTGATGCTCCTTTCAGACGAATACCAGATAAAACTGGAATCATCAGACGTAACACCTCGGAATTTCCGCAACTTAGACAGCCTTGTGGCAATGGTAGAAAAGAAAAAACAGGCAGGCGTATGAAGACATCAGAGGACTATATGCTGACATCAGAGGATCATCTGTTGACTTTAGAGGACTATCTGGAGAAAGACGCAGCATTATTTCCCGACAAGGTGGCAATCATCTGTGGAGAAGAATCATGCACTTACCGGCAACTGTGGAACCGTGTAACCGATACAGCCACTTCGTTTCATAGCAAGGGACAGGCGATTCCTTTCGTTACTTCCCCTACGATAGAATGCCTCGTAACATATTTTGCCATTCATCGCTCAGGAAACGTGGCAGTTCCGCTGGAACAGGAATCGCAGTTTTCTGAAGAAATGAACAAGACAGAAGAAGCCGACATTCCAGCAGGAGTAGCCGACATACTTTTCACGACAGGCACAACCGGCAAGTCGAAGGGAGTGATGATTTCCCATTCCACCATCATCGCCAATGCTGAAAATCTGATAGAAGCACTGCTTGGTGTCAGTTCCCGTTCCGACGGTGTCGTTGAACAGATGAGTCAAGAAACCTTCAAGACCAGTGCCCATTGACATACTATATAATATAGCGCCGAGCACAATGCCTATGAACAACGATGAATATACCTCCTTGGTCTTCAGAGCCAGTGCAATGGCCATGACTGGAGGAAGAAGGGACCAAATGGTCCCGATGAAATTGAAATCCATAATCTTTTTACCCCTTAATATTTTTCGGATTGCAAAGTTATAGCTTTATTGTGATTGTAGCAAAAAGTTTCAACAAAAAACGGTTGGCGAGATGTTTGTAGCTTGCCATCCATTTTAACGAACGTGACATGTATAAATCTTTGCGTATGGCGCAAGAAAAACTTCTTATGTGTGAAACTAACTTACACAGGTATGGACTATATTTGCGCCAGAATTATAAAATATGATTATGGATAAATCGGTTTCACCCTATAAATATTGTCACATATGAAAAATAAACCTTATTTGAAAAGCATCTTGGGAGGCACGGACTTCAGAAGTCTTTCCATCATAGAAAAAATCAGATATATTAATGCTGTGTTATTATACACATGCAAACGTCATGTAAATCTCATTCTAAGAGACAAGTTAAATTTTAACTACCCAAAAAACAGATAAAAATGAAGAAGTACATATTTCTAGATTTCGATGGAGTGATCAGTCAAATGAAACGTTGGTTTTATGGTGCCCTAAAATTTATTGCGGTCTATATCCTTATGGTGATGCTTTTCATGGCTTATTTTTACTGGTATCCAGAAAAAGAGATGAACAACATGAATCGTCGTGCCCTTATGTACCAAAATACCCTATCCTTGAGCTTACGACTATTGCCAACCATTACATTGAGCGAGAAGGCGTTTAGCAACCAGTTTCTTGCACTTCCTTCCTCGAAACAGTCGCCACACTCTATGTGATAGCGGAATCCGCTGCCACATTCGATGGTAATCCCAAACAATTCCTCGATGGCATGTAGATTGTTGATGAAGGTTCGTCGAGAGAGTTCCGTTCCTTCACTTATGTCAGAATCCAACCATCTGCTTTGAATCTCCTTCAAGGTAATGCCACCTCGTTTTCTTGCCCTGTGGATGGTTTCCACGAGCCAGACATATTTGTTGAGTTGATTGATAGCCATATTCTTTTTATATTTTCGAGACAAAAATAAAGGTAGTATTCACTATCAGTAAATTTTACCAAAACTTTATTATTTGTTCTGCGTCTGGCACATCCTGCGTGTCTGTCCGCAACGACGAGCGACGTTGTTCAGAACTCATCGAGTGTCTAATGCATACGTTACGCGCTTCCACCTCGCCAGCCATTCTCAAATATCGTCTCCTGCCTTGTGATAGGTCTCCACCACGGGCAAAGTCCTCTTCCTCCTGTATAAGATGCTGCACCTCATGCAGCAACACACCTTCGGTCTGGTATTGGAACGGAGAATTTAGCGTTCCCATGCAAATCATCATGCCGTAGCTCAAAGGATTGAAATACCCTGAAAACTTGTTGGTCGGTGTGTATCTGGCGTATAAACTGAGCCGTTCGAAAGCAGGGTATGCTATGAGCAAGCTGATGTCGTGCATACATAGGCTGATGTTTATGGACTCGCCAAAATGGCGTTTCAGATGGTCTTCTATTTCGACTGTATTGTGGAAAGGGTCTGCCACTTCATAGCGCCATTTGCCGTCTACACCCATTTCCCAACCCGTCTGCTGTTTTATCATGTGCATATCCGTGCTGCAGCGAAGCAGTTGGACTGCCTTCTTTTGTGCTTCGACAAGACCTGACGAAGCATTGCTATCGTCAAGTCTTTTTGCACCTATAATACCTATATAGCTCATATTACCACTTGTCGGGTGAATTAATAATGTCGGTTTTGTCTTCAAGATAGTCTTCTATACATTTTCTTATGCCATCCAGTGTAGCCGAGCAAGGCAAGGCATCAAGAAATGCCTGTGCCACAGACTTTTCGGGCGACATGAACATCATCTCGTCTTCGAACTTGGCATAGTAGAGTCCGTTGGTGTCCAAATACTCGCTGTCGAGAATGTCTTGTAGCAGAGCCTTGACATTTGGGGCAAGCTCTACGGCAGATGCCTTGTTTCCTATCACACGCTGCAAATCACGGCACACCTTACGCTGTTCTACGAGCGAGGGGTGCACCTCTTGCTGTTGACTAACCCTTGATGCAGAAAGGCGGAAGTATTCTTTCCATTTCATGTAGCATCGTCGCAGGGCATCTATTGTGCTGCGCTGTATATGGGGCAGTGGCAACCCTTCGAGGGCCATTGTTTCTTGCGCAAGACAATAGTGCTCGGAATGTCTGAACACAGGTTTACCCTTCTGTTCTCCCATGACTACAGGGGCGGATATACGCAACATGAGGCTCTGTCTTATTGGAGGCATGGGTACTTCGTCCGCATTTTTCCAGTCAAGAACTTCCCAAGGCTCGTTGTCGTCGCGTTCGGAGCGCGACTCGAATTCCTTCACATCGCCGTAAGTTATCTGTTCGCGAGGCACGACAATCACAGCATCCATCTGGGCAAGCGTTTGTATGATGGTCTGCAATGGTTCCGACTCAAAAGGCAACTGTCCAGTCTGATAGTGCATAAGCGTCTTGCGTTTTTTCTTGCCTGGCTGTTCTTGGTCTTCCTTTGCCTTGTCGTATATCGAACTTATAGGAGTGCCAAAGAACAGAGTACGTATGCCGTCAAAACGCTTGTCCTTTTCAAACTCCTTGGAGTGTTTATCGTTCACGCTTACTACATACATCGGACCATTGTAAGGCATTAACGAGAAGTTCACCCCCAAGCCGGCTATCGTATAACTTGTGTTGGTATTAGTGGCATATTTGAAACCTTCGTGTAGAGGAATAGAAACCGTGTCTAACGCTTTTCTTACCTTCGACTCGTCCATAGGCAAGAGTAATCCGATCTGCGTTTGAGCCTTGCCACCTTTCTTTTTCTTCAGCGAGAAGGATATGAAGCGAGGCTTCAGTTCGGCGATGGCAGGATGAACGTATGCTCCAAGAATGTTGCCGGTGATAATCTTGCGCTCCACAATCTTGTTGTTGTAGAGCGCAATGTCCTTGTTCCAAACGCTTGCACTCGGCTGCCAAGCTCTTGCAGAAAAAATATCACAAAGACGATCGTAATTACTCCAACTGTTATTATGAACCAAATTGATGCGAATTTCCGTGTGTACAGCTGTCAATGCAAATACAAACTCCACTTTACTGGGAAGGAATCTGGATTGTTCATCTTTACCAAATCGTATGTCTGTCAATACACTTTTAATTTTATCTTGTGGCATTACCTCGCCCTCCACATTCTCAGTGATGACGTATCCGTTTCCTATTTCCGCTTTTGACAATACCTTGACAAGTCTTTTCCTTTCTTCTGCGTATTTTTTCATCTCTTGCTTTTTTGCGTCAAGCAGATGGTTGTACTCGTTAGAGAATGAAACCAGTTTCTGCATGATTCGCTTGGCACGCTTCTGCTCTTTCACATCTTCAAATTCTGTCGAGCTCCATTTGTCTACAGGCGTGCATGCTTTTTGCAACCATGTGTCTGCCAACTCCTCATCACCACAATATGTTGTCAATATGCGTTTTGCACCGTCATGCAGCAATTTGCAGCGTGCCTTGAAGCGGCGGTGGGCATTTTTGTCTCGGTGGGCATAATAATCTTTTACCTGTTTCTGTAAGGCAGGGTTCTCCTTATATGGATTTCCGTAAACCGCCTTAGCTTTCTGGCAAAGTTCAGTCACGGTTTCATAGCTATACGGAAACGTCTTTTGCCTGCATTTATAGGTTGTAAGATAGGAGCACCCTCCAAGCCTTGTCTTCGCCTTGGCTGTAGTGAAAAGTTCTTCCCTTACAAAGCCGGCCTCGAAATCACGGAATTCACGTTCCAGGTCCCACTGGTTTAATCGGCGAAGCTCAGCCTCAAGCGTCGTGTAGCCCGATATCAGGTCATCTACAATGCTCTGTTGTGCCGCCACACTTAGCATGGCGCTCCGTGCGAGCAGTCGGCTTGCTGTCACATTGCGTGTAAGGTCGAGGACCACAGCTTGTTCTGTGTGTTCAGACAAATACTCTTTTGCCACCTCATTGCCATACTTATTGTCAATGTCCACGAAGTCGGCTTGTTCACGGTCTTGGTCTTGCCATGCGGCAGTGTTGGCACTAAGCGACCGCAACTTTGCCCGGAGCATCATGTTGAGACGCTTCTCCTAAGGAATGGCCGTAATGATGTACTCATACAATGGAGGCAAGTCGACACGTTGACCAGTTCGGTTGATGCGGCCACGCTTCTGCAAGTCGATATTCACGTCAAGGTCATTTTGCACTATAAGCATCTTGCGTTGGCGCACTTGGTCCTCTGGCACCTCGGCGGTGGAAATGGCGTGCGCACTTGCACCTATAGCTCCACAGGCATTGATAAGAATAACGTCTAACTTGTTGTTTTGGAAATCATTGAAGATGAGGTTAGAGTGACGCTTCTTTCTTGACACGATAACAGCGTTGATGAAGTCGTCATCGCCCTCAGGTGAGAGATAATCCAGTTGGTGTGCCCGCCCCGTACATTCCTCAAAACGGATGTTTAGGTATTCACCATTGGGCGCAACAAACTTCTCGGCAGTTATCAGCTGCCGTATTACGTCGATAGGCGACACGGGGAGATGAAACACCTCTTCTGTTATGTCTTGCTTAATACTTGTGTAGTAGTCGCTTATCTCTTTGGCTTCTGCCTTCAATGACATTTCTTCCAATTCTTCTACCATTTCAAAAACAGGTCGATTGGCACTGTCGGTAGGGGCGCTTCCACAAACCGTCTTTTCCAACAAGCGCAACAACAACGCAGATATGTCGCCACGAACGGATCCGTCTTCGTTCACTTCCACGTCCTGTACGATACACTCAAGCGTGTCGCTCATGCCAATCACCACACTTCTTCCTTGCTTTACATTCTCAATGGCGGCTTGTGCCACCTTTTTCGCTTTCAAGGAAAGCAACAACACTTTGTTGATATAGAAAAGTTGTGCTCTTGTGGGATAGCAGTTGAAGGGTAGAAGCACGTTGTACATAAGGGCATGATTAACCATTGTGCGAACCATTGCAGAGAGTTTTACTATTTCACGGAAGAAGAACATCACCTTGTCAAACTGCTCGCCATGTACGTCGAGGTCTTCATCAAGATATGTATAGACAGGAGTAGGCAAGCCCTCGCCAGAGTGCTCGCGCCTGATCATTTGTCCTTCGGCAGCCAAACAAGACGAAACGTATTCTTGCATGGGCACTCCACCACAGTGCAAGGCATCCTTGAGCGTGTTTTCTGTAGCCAAGGCACTCAGGGTCGTGCGTCTCATGAAGGTGAGCAAACATTCCGGGCGCTTGGCAAAAGTGGCAGAAAGGAATACACATTGCGTCTGTGGCGTTTCTTCCAGAATCATGTTGATGCCTTGCGTGATAACCGATGCTTTGCCAGCGTTCACTCCGCTGCTTTTGTGGGCTTCGTCGAAGATGAACAGCACACGATGTTGCTCGCACAACGCCATGAGGAAGTTGAGACGTGTCATGTCTCGTTTGGCATCTTTCAGTTGGGAGTAGGTAATCATGAGATAGTCGAAGGCATCCTGCGGCAGTTCACCTTTTATGAATATTTCTTGAAGGACAGATTTCTTGGGAGCTTTGTAGACCACCTCATACTGTTTCTGGTAGAGCGCCATGCGTTCTGCCTCATACTTTTCGTTATCTTCTTCGTCTGCGGGAGACCATATCTCGTCGGACGTACATGTCGTTTTCTGCTCAACCACATGGTCAAAGTCGACAACCGACACACCAGCATTCACCACCAGTGGTCGTGCCTCCTTAATGCCAAGCGCTTTACAGTCGCGGTACATATCGCTGAACAGGGTATATCGGTCGGTGAAGAATATTGGCAAATAGCCAGACAACAGTCCATAGCGTATCATGGCAGCTGCCTGTCGGCCTTTGCCTATACCCGTTTGGTCGCCTATGACTACCGACTGTCCACGTTTCTCTATATTATAAATGGCCAATGCAACACCATCGATTTGCTCGGCGGCCAATGCTTCCCTCAGCTCCTCATGGCTCATGTGCAGTCTGTTTGCTACATATCCGCCGACATCGCCCCCAAGCGCTTCGTTTAGTTTACTTAATGCCCTTGTCGTGTATTCTGCAAGCTGTTTCGGAATGACGGATTCCAATGTCTTCGCATCCTTTACAGCGCTTTCATATTTTGTAGACTTTTTCATAACTGTATCTTTAATGTTGCGGCAAAAGTATTATGAAGGTATGCCAATTATTAGCACAGGTTGAAAAAACTTCTGTTTTTGTGAGTTTTTTATAAGAAACAATTAACCTGTATTGATAATTGAGTCAGCACGTCAATATCTTTGCCGGCAAATAACGATAAAAACTTGAGATATGACATTGTGCGAATTATTACACAAAGTATCGTTTGACGAGATTGCGCCATTCTTGTCGAAAAGCTATGCAGAGGGAAGGTCTTTGGCA
>OGXZ01001440.1_pt1 | contig 13576 bp, 9 predicted proteins | sample 1576431 | NCBI WGS metagenome assembly OGXZ01 (sample SAMEA3541590, study PRJEB24748) | human gut metagenome | biome: human gut; feature: human-associated habitat; material: faeces | place: China | collected 2012
CGATTACCGGTTTCTGCGCCTTCACACACTTAGAGATGATGCGGCGCTGGATGCCAGGAATTCTCTCGATTGGCACCTCGATACCCAAATCACCACGAGCAACCATGATACCATATGAAGCTTCGATAATATCATCGATGTTATCTACACCCTCCTGGTTTTCTATCTTGGAAATAATCTTGATATCACTGTGATGTTCATCCAAGATATCCTGAACAGCCTTTACATCTGCTGCATTACGTACGAAAGAGTGAGCGATAAAATCAATATCCAATTCTATAGCAAGGAGGATATTCTTACGGTCCTTTTCTGTCAACGCAGGCAAATCAATATGTTCGCCAGGTACATTCACGCTCTTATGTGACCCTAAGAAACCCTCGTTCTGAACTTCAGCTACGAGCATCGGGCCCTGATTATCAATGACCTTCATATCAAGTTCACCATCATCAAAGAGCAAATCATCACCCACTTTCACATCAGCAGCGATATCAGGATAGCTCAGATTGATAATGTCATGAGAAGTTTCCATCTCAGGACGACCAAAAATCTTGACTACATCACCCACATTATAATGAATAGGCTCTGCTACACCTGTGGTACGCACCTCTGGTCCTTTGGTATCAATCATAATACCAATGTGAGGAGACACGGCTCTTACATTCTTGACAATTGTGCGAATACCTTCTTCTGTAGCATGTGCAGTATTCATACGAACGACGTTCATGCCTGCAAAAAACAATTTGCGGATGAAATCCTGATCACAACGACGATCACTGATTGAAGCGACGATTTTTGTTTGTTTCATATCCTTTATTACCTTATTCTTGTTCTCAAATTTTCCTCTAGAAAGACACGCTCTCTGCAATTTGACTGCAAAGATACTGCAAAAGCAAGACAATACAAAATTAAAAAGATTTTTTTTTGTTTTTTTATTGAGAAACTTCCAATATCATTCCAGAAGTATTGCTTTGAGCGGGTCTAAACAAAATTTTAACCTGATTCTGATAACTGAAATTACGAATTGCAATTTATCTCGTTTTTAAATATCCAAGTCGGGAGCCTTTTCTGCACCAGCAGCAGCCTCAAACTTAGGCATAGTCTGAAAACCGAATAGATTTGCGATGATGGCAGTAGGCATCTTACGTACTTTCATATTATACTGTTGCACAGCATCATTATACTTGCGACGCGCCTCGCTGATTCGGTTTTCTGTACCTTCCTCCTGTATCTGAAGAGACCTAAAATTATCAACCGCCTTCAGATCCGGATACTTTTCCGCTACCACCATCAATTTGGAGAAAGCATTCGCCAATTCACCTTGAGCATCAGAATAAGCCTTCAACTTTTCAGGAGTCAGGTTGTTTGCATCAAGTTTCACCTGACCAACTGCTGCACGTGCCTTGGTCACGGCTTCAAACGTTTCCTTCTCATGTTTAGCATAAGCCTTCACGATTTTAACCAACTGAGGCATCATGTCTGCACGGCGCTGATATTGTGTCTGCACATTAGCCAGTTCAGTAGTAGCCTGCTCCTGTACTCCAATGATGCCATTATAAGAACTTAAACCCCATAGTACCAGAAGTACTACGACACCCAAGATAATCCATCCTGTTTTTTTCATAACTTTCAAAATTTTATATTATAATTAATACTATATTATTTCACGTGAAAATATTTTCTTTCCCTACAACCTTGATTTACCATCCACCGCCGGAGCCACCTCCGCCAAATGAACCGCCACCGAAAGAACCTCCAGAGAAGCCGCCACCAGAAGAACTGCCTCCCGAGAAGCCACCTCCGCCACCCAGAAAGAACGGAGGAAACCAATCATCATCATGCCTTTTATGCTGACGAGAGGATTTACCGGAAGATGGCTTTTTCTTGATAACGCCGCATTCCTCCAATATATACCTTATTAATAAATATAGGGGAATGCCGAAACAGATGATAAGAAAAAAGATAATAAATCCCCATTCATCCTCACCTATAGGGCCATCATCCACATCCGGAATACCTGTCCTACCACTCTTCACCTTACTATATATAGAGCGGCTAACGGTAACAACTGCCATCCCCGGCTGATTCAGCCGCATATACTTCACGATACATGCTCTGGCAATATCATCACAATCCACATCAGTCAATTCTCCTTCCAGTCCCATACCGGGTGCAATAAAGTACTTATGATCCTCCACGGCAATCACCATGACAAGTCCCCTTCGAGTTTTCTTGTAACCAATACCATACTTTTCACCGACATCCTGTGACATACGGAATGCATCCTGATCCTTTACATGCCCTACAATGACCAAGACATTCTGAACGCCACATTCCTGATTTAATTTCTGAAGATAAAAATTAGCAGAATCCTTCTGTTCCTTAGATAGATAACCATCTGGATCAGAAACATATTGTGTAGAATCCTTGAGATATGGAATCGGTACATTCTCTGCACTCCACTCGCGATGAGCAAAAGAAGAAGATACCACCGAAACAATAACCAAGAGCAATATAAAAAAACGCTTAAATCTCATTATTTTTCCAATTTTGGTACAAAAATACACAATAAAAACCTTATATGCAAATACTTAGGGCATTATTTTTGCAAAAATATCGCTAACTTTTTTGTTATGTCGCAAAAAACTTGTATCTTTGCACACCGATTTAGATTAATAAATAAATAATTATAGTAAGAATAACATGACTAAAGCAGATATCATCAACGAGGTGTCTATAGCAACAGGCGTACCAAAGAAAGATGTTGGCGTAGTAATAGAAGCATTTATGGATCAGGTTAAGACCAGCCTTGTCGAGAGAAAAGAGAATGTTTACCTTCGCGGATTTGGAAGCTTTAATATCAAGCATAGAGCAGCAAAGACTGCACGTAACATTTCCAAGAACATCACTCTCACCATTCCTGCTCACGACTATCCAAATTTCAAACCAGCAAAGAGTTTTGTAGATTTGATGCTGGGTCAAGCTGTAGAAAATGAGGATTAATTAAGTCTTTGGACATAACATTTATAAATAACAATATTTTAAAATTTTAAAATCATGCCAAACGGAAAGAAAAAGAAGGGCCACAAGATGGCTACTCACAAGCGTAAAAAGAGATTACGTAAGAACAGACATAAGAGCAAGTAAGCTTTTATAGCCTATTTTGCTCCCAGTCAGTTCGTGACTGAGGGGGTATGTCAGCTCTTAAGTGTTGACATGCCCCTTTTCTGTAAGTACTAATTTAAAAGATTTTTTGAAGAAAATGACAAGCGAAGTTGTAATTGACGTCCAACAGAAAGACATCTCCATCGCGCTCATGGAGGATAAACAATTAGTAGAATATCAAAATGAGCCACGCGAGGCATCCTTTTCTGTGGGCAATATCTACATCGCCAAGGTTAAGAAACTCATGCCGGGACTTAATGCTTGTTTTGTGGATGTAGGTTATGAACGCGACGCCTTTCTTCATTATCTTGATCTAGGAAGTCAATTTAATTCCTACCAAAAGTATCTTAAACAAGTACAGAGCGATAGAAAGAAACTTTTCCCATTCTCTAAAGCCACCAAATTACCTGACCTCGAAAAGGAAGGTAGTATACAGAATGTCTTGAAGACTGGACAGGAAGTGTTGGTGCAAATCGTAAAAGAACCCATCTCAACCAAGGGACCTCGACTGACAGGTGAAATCTCATTTGCAGGTCGATACTTGGTGCTCATGCCATTTGGAGAAAAAGTTTCTGTTTCGTCGAAAATCAAAAGCGGTGAAGAACGTTCACGACTCAAACAACTCATCCACAGTATCAAACCAAAAAATTGTGGCGTAATCGTACGTACTGTAGCTGAGGGAAAACGTGTCGCAGAACTCGATGCTGAGCTTAAAGTCCTGGTGAAGCGATGGGAGGATGCTATCGCCAAGGTACAGAAAACACAACAACGCCCGCAACTGGCATTCGAGGAAACCGGAAGAGCCGTCGCTCTCCTGCGTGACTTGTTTAACCCATCTTACGAGAACATCTACGTTAACAACGAAGATGTGATGAACGAGGTGAAAAACTATGTTTCTCTAATAGCCCCTGAAAAGGCGGGCATAGTTAAACTCTATACTGGTAAGGTGCCTATCTTTGACAATTTCAGCATTACCAAACAGATTAAGGCTGGATTTGGACGAGTTGTCAACTACAAACATGGTGCTTATCTCATCATTGAGCACACAGAAGCTCTGCATGTAGTTGATGTAAACAGTGGCAACCGCACTCGTGAGAAAGGTCAGGAAGCAAATGCTCTCGATGTGAACCTGGGTGCTGCCGATGAGTTGGCACGACAGTTGAGACTCCGCGATATGGGAGGTATCATCGTTGTCGATTTCATTGATATGCATCTGGCAGAAGACCGACAATTGCTTTATGAACGCATGTGCAAGAACATGCAGAAGGACCGTGCAAAGCACAATATCCTTCCATTAAGCAAATTCGGACTGATGCAGATTACCCGTCAGCGTGTACGACCAGCTATGGACGTAAACGTAGAGGAAACTTGCCCTACCTGTTTTGGATCGGGCAAAATCAAGTCCAGCATCCTCTTCACCGACCAATTGGAAAGAAAGATTGACCGCTTAGTCAACAAGATTGGCGTCAAGAAATTTACTTTGTATGTGAATCCTTATGTAGCTGCCTTTATCAATAAGGGCTTCATTTCTTTGAAGCGCAAATGGCAGTTCAAGTATGGTTTCGGATTTAATGTGATTGCTTCACAGAAACTGGCATTCCTTCAGTATGAATTCTACGATAAGGACAACCAGTATCTGGATATGCAGGAAGAACAGGAAACAAAATAGTTACTGAGACCAAATGGGTTTTCTCATGCATAGAACAATAAATAAAAGCTCCATTCGTCACATGATACGAATGGAGCTTTTATTTATTTCTTAGGTAAAATGCGAGTGATAAAGCGCTCTATCGCTCTGGCACTCTTTTCATCCATTAACTTTTGAATATTTCGCAGTTCTGTACAAGCTTTATTCCTTTGCGCTATATTAGCTACCCGCTCAAAGCTATTCAATTCTTTGATAACAGCCATGCGCTCTGCATCAGAAGGAAGAGATTTCAGTTTCTGAAGTATTGACAGGATTTCTCCGATACGATTTACCTGCTTTTCATTGATAATCCAACGAAGCGTCATACTCTCACGTAATGCGAGCGCTTGTGAATAACCATTCTTCTCTAAGTCCTTCAAATCTGCAATTCGCTGGTCAAAATGCATATCCAACATTTTACACATATTAAACTCGTTCTGATAGGTAGAAATAATCTTTCCCTCTACCCTATCCTTTCCCAACAGTTTTTCAAAATGAGCACGGTTGGCAAGGAGTTTGCGAAAGACAGGAGAATCAGGAGAATTGATTTCAGATGAAAACATATTCCATGTGTCATCCTTACACAATTCCTCTATGCTTAGCGAACTAAGGTATTGATTGAGTACGGTATCTGCCTTTTGGAAATCACTTACCTTCAGCAAGTCAACTAATTTGCGTACCAATACTGTATTCTTTTCACCAGAGTTATATTTCTTTTCCAGTTCATTAATCTCTGTGGCACGCTGAATCGCATTTTCTATTTTTTCTACGAAAGTAATATTGGAGTTGAGTCTTACCGCCCCCATCTCCTTGCAGAACAGAGTTCCATCGGGATTAATGATGAGGAAAGTAGGATAAATACCCACCTTATATTTCTTGCCCAATTCCGGTCCTTCACCAACATCCATATCCCTTGTCAGAGAAACGAATTTAGGATTGAAATAATCACCACACTCCTGCAAAGGAAAGATATTCTTCATCATATACTTGCAAGGACCACATGTTTGAGTATAGCAATCGATAAAAACTTTCTTTCCTTCAGCCTTCGCCTTTGCCAAAGCTTCCTTAAAAGAAATATCTTCAAAAAGAATTCCTCTATTACTGATTGAATCCTGAGCCATTATAGGCAACAGGATATTAAATAAAGAGAATATCAGAAATATAATTTTCTTCTTCATACAATTACGATTAAAGATCATTTTCAAAAGTAGAACAAATACCACGCAACAGTATTTGTATCTGTTGCATGATATTTGTATGTTACTTTTCATTATTTTTCAGTTGTTGTACCTGATCCCTTGGCTATACCAGGGAGATCGATACCATATTTATCCTTCATGTATCTGACAACAAGCTCATATTTTTCACTAATGAGCGGATACTTCTCCTTCGGATATTTTTCATAGAACTCTTCTGGAGAGAATCGCATAGCTGCTCTGATATAGAGTGAGAAGAAATCTCTGTAAAAACCACCGGAATTATAATTCGGCTGTTTATAATAGGAAGTATAAATACTCCATAAAGATTCCTCTTCTACACCATTATCATCAACCCATCTGATAAGACCACGATTAAACACATAGTTTTTGTGGTTTGGATTACTTCTATTCAGACTCGAAACGAAATCCATTCCATCTCTCAATCCTTCAGGCTCTGGCAAGGTATTGTCCATTCGCTGAGATGTAAGGAACTGATTGATAAAACTGAATCGCTTTACAGCCATTGTTTCATTAGCTTTCGCTAATTCCGCCTTTTCTACATCAGTCTTATTCTCCTTATCCTTAAGTTCTGCGCGTTTCTGCAACCAATATAATTCCGTATTGGAGAAACTAATTGCCCAATAGTCAAAGCCATCGAATTTAGTTGGGGTGAAGCCTGCTACATCAGGGATATAAATTTCTGTACTACCTGTACCGGTACCTGTACCGCCTGTACCAGTACCTGTACCGCCTGTGCCAGTACCAGTACCACCTGTTCCTGTGCCTGTGCCAGTACCACCTGTTCCCGTGCCTGTGCCAGTACCACCTGTTCCTGTGCCTGTGCCTGTTCCCGTACCTGTACCTGTTCCCGTACCTGTGCCTGTTCCCGTACCTGTGCCTGTGCCTGTGCCTGTTCCCGTACCTGTACCTGTTCCCGTACCTGTGCCTGTGCCCGTACCAGTGCCTGTGCCTGTTCCCGTGCCTGTGCCAGTACCACCTGTACCAGTGCCTGTACCAGTACCACCTGTGCCTGTACCGCCTGTGCCACCAGTACCACCTGTACCAGTACCACCTGTACCAGTACCACCTGTACCAGTACCACCTGTGCCTGTACCGCCTGTGCCACCAGTACCAGAATCATCTCCTCCTCCAAGATTAGGATCTACACCCCTAAAGTCTTTCTGCAAGTAAATCTTTACAGGAAAATTCTTCTGAATCATCTCGGTAGAAGCATAAGGGAATACGTTGTTCTTAAAGAAATCAACATAATAAGGCACTTCTGTACCTGGCACATCATCACCATAATAGAGTTTTCCCGTACCTATACCCGTCCATTTTCTGTTCAAGTCGGCAGGAGTAATATCCTTATACAGCAGATAAACACCATATTTATCATGTATTTCTTTAATATCTTCATCCCAAGAATTGTTACCTTGAGGAAATTCCATACGAAGAACGGAGTAGTTACCCGATGGAGTGATAGGATCTTCGGATGGAGTGCAAGCCGTCATTGTGATGAGGCTCGCAACTGTGATATATATAAATCTTTTCATTCTTCTGTGTTATTATCCGGGTTAGTATTATCAACTGTGAACTCAGAAGTCTCACCTATGCGTTTTGCACAAAGTGGATTCTGCTCCAGCTGATTGTTCAATTCTCGTGCTACATCAGGTATAGGGACTGTATAAAGTGGATCCTTTGCCTGAAGGGTATAGGTTGTCTTGGTAGTTGGTGTAGAATACCAAACGTGCTTGATTTCTGGCATACCCCAACGGCGCAAATCATACCAACGATGACTCTCGAAACAAAGTTCACGACGGCGTTCCTGATGTATATACTCCACCAACTTATCAATATCTGCTACATCCTCTGCCTTTGGAGCATAGTTATCAGCAAATCTCTTACTACGTAATTCTACCAAAGCTTGAAGTGCTTCCTGACTTCCATTAGCATCCACTCCAGCCTTGGCGAGCATTGCTTCTGCTTCCATATAATTGAGATATGCCTCAGAAAGACGAAGACTTCTACCAAACACACCTGTACCACCAGTAGGTCGATAACTATTATTGACCTTCAATTTACCGATAGCCAAAGGCAGCAGTTCACCAGAGAATTCTTTCCTTACGATATAACGCTGCTTACGAAGGTCACCATCCTCAAAACTGTTGAGCAGTTCATCAGAAGCACGGAAATAAGGTTTACGAGGCAAACCTGTCGTTGGATCTTCCGTAGAATATTCTTCAACCCATCCTGCCCAATCCGATACTTTACCATAAGGGAAGATGACCTCAGAAGATTCATCATAAGAATGATAATTGGTATAGATACGTGCCACCTGACCATATTCATTCTTTTCCGTTTCTACTGTATTGAGATCAAGCAACTTGAACCGCGAATCGTTCATCACCATCTTCGCATACTTGGCAGCCTCTTCCCAGTTCTCCATATAAAGATAGGTACGAGAGAGCAGCAGTTGTACCATTGGCAGACTTGCACGGTAATCCTTCTTCCATTGTCTTGCCTCAGAAACAAGTTTAAACTGACTTTCTGCCTCCAGCAAGTCTTTGACAATTTGGTCATAGACTGCCTTCACGGTACTGCGAGCCATCGGTTTTTCCTCTACACCACTTGTTAATTTCAGAGGAACACCTAAAGCATCAGAATTCTCATTGTATGGCTGACCAAATATATTCACTAAGTTCAGATAGTAAAAGCCACGGAGCGCATAAGCCTGTCCCAGGACATAATGGATATCTTCTTCTGAACCTGTCACAGTATCAATATAATCAATGACAGCATTCACACCCTTCAGTTTACGATAATATGTATAATACATATCCGTAGAGGTTCTACCAGCCTCTTTCATCATATTAAACATATCCGGCTGCCATGTATAGGAAGCCAACAATATATCGTAATTGAAATTATCTTCAGGTAACTGATAGAGAGTTGCAGTTAAGTCGTCATCCATCAAGGTAAGAAAATAATTAAAGCCACCTATGTCGTTACGAGGATAAGCCTCGCCCAACAAGATTTCATTAAGTGAGCGCACATCCTTTGGGACAAACTCACTTGTGGATTTTGGCTCCAGGAAGTCACCGCAACTATTGAGCATCAGCATGCCTCCCAAGAGTACCATTGTATATAATTTAACTTTTTTCATGATTGTCATTTTTTAGAATGAAGCACTAAGTCCGAAAGAGAAAATGCGTGGCTGGATACTGTTACCCAACTCAGGATCAAAGCCATTCCATTTCTTGCTGGCAATGACGAAGAGATTGTTTGTACTACCACTCAAAGAGATGCTTGTAGCATGAATCTTCTGACAGATTTTCTTAGGCAGATAATAAGACACAGACAACTGATTGCAGCGGAAGAAAGAACCGCTCACAAGACGTGCTGTTGAATTTGCCCACATTTCATAACGATTGGTAAAATAGCCATCTGGTGTATAGAGATTGAGAATATCCGCTACTGAAGTATAGAGACCAGGTATGTTGGTATGCAGCTCATCACCAGGCTGTTTCCATCGATTCAACAATTCCTTGCTGAGGTTGGACAGCGGACTTGGCATCTTGCCATAAGTAAAGGTAGAATATGGGTTAGGAAGGCGTTTCTTTGAACCCAAAATCAGGGCAAAGCTCGCACTTACCTGAAGATCCTTCCAGCGCACATGAGGATTGATACCTCCAGTAAAGAAAGGCTCTGATTCACCTGCATAAACCAAGAATGACAATGGGTCTATTGTCTTATCCGGATTTTCAAACTCCTCTACCTGGGTACCTCTAAAGGTAGGAAGACCTGTCTCATGGTCAAGACCTGTAAAATCATAAGCCCAGAAAGAATAGAGAGAATAACCCTTACGCAAAGGGCGCTGACTGTTGCCGGCTACGAAATCACGATGGGTCAACTGGTCAACACGGGCTGTGCGATCATCCGTCTCAGTCTTGTTCCAGTTCTTGGAAGCATTAAATCCAACACTTACTACTAAGTCCTTGGTCTTGATAGGAGTGATATTCATTGTCCACTCGAGACCATGGTTGACGATGATACCACCATTGAGCTTCAATGTTCCCATACCATATTCCTCTGGTACATCTTGCTCAATAATCGCATTAGAACGTCTTCCGTAATACTCAAGACTCATCGTTACGGCTCTGAAAATCTGCATATCGAGACCGAGGTTCCAAGTCTTGGTACGTTCCCACTTCAGATAAGGGTTAGGAAGACTTGCGATGCTGGTATAGTATTCATTATAACCAGGAAGCAAACCACCATAAGAAGCTATCAATTCCGGACTGATGGAATTGACTACATTTCCCTGAATACCATATGTTGCACGGAGGTTAAGCTGGTCAAGCCACTTCACGTTGTCTTTGATAAACTTCTCTTCTGCTATCTTCCAAGAGAAACCGAACGAATAAGTAGGATCAAACTGCTTACGCTTATCCTGTCCGAAACGGTTGGAAGCATCTGAACGGATATTCATATTCATAACATAACGATTCTTCAGAGAGTAAGCAGCTGTACCAAAGAAGGATACGTAATTGGAAGTATTGTTGATACTACTCCATCCACCCTCAAAGAGACCTCTAAGAGCACCCCAACCTACAGACTGTGTACCACCGATAGGCACAATATCCTCTGGAAGCGAAGGAGAGATCAAACTCTCACCACGCTCTGGCACATAACCCCAGACATTCGTACCCTTACCATATGTTTTGGAAGAACGCATCTCAAAACCAAACATACCATTGACACGATGAATCTCATTGAAAGTCTTGCTTGCTACCAGCTTATGCTGCATATCAAGCGAAGTCATATTGGAATTATTATTGGTCAACTGACCGCCAAATGGCAACAGGGCTGCTTTATACAAAGCAGAACCAGGTTCAGCCTCACCTACTCCATAACCACGATAGTTAGTTTCAATGTAGGAAGTCCTTTCACCCTTATAACTTTCAGAATCGTTGGAACTATGAGCCATAGAACCCACCAACTGATAATTAAGCCAAGGAAGAAGCTGGAAATCAATATTTGCAGACACATTGAAGGTATTACCGCGGTTCTTACTATAACTGTTATCCATCTCATTGAGGACATTGTAGCCATAAGTATTGTTGGAACCAAGGGACTTGTTCAACTGATAAGTATAATATTGTTTATAGAAAGCTCGTTCACCATTTTCCTCGAAAGCAGGTACGGCACGGCTGGTATTAAGAGCATACGACTGAGGACTTACACCGCTATAGCCGTAAGAATTTCGTGAACTACCGCTAATATTAAAGGAAGCACGGATTCGCTTACTGAATTGCACACCTACATTCAGACGAGTAGTAAATTGATTTTGACTATTACCAATTTCTGTACCTTCAGAATTAGAGTAGCCAAAAGAAGCATTATAAGTTACTCTCTGAGTACCACCAGATACGCTGAGATTATGACTATGACTAAAAGAATTACGGGTCAAGAGATCAAGCCAGTCAGTATTCACAGTTTCCAATCTTTCCATCTGCTTCATAAAGTCGGCCTCGGAAATCATGTGCTTGTTAAACATAGCCATCAATCCCTCATAAGTATAAATCTGAGGAAGCGGATCACCCTGATAGCGCACACCCGCATCATACGCCTCCTTACTGAACTGAATACGCTCTTGCGAATTCATAAAATCAAATAAGTCGTAGTTAGGACGTTGACGGACAGAGAAGTTTGCTGAATAGCGGATACTGGTACGTTCTGCAGAACCCTTCTTGGTCGTGATGACAATCACACCATTAGAAGCCTTAGAACCATAGATGGCAGTAGCCGAAGCATCCTTCAACACAGTAATATTTTCTATATCCTGAGGGTTGAGCCAGGACACCTGATTACCTATCAATTCCTTCATATCAGTAGTCATCGCTGCTGTAGCATCGATAGAAATAGGGTCTTCCTGGATGACTCCATCAACAACCCAAAGAGGGTCGGTATTTCCAAGAATAGTTGCCTTACCACGAATGGTAAGCTTAGGAGCAGATCCCACACGGGAAGAAGAATTGACTACCATCAATCCTGCCACCTTACCCTGCAACATCTGGTCGATAGTCTGGTAGGCAGGCATCAGCACATCTTCACCTTTCAAAGTGGTGAAGGCACCAACCATATCCTTACGAGGCAAGCGGCCATAACCAGTCTCCACAACTTCAACTTCCTTCAATTGACTTGTGGCAGCAGGAATCATACTCACATTGATGGAATTGCTATTGTGGTAACGTACCACCTTCTTTTCCATTCCAAGGTAAGTGAACTCCAGGTAATATGCCTTTCCTGGCTCCATTTCAGGCATGGTAAGACTGAATTTACCATTGATGTCAGTAACGGTTGCCAATTTGGTACCTCTCACTCTTACACTTACACCAGGCAGGGGATCCTGGCTGTCATCGGTGACGACACCTTTGGCAATAACTGCAGTACGGCGAGCTTGAACAGCTCCCTTTTGGCTTGTGTTTACATTGTTTTGAGCAAAGACTGCTTGTCCAGAGGCAAGAGCAAAGCACAAAAGAGATGTATTCAAGACCATGGTGTAGTTTTTTCTCTTAGAATTCATAGTCCCTTTTGTTTTAAATTAATAATTGGCACAAAGATAGCAAATAAAGTTAAACGAGCAAAACATTTTATTACTATTTTTTGTATTTTGCACGTATTTTGTCAGTTTTTCCTGTATTTTTATACGCAAATAGAAATTTCATTGAATTAAATTTAGATTTCTATGGTCTTTTTAAAATATTTAATGATATTAATAAAAAAGTTAATTTAAAATTCCATGTAACCTTTTCTATTACTTCATCGTCTAAGTTATAAGATAACATGAGTAATAACATAAAAAGAAAGGAAAAAATTATGATTTTGAGCACAACTCCAACCATAGAAGGTCACCCTATCCGTGAATATCGTGGCATTGTGACAGGCGAAACCATCATTGGTACCAACTTTGTGAAAGATTTCTTTGCCAGTATTCTTGATGTGATTGGCGGAAGAAGCGGTTCTTACGAAAGTACCCTCCGCAAAGCTAAAGATACTGCACTCAGGGAGATGAGCCAGCGTGCTGCATCCTTAGGCTGCAACGCCATCGTGGGCATCGACCTGGATTACGAAACTGTTGGTAACAGCGGTTCCATGCTGATGGTAACTTGCAGCGGAACGGCGGTGATTATCTAAGTTCTGCATCTGAAAAAAGAACAAAACATGTCTGAACAGGGGCGGTAACCGCCTAAAAAATCGAGTTACCGCCCCTGTTCAGACATATTTTACAAGATTATAATATAGTATTAACAGGTATAAAGTAATTAAATAAATATGAAGTTAATTTTTAAATATTTTTTTATTTCTCTATTGTTCCTAAATGGGCAATTAGTTCATGCACAATCATTTAAAATCGACAGCTTAAAAGGTAAAAAATGGGAGTTGCAATTGCCAAAAGGAAAGTCTTATACTTCGAATCTTATATTCAAAGATACGACATACACAACTAGTTTCTCCTTTAATGGAC
>OGXZ01001453.1_pt1 | contig 13491 bp, 13 predicted proteins | sample 1576431 | NCBI WGS metagenome assembly OGXZ01 (sample SAMEA3541590, study PRJEB24748) | human gut metagenome | biome: human gut; feature: human-associated habitat; material: faeces | place: China | collected 2012
GATTTTATATAGAATAAGTGTTGGTTTTTTTCTGGAGGTTGGCATCCGTGAGGATCGTTCCCGACGTGTGGTACGCGCACCGCGGTCTGCATGACGCCGGTTCCGGACTCACCGCGCAATACGCCAACGAAAGCGGCGAATACGTGGCGCTCGCCCGCCGCATGGCCATGAAAGCCGGGTACGGCAGCCCTGATACACCCGGCGTGATTGCCCCTGAAAACTCGCTTGCCGCGTTCGCAGCCGCCTGTGAAGCCGGGTACGGTATCGAACTGGACCTGCAGATGACGCGCGATGGCGAGGTCGTGGTGGTGCATGACGGCGACCTGATGCGTGTTGCCGGAGATCCGCGCCGTATCGCCGATCTCACGTATGACGAGCTGACTCGTATTCCGCTGTTCCCGACCGATGCACCGGGTGCCTGCAAAGCCGCGCCGCTGCCGTTGGCATTGGAGAATCCGCCGCTGGTCACCACGCCGGACAACGCGCCGGAAGGCTACTACCAGCATGTGCCGCTATTCGCCGACGTGCTCAAAGTGGTCGCCGGCCGCGTGCCGCTGATCGTGGAATATAAGTTCGACGATAATTCGAAGTGGGATCCGCGCGACGTGGAGCTTATGGAGAAGGGCGACGCGTTGCTGCAGGCATACTCCGGCAAGTATGTGATCGAATCGTTCAATCCGGCGGCCGTGAACTGGTACAAGGAGAACCGTCCGGAAGTGTGCCGCGGCCAGCTGTCTTGGTGGCCGTACGGCGAGGACAAGCCCACCGATCCGGTGGCGCTCGGCAAGGAATACGCGGCCGGCGCGCTGGTATTCGACTGGATTTCCCGTCCTGATTTCGTTGCCTACGATTGGAAGGGCGGCAACAGCCCGCAGGTGAAGCTGACCCGGTTCATGGGGGCGGTGCCGGTGTCGTGGACCGTGCGCAGCCGCGACGAATTCGCGCAGTGCTGCGACCAGTTCGACCGCCACATCTTCGAAGCGTTCGTGCCCGACGAACAGTAGCCGACTGATAGTTGCCCGGCGAGCGACAGCAGCCGGGCGCTAGTCGACGGACTATGATCGACAGGCGACAGCCGGTTTTTATATGGTTTCGGCCTGCCATCGCATGATTGGTGCGGTAGCAGGCCGAATTTTTATTCGATTGATTTATTCCGATTGGCAGCTCAGTCGATCACGCCGTACAGACGGTCGCCGGCGTCACCCAAGCCCGGCACGATGTAGCACTTGTCGTTGAGCTTCTCATCGACGGCGCACAGCACCAGCTTGAACTTGATGGACGGGTCGAGGTTTTCCTCAACGAACTTCAGACCTTCCGGAGCGCCCAGAATGCACACTGCGGTGATGTCCTTCGCACCGCGCTCGGCCAGATAGTGGGTGGCCGCAACGAGCGTGCCGCCGGTGGCGAGCATCGGGTCGATCAGGAAGCACTGACGGCCGGTGAGATCCTCCGGCAGACGGTTCGCGTACGTGATCTGCTGGGTCGGGTTCTCCTCGTCGCGCTTCATGCCGAGGAAACCGACTTCAGCGGACGGAATCATCTTGGTCATGCCGTCCAGCATGCCCAGACCCGCGCGCAGCACCGGCACGATAATCGGAGCCGGGGCGGCGATGTGCTTGCCGATCATCGGAGCCACCGGGGTTTCGATGGGCTTGTCCACGACTTCGATGTCGCGGGTGGCTTCGTAGGCCTCGAGCATCACGAGTTCGGAAACGAGCTCGCGGAACGTGGAGGACGGAGTGTTCTTGTCGCGAAGAACGGTGAGCTTGTGGTCCACCAGCGGGTGGTTCAAAACATGAATATCCATGGTTTCTAAGCGTAGTCCATGTATCGGCTGTTCGGCAACGCGCCGGTAGGTCGGTCAGATGAAACCCAGATGAGCGCCGATTGGATGGCAATCGAAAATCGCAAGAAAGCCAGAGAAAAATCAGGAAAACATCAAAAGAGGAGAAAAGCGCCGAACCACGAAAGCGCCTGTCGGCGCAAAGGCCGCTCGCAGCGGCAAAAAATGGAGCCCGGGGCTATGCATGGCCCGGCGCGAATTCCTATTGTACAGTCGCGCTCGACGCTTCGCAGCGCCGTGTCGCGTGGGGTATGAAACGGGGGAAAATTACGGAAAGCGGCGGTGGAAAGCAGTAGTGGAAAACGACAGCGGAACGGCCTATTCCAATCGTCCGCGCCGCCACAGATTCGCCCCGTGGCGGAAATCCTTGGCCGTGGCGAACAGGTTGCCGGCTGTGTGCATCAGTTTCGCAGCCTTCGCGCGCGCCCGCTTCTCAACGGCCGACGGGCGGCTGCCGGCCGCAGCAGACGTAGCGGAACCGTCGGAAACATCAGATGATCCGGCCTCGCTGGAACCGCCCAACGAAGCCAGTTTGCGCGCTTCGATACGCAATCCCAACGCAACCACGTCGGTGAAGGCGGCGGCCCGCTCAAGTGCCACGGCGAAATCGCCTGTAAACGCGCCGGCCAAAATCGAATCGGCGGTACGTGCGATGTCGTCTTCCGTCGGTGCCTGGTCCACGCCGGCAATCGCGGAAGCGGTGGTGGCGACGGGCTCGCCGACGCGCCACAGTCGCGCGATCGATTCGCGGTTCTTCCGCATCCACGTACGCAGCAGATACAGTCGCCACAGAATGCCCGGCAGCGAGTCGGGGTCGGCATGGCTCCACAGTTCGGCGATCACGTCCACGCCTTCGCGGTCCACCAGCGTCAGCACACGTTCCACCAGTTCGGCGTCCTGCGTGTGGTGCACGCGGTCAAGCAGCGCCGCGGCCGACGCATGGCACATTTCGTTGATTTCCGCCGGATCGGCGCCGCCGGCGATATTGTCGGCCATCATCTGGTCGAGCTGGCCGGGGCGTGCCGGACGCGGCGAACCGGTGTTCGTGAAACCGGCGGAACGGCTGGGAACGACTGAACCGGAACCGTAGTGCATGTTAGTAGACAATGGGGGAGACCTTCTGAATGTCGATGATGCTGGGGCCTTGCGGTGTGTCGATGATGAACAGCGACATGGCGGTGCCGGTAGGCATGTATGGCGATTTTGCGATGAGCTGCTTGGCAAGCTGCTTGCGCGCGCACAGGCCGCGCAAATGGTCGTACATGCCGCCGATGACCGGCCGGTGCATGCAGATGGCCGTGGTTTCGCGGCTGTTGAGCGTCTGCGTGATCTGCTCGCGGAACGCCAGCCATGAGACCGCCGGATGCTCGGCGAACGCGTCCTCCGTCAACGCGTTGATGTGTTCCATCGGCCGTTCGGTCTGCCAGCTCAGCACCTGCAACGTCTCCTGGCAGCGCAGCCACGGCGAGGTGGCCAGTCGCGTCGGGTTGAAACAGGCGAGCTCGCGGTTGAGGGCGAACGCCATCGCCGCGCCTTTCGGCGTGATTGGACGGTTCGCGTCGGTGCCCTTCCACGACTTGCGCGATTCAGCCTTCGCATGGCGTACGATCAGCAGATTCTGCGCGGTCGCGCCACCCTCCTGCACGCGGTCCACGAACACTGCCAACGTGTCCTTATCGGTCGAATGAGACAGTATTTTGCGCGCCTCACGCACGGAAACCCAGACGATATCGTTGATCTCGCCCACGTCCGCGCGGTGCACCGGGCCGAACGCGTCCAGCAGATGTTCGGCATCGTCGGCGGAAATCGGCTGCGCCATCCAATACAACGTGTGCTTGGTGTCGGCCGTGCAATCGTGCGAATGCCGGGTCTTCTTGCCCTCTTCGGACAACGGGTATTCGACTTCGCACAGATACGGTCCGAGTTTGACCGGCGACCCCGTCTCTTCGCCGATTTCACGCACCGCCGCATGCCGATGCGTCTCGTTCTGCTCGAGCTTGCCTTTCGGCCAGCTCCAATCGTCATACTTCGGACGGTGCACGATACATACTTCAATGCTGTCGAGCTGTTCCTGCGCAGATTTGCTACTGGCGATCGCAGGATCGTTCGCGATATCGCTGCCCGCCTTCCATCGCCATACGATGCCGCCGGCGGCTTCCACGATGCGTCTCATCTTTTCGCTCATATTGTCCTATTCTAGGCTGGGCCGGGCTGGCGGCGGCGCGTGACGTCCGAACATACAGAAAATGGCCGGGCCCGCAAGGTGCGGAACCGGCCATTCGCCTCGATCGATCAGTGCCTTACCGGTCGACGCGTGTGTTTCTTGATGAGGTATTCCTGGCTGTCGACCAGCGGTCGACCTTCCTCATCCTTGCAATGGCGCACATAGGTGCCATCGGCCTGCATATGCCAAGACGCGGTGGAATCGGCCATCTGCAGATCGACGTACTTGATGAGCTCGTCGATCTGCTCCGGAGCCACGATGCGGACCAGCGCCTCGACTCGACGGTCGAGGTTGCGGTGCATCAGATCGGCGGAACCAATCCACACTTCCGGACCGGCCGCAGGGCCTTCGCCGATCTGCGGACCATCGGAGTTGGCGAACGCGTAAATACGGCTGTGCTCAAGGAAACGGCCCAGGATCGAACGCACGCGGATGTTCTCGGAAAGTCCCGGAACGCCCGGCTTGAGCGCGCAGATGCCACGTTCGACGATGTCGATCTTCACGCCGGCCTGGCTTGCACGGTACAGCGCGTCGATGGTCTTCTCGTCGACGATGGAATTGACCTTGATCTTGATCCACGCCTCCTTGCCGGCGCGTGCGGCGTCCTCCTCGCGGCGGATGCGCTGAATCAAGCCGGAACGCACGGTGCGCGGCGCCACCAGCAGACGGTGGAAGCTCGACTTCGGCGCGTAGCCGGACAGCTGGTTGAACAGGCGGGTCATATCCTGGCCGACCACCGGATCGCAGGTCAGCAGGCCGAGATCGGTGTAGATGCGGGCGGTCTTCGGATTGTAGTTACCGGTGCCCACATGGCAGTAGCGGCGCAGGCCGTCGGCTTCCTGACGCACCACAAGGCTCAGCTTGCAGTGGGTCTTCAGGCCCACGATGCCGTACACCACGTGCACGCCGGCGCGTTCCAGCTTGCGTGCCCATGCGATGTTGGCGTCTTCGTCGAAGCGTGCCTTGATCTCGACCAGTGCCAGCACCTGCTTGCCCGCATGCGCCGCGTCGATGAGCGCGTCGATGATCGGGGAGTTGCTGGACGTACGGTACAACGTCTGCTTGATGGCGAGCACCTTCGGATCCGCCGCAGCCTGCGCTAGGAACGCCTGAACGGAGGTAGAGAACGAATCGTACGGGTGATGCAGGAGGATATCGCGTTCGCGAATCGCTGCAAAAATGTCTTGCGCGCGGGACGACTCCACCTCGGCAATCTGACGATTGGTGGTCGGCACGAACGAACGGTACTTCAAGTCCGGACGGTCGATGCCGCCAAGTTCGAAGAGCACGGTCGCATCGAGCGGCGCCGGCAGGCGGTACACCTCATCGGCACTGACGCGCAGCTGATCGGCGAGCAGCTGGGAAAGGAACGGGCTGGTCTCGTCGGAAATCTCAAGACGGATCGGCGGTCCGAAACGACGGCGCAGCAGTTCCTTCTCCATGGCGTTGAGCAGGTTCTCGGCATCATCCTCTTCCACGTCGATGTCCTCGTTACGGGTGACGCGGAAGGAGCGGGCCTCCTTGATGATCATGCCCGGGAACAGGGATTCCAGGTGGGCGATGATCAGGTTCTCCATGGTGATGAAGCCATAGCGCACGTTGGTGCTCTCGTCTTCGGTCAGATCGTCGACCGGCACGAGTCGGTTCAGGTTGCCAGGAACCTTCACGCGGGCGAAGTGCGACTTGCCGGATGCCGGATTCTCCACCAGCACGGCGAGGTTGAGGGAACCGCCGGAAATGTACGGGAACGGGTGGGCCGGATCCACGGCAAGCGGCGTCAGAACCGGGAACACCTGCTGGCGGTAGTAGCGCGACAGGCGCTCCTGCTCGGCCGCGGTGAGCTTGTCCCAGCTCAGCAGCACGATCTGTTCCTTCGCCAGGTCGGGGAGGATGTGATCGATGATGTAATGCGCGTGCTCGTCCTGCAGGCGGTGGGCCTGCTCGCTGATGGCGCGCAGCTGCTGCCTTGGGCTCAATCCGGAGGCGGCCGTCACGGCGATGCCGGTGTCGATGCGGCGCTTCAGACCCGCCACGCGGACCATGAAGAACTCGTCGAGGTTGTTCGCGAAGATCGCGGCGAAGCTCGCGCGTTCGATGACCGGCAGGTCCTCATCCTGTGCAAGCTCGAGGACGCGCTTGTTGAACTTCAGCCAGCTCAGCTCACGGTCGAAGAAACGGTCGTTCGGCAGCGGTTCCTCGCCTGCCTGAAGCTCGCGCTTATCGTTCTTATCGGTCTCAGCGATATGCTCAGCTATCTGGCTGCGCAGGATCGCCTTTGAGGGTGCGTCAAAAATCTGTGCCATAGTTATCTACTTTATCCTCAAGTGCTTGGAATGTCTTGCAGAACTCAGGAAAAATTAAGCAGGAGTTAACATTCGTTCGCCGAGTTGGTGAAATATGCTTCCGACACGCCGTTTTTTCGGGGCAAATGAACGTGAATGAACAGGCAAGCGTTGCGATTCGCACAGCATGGAGCATTTTTGCGATTCTTGCGATCGGAAAGCAACAGTTGCGATAAATACGGAACATCGTCCCGTTTCGGTTTGCACTTGCCGCAATGGCGAGCATAATTACGAAGTACAAGAACAACTGAAGAGCAGAGCCCCACAAGGTGTGTATGACCGAGATAGGTTGTTACGTTGAACGGGCATTGGATAGACTTACCGTTACGACGATGTTGTTGTGCAGCGATTCTGCTCCGAAGATTCTTGCAGGAAGGCCCGCTTCGGCGGGTCTTCCTTTTTTGTTGCGCTGCGCCGTGCTGCGTTGCGTAATGTCTTGCGATGTGCCGAATCGCGTTGCGATGTGGATAAGTGTGGATGACACGCCGAGGGTGTGGATAACCCACATTCTCCGACCACAGGTGCCGTTTCGGCTTGAATCCATGTGCGGTTTCGTTTTTCAATCGGCGGTATGAGCGATGCAATTTCTTCATTACAGGTCCCTCCGGTCCCATTGCCGTCATACGGAGGCCGTGACGCACGCGTGACGTGTTCGCCGAAAATCCGGTCGCAGCCAGCGGCCAGAGTGCGGCAGCCGACTCGATCCCAGCAAACCGTTCGGCGGGAAACGGTCTCGCCGCAACGGTTCTATACGCCGCAGAACGCCATGGACGCGCGAACGTCGGCACGATGGGCCGGGCCTGCCGTGACGGGCGGTTTCATGGGTTCGCCGTTGGAATCGTCGTCCACACGGATGAAACCCGTTGAAGCGCAACCGGAACCTGCTCCACGCAACGTCGTGGTGGTCGGATCCGCCGTCGCCGGAGTCGGTGCCAGCACGTTGGCGGCGCTGCTGGCCCGCGAACTGACGGAACGTGGCTGCAAAAGCGTGCTGGTAGACGCAGATCTCAACGGTGGCGGTCTTGACGTGCTGCTCGGTGTGGAAGACGAAGACGGTTCACGCTTCGGAGACATCAGCGCCCCGCTCGGCAAAGTGGACGGCAAAGCGCTGCTGCGAGAACTGCCCGTGTGGGATGGCGTGCCGCTGCTGGCCTGCAATCCCTGGCGAAGCGAAAACCCGCAATCCTGGGAGATCCAGGCATGCATCCGCGCGCTCGCGCAGGTGAAGGACGCGGTGATCGTGGACGCCGGGCAATGGCGTGGACTCGATGACATTCCGGAACTGGCCCAGGCCACACACATCACCGTGGTCGAAATGACGGTGCTCGGACTGGCCCGAGCCAAAGTGGCCATGAAATCGCGTGGAACGGCGGAACGGCAGAAACATGGCCATATCGTCGGCGTTGAACCGCGCGGCGTGGCACGTGGACGTGGCGTGACCACGCTGGAAGAGACGGAAAACTATCTTGGCCATTCCCTCGCGGCGGTTGTCAAACCGGACGCCAAGCTGTGCGGCGAACTGCTGGACGGCCTGGGCCTGCGCAGGCCGAACCGCCAAACCGTCAAAGCCTTGGCCGTGCTCACGGATGAACTGCAGGAATCGTTGGAAGGCAAGCGGGTGAAGCATGGAACTCGGACCCCTTAGCGCCATCGCCTCGCAGCCGGGCGTCACGGACATCGCGGTGACCTGCGACGGCACGGTTTGGGCGGATTGCGGCCAAGGCATGCAGGAAGTATGTCTGCTGCGCCGATGCTTTCCGTCAGCGCAGTCGATTCGTGAATTCGCAGCGCGATTATGCTCGCAACTTGGCCGACGGCTTGACGACGCCTGCCCGATCGCCGACGCCTCCACCGTGGACGGTCTGCGCGTGCACGCCGTCATCGCACCACTGGTGCCGCAAGGCGCGGCCATCAGCATACGATTGCCCGACGCGGTCTCGCCCGATCTGGAATCGTTGGCGCGCAACGGCATGTTTCCAGCCGAATGGCTGCCCCTGCTGGCCGGACTGGTGTCCCGCAAGGCAAGCGTGCTGGTGACAGGCGGCACCGGTGCCGGCAAAACCACAATGCTCAAAGCCATGCTGATGCGATGCCCGCCGAACGAGCGCATCGTCACCGTCGAGGAAGTGCGCGAATTGGGCATGATCCAACATGCCAACCACGTGTCTCTGGTCACACGCGAAGCCAACACGGAAGGTGCCGGCGGCATAGGCCTTTCCGAACTGATCTGCGCGACGCTGCGCATGAGACCGGACCGCGTGGTGGTCGGCGAATGCCGTGGCGGTGAAGTCGTGGATCTGCTCAGAGCCTTGAATTCCGGGCATCGAGGCGGCATGACCACATTGCACGCCAATCAAGTGGAGGCGGTTCCGGCGCGATTGGTCTCATTGGGTTTGCTGGCCGGATTGGAGCCACGCGCCACGGCGGCGCTCGCCGAGGATGCGTTCGACGTGGTGCTTCATGTGGAACGTATCGCCGGCAGACGGCGCATTGCGCAGGTCGGCAGATTGGAAGCGGTGGAAGGGCGATTGCATGGGCGTCTGCTGGCCGCCTGGGATGGCCGTACGGTCCGTGCCGGCCAACGCTGGGATGGATTCATGAGCCGATGGAGCGCATGATGCGTGATGCGTGTGGTTGGGAATATTGCGCCGCATGGCTGGCGTCGATGGCCGTCTGGCTGTGGCTGAACCGGAACGCGGAATGGGCGGGATTGCGGCGATTGCAGCGTGTGCTGGTTCGCTTCGGGCTTCGTTCGGCTGACGATAGCGGCGGGGCCGATGGAGATGGAACTTGTGATGATGAATCCGACGGGCATGGCAGAACAGTCCGGAACGATGGGGAAAACCGGGATGCATCGCCACGGATGCCGACCATCGGCGCTGCCGCATGCGTGGCCGCGCTGCGGGCGTCCGTACGCAGCGGAGCCACCTTGGTCCAAGCGTTCGAGGAATTACAGGGCGCTCCTTTCGCAGTGCCTGAACTGACCCGTTTCCGTATTGACATGGCCGTACGAAGCCGCTGCTCGCTTCAGGAACAACACAAGCATGTGGATCAGCTTGGTGCGGAACTTCATGCGGCCTGCACGTTGAGTCTGCAGTTGGGCTGCGAGATGAGCCGATGCCTGGAGGCCGTCGCGGCGTCGTTGAAGCGGCGACGGCTGCTCGACGACTTGCGTGCCAACGCTTTTGCCATGCCGCAGGCCACGGTGAAGCTGCTGATGGCATTGCCGTTGCTGACGGTGATGCTAGGGGAATGCATGGGAGCCCATCCCTTGCGATTCCTTGTGGAAGACGTGAAAGGATGGATGTGCCTCGGCTTCGCCGGCTGCTGTTATGCCGTCGGCTGGTATTGGATTCGCAGGCTGATGCGGCAGGAGCATGTGCGATGAGCTTGGCATGGCCGATGCTGGCAGCGGTGGGCGCCGCTGGCGCGACATGGCTGTATGAATGGTCGCCAGCCAGAAATCCGCCCGATTCCGACGTGCGGTCATGCAATCTGCCATTGCCCTTGATATTGGAAATGTTGAGCGTGGCGATACGTCAAGGAGCGTCCATTCCACGCGCGCTGATTACGGTCGGAAACATTGTGGAAGGTGAGTTCGGCGGTGGATTGCGCTCGGCTGGAGAACGGCTGAATAGTGGCATGCCATGGAATGAGGCATGGCCTGACGATGATGATTGCGCCGTGGTCCGTGACGCGTTCTCCTCATCATGGTCGAGCGGCTCCTCGCCGGTGAATCGGTTGGCAACCGCAATCGAGCAGCTGGATTGGGATGAACGGTCGCGGATTGAACAGTCGGCGGCGAAACTGTCGATTCGGTTGTTGCTACCGACCGGCCTGTGCATGCTGCCGGCCTTTGTCGCCATTGGCGTGATTCCGGCGGTGATGTCGTTTCTGTAGCGGCCGATTCGCCATGGGGTAGTGCGGGTTGGTGCGAATTGGCTCAAATTTGCTCGAATCGGACCGCGGTCGGAATGACGGATGATGCGCGGTCCGTTCCGTCATGCCCTAATCGCTTGTGGATAAGTGTGGATGACACGCCGAGGGTGTGGATAACCCACATTCTTCGACCACAACCCACGAAAACCATGCCATCGCCGATGCCAATACCTGACACTGAGCGTACCCGGTCAATCGGCCGGGATTAGCCGAATGAAAGGAGCGTCATGAACGACGCAATGTCAATCAATGTCGATGGTTCGCCGGGTCTGATGGGTCGCGTCGGCCAGAAGTTATGTGCGGCCAAGGAACGTGCCAATAAGGCGGTCTGCCTATTGGACGCGCGCATGCGCCTGCTGACCGCCGAGCCGGAGAAGGGCGCGGTCACCGCCGAATACGCGGTGGTGCTGGTGGCGGCCACGGCATTCGCCGCGGTTCTGATCGCCATCGTGAAATCGGATGTCGTGAAAACGCTGCTGACCGGCCTCATCAAGAAAGCGTTGAGCGTGGGGTAACCATGCTTGCGCGATGGTGGAGACGCCATGCCCGTGACGCCGATTGCGGAACCGTCACCGCCGAATTCGCGGTGGTGCTTCCCTGCGTGGCCGCGGTGGCGATTCTGGTGCTGTGTTTGGGGCGTGCCTCCATAGTGTCCATGAACTGTCAGGACGCTGCGGCCGCCGGTGCGAGGGCCATGGCGATTGACGCCGGCGGCGAAGCGAAAGCCCGCGCCGCGGCGCAAACCATTGCCGGTGGCGGTTCCACGGTGTCGTTCGCCGCCAATGCGAACAGCGTCACCGTTGTGGTGCGTTGCCCGGTTGCGGCGGATCCGACCGGCGTGCTGCCCGCCAGCGTCGTGGGCAAGGCAACTCGGTATTTCTGATTGCGATGTTCATGACAGCGTGCTGTCCGTAACGGTTTTTGAAAGGCTTCCAATGCGCGGCAAGAAAGGAACGACTTCCGTGAAACATGACGTGAAACAGTATGTGCGACGTGTGTCGCATGTGTTGAAAGGCGCGGACGAAGGTGCCGGAACCATATCGGGAGTCGCGCTGATCGCAATCGTCGCGGCCATGCTCGGTGCGGTCGCCATGGCAGGCAATCTGCTGCTGTGCGTGCATCGCGCGCAGAATACGGGTGCGGTGGGCGCGGGAATTGCCACCGTCCTCGCCGAAAGCCTTTCTGCAATTTTATGTGTTATTTATACAGAGCGTAATCTTGCTGCGCTGCGCCTTACCAGAGCAGAGCTGCGGCCGGACAGGATGTTGATGAAGCTGACGCTGCAGCAGGGCAGCGTAACGGCGCTGCAGCAGGCCTGCCAGCCGGTGGGAAAACTGCTGATCCAGGGCTGTGTGAACGGGCTCGGCGTAGAGGCCATCGCGGTGTTCAACGCCGTCAGCCGGGTGGATGATTTCGCGTTTACGCCGGAGCAAAGCATTTCCTCGGGGATGATGACATTTGTCTCCCAAAACCGGGGCGCGAAGGAATACGGGCGTATGCGCATGGGCCTGTCCCGGGGGCTGATGGTGGAGACCGGATATTGGATGCTTTTGTTCTGCGTCGTCCTGCCGCTGCGCGCGCCTATCATGCGCCTGTTCGTGGGGGCGGATGAAAGCGCCGTGGCACTGGGTGCGTCCTATCTGTTCCTCATGGCGTTTTTCTATTTGCTGCCTGCGTACACCAACGGCCTGCAGGGGTATTTTCGCGGGTTGGGAGATATGAAGATCACGCTGGCAGGCACGTTCACGCAGATATCGGTGCGCGTTGTGTTCGTGTATCTGTTGGTGCCCCGCATGGGGCTTACAGCCGTGGCGTGGGCCAGCCTTGCGGGATGGCTCTGTATGCTGCTGCTGGAGGTGCCGTACCTGCGCAGCATGCGCGTGCGGGGCGTGGGATGAACGGCACCGGTTTTCTGCGTCAATGCGCTGAAAAGGAAGCTTTTAATAAGCTGAGGCAGACACTTTTGTGTTTGCCTTATTTTTTACCGTTTCAGCCAACGGAAACGGAAAACAAAATTCCGGCACGTCCGCTGCGGAAAGACGACGCGGCAAAACGGAGCAGCAAAAAAATTTTTTCGGAAAGCCTTGACCTTGTCACTGTGGCAAGGTATATAGTCGTTACAGGACCGGTCCATACGTGCCCGTTCCCGGGAACGGGCGGAAGAGGAGAAAAACGGCATGTATACCATCGGCGAATTTTCCAATCTGGCGCATGTTTCGGCACGCAGCCTGCGCTATTATGATGCAATGGGGCTGCTGCGCCCCGCGCATATGGGTGAAAACGGATACCGCTATTATACAGGCGGCCAATTGCCGGCGCTGGCCAAGATCGAGACGCTCAAGAGTTATGGCTTTACACTGGCAGAAGTGAAGGAGCTGCTTTTGCTGCCGGAAACAGAACTGGCACACCGCATCCATGTGCGGCGCATAAGCGCGTATGCCCAATTGAACGAGATGCGCCGGGTCATCCGCCGGATGGAAGCTGCCATCGTTCAAATGGAGGGAACCAGTATGGCAAACGATACTTATCATGTAATCTTAATGCAGGCTCCGGCGCAGAAGGTATTCAGTGTCCGGCGGACCATTCAGATTGGAGAGATGCACGACCTGTTCGCGGAACTGCGCGCGCAAATGAAGCGGGCAGGTGTGCGGCGTACCGGCCCCACACAGGCGCGGTACCACGGAGAGGAGTTTTCTTATGAGCTCAAGGCCCGAGTACAGGTACTCCGCCGGCCTCTTGGGCTTCTGGGGCTTGCAGCTGCGGCGCGCCCGGGCCTCCCTTTGGATCTCCTCCCTCGTCTTGGCGATCTCCCCTTCCTTCTCCTCGAGGGCCTTGTCGAAAAGCTCGTCGAAGAATGTCGGCTCGTTGGGAGAAGAGGGTTTGGGAGCCGTCCTTCTTGGAACCGAAGAGCATACGCTCAAGCCAGATTATACGTTCCTCCTTGCTGCGGATTTCCACCCGCAGCCTCTCAATCTCCTTCTCAAGCTCCTTGTATGTCGGTTGCCTTTCCATACTGCAAAGGTACTGAATTTTAACGAGTTAGCCAAATTTTCGAGGCGGTGTTTTTCTTGTTTTCAGCATAATTTTCACCTTTGTTTTCGCTTGCTTGGAAACGCTTTCTGCGCCGGGCATTCAGCGATATT
>OGXZ01001455.1_pt1 | contig 13446 bp, 9 predicted proteins | sample 1576431 | NCBI WGS metagenome assembly OGXZ01 (sample SAMEA3541590, study PRJEB24748) | human gut metagenome | biome: human gut; feature: human-associated habitat; material: faeces | place: China | collected 2012
GCAAGATTATACTTCTGACCGCGAAGCCGGAGACGATTCTGGAGCGTGTCAAAGAGAACCATGACCGTCCGCTTCTGGAAAATAATAAGACAGTGGAATATGTTTCCGAGCTGATGGAGAAGCGCAGACCGGCGTATGAAGCGGCAGCGGATATTGTGATCGCGACCGATGGAAAATCAGCGAATGAGATCTGCGAGGAGATCATTGCACAGGTGAAGAAGTTTAAATAATGTGACTGCTCAGAAAGTTCTGACAGAGAAAACGAAAGGGGAAAAAGATGTCGAATCATATCACAGGACACACAGGTTTACTTTGTTTACTGGGAAGCCCGGTCGCACACAGTGTTTCGCCGGAGATGCACAACGAGGCGTGCAGCCAGTTAGGTCTGGATTATACATATCTGGCATTTGATGTGCCGGAAGATAAGATGCCGCAGGCGGTTGAGGGACTGCGGACGATGGGCGCGCGCGGCTGGAATATCACGATGCCGGGCAAAAATATCATGTGCAAGCTGGCAGACAAGGTTTCACCGGCTTCCGAGATTTCCGGCGCCTGCAATACGATTGTCAACGACGACGGTGTTCTGACTGCTTATACGACCGATGGCGTCGGATTTATGCGTGCAGTTGCAGAAAATGGTGTAGACATCATTGGCAAGAAAATGACGCTTTTAGGCGCTGGCGGCGCCGCAACCGCGATTCTTGTACAGGCAGCTTTAGACGGAGTGGCAGAAATTAACGTATTTAACGTTAAGGACGCGTTCTATCCGAGAGCCGAGGAGATTGTAAAGAAACTGAACGAGCGCACAGGGTGCAAGGTAACCCTGCATGATTACTCCGATCCGGAGATCCTGCGCCAGTCCATCGCAGACAGCGCGATTCTGGTAAATGGTACTTCCGTCGGCATGGCTCCGAAGACGGACAATACGATCATTACTGATACAACGATGTTCCATAAAGACCTGTTCGTATTCGATGTCATCTACAACCCGCAGGAGACCCGTTTACTGCGCGAAGCAAAAGCGGCAGGCTGCAAGACCAGCAACGGTATGTACATGCTTCTCTATCAGGGAGCTGCATCCTTCGAACTCTGGACAGGACAGCAGATGCCGGTGGAGATCATTAAAGAGAAATATTTTACAAAATAGGATTTGAAGAACGGCACACCGCATTCTCATTACTTAGTGATGAGAATGCGGTGTGCCGTTTTTCATCATTTATAAACCTTTATGCCCACAAATCTGCTCCTCCAGCACACTCATCAGCACCTTCATATCAATCGGCTTCGCCACATGATCATTCATTCCGGATTCCAGCGCCCGCTCTTTATCCTCTGTAAATGCATTCGCTGTCATCGCAACGATCGGAATGCCAGCCTTCTTCTTATCCGAAAACCGCCGGATCGCCCGCGTTGCCTTGTAGCCGTCCATGATCGGCATCTGGATATCCATCAGAATCAAATCATAATAATCTTCCGGCGCTTTTTGCAGCATTTCCAGGCAGGCAACCCCGTCATTTGCCCGTTCGACCAAAAGCCCCTCGCGGGTCAAAAGTTCGATGGAAATTTCGGCGTTCAGATCATTATCCTCCGCAAGAAGAATCCGGCAGCCGGATAGAGTCTGGGCAGCTGTTTCATCGAATGCGGTAGGCTCTGTTTCCTCCCGCGAGGAAATCCGGCATGGGATCCGGACGGTAAACGTTGAACCTTCTCCGAGCTTGCTCTTTACCTCGATCGTTCCATGCATCAGATCCACCAGATTTTTCACGATTCCCATGCCAAGTCCGGTGCCTTCAATGCCGCTGACGGTGGAAGAACGCTCCCGTGAAAATGATTCAAAAATATGCGACTGGAATTCCTCGGAAATGCCGATGCCGGTATCGGTGATTGCGATTTCTGTGATACACCAGCCGTCCGTTTCACTAGGCTCCTGGCGGAGGGCACAGGAGATCGTCCCGCCCTTGGCGGTATATTTGATCGCATTGCTCAAAATATTCAATACAATTTCGGACATATACGTCGTGTCAATGTAGATATATGGGTACGAAATGTCCTTAGTCACATGAAAATGCTGCTGTTTTTCTTCCAGGGCAGTCTGAACCATGACGATACAGGAATCAAAACTTTTCTCAGTCTGGACGGAGGTTTCTTCAATGTGTATCTGGTTATTCTCAATCTGTGAAAACTGAAGAATATTGTTGATGATAGAGAGCATCTTTTCACCGGAAATATGGATCTTGTCCATATATTCACCGATTTTTTCCGGTTCCTGCAGATGGTTTCTGGCAAGTTCTGCGTAACCGAGGATCGCATTCATCGGTGTCCGGATATCATGCGACATATTGAACAGGAAGGTCGATTTCGCCTTGTTGGCTGCCTCTGCTGCTTTTGCGGTCTGTTCCAGAAGCTGCTGCTGGGTGAGTTCTCTGGACTTCTGTTTCTTTGTATAAAAATAGGAAATAACAATTAGCAGAAGTGCTATCATGCTCGCGGCAGCGGCGATTCCAAAGGAGGAACGGTTGATCGCTTCAATCGATCGGTAAGTGTCTTCCATATCAATCTCGATACAGAGGGCACCGAGAATGTCATTGGTTCCGTCGGAGGCAATGACCGGATAGCAGGCGGTAAAAATATGCCCCCATGTGGTATCAATGATCTTTTGTGAGTGGATCGTTTTGCCGGAGAGGGCAGCTTCCAGATACGGAACCATTTCCTCTTCCAGGTAGGTGCCCGGATAAGCAAAATCAGGTGCTTCCAGATCCAGGCCATCGATCAGGTAGATGGGTTTTCCGCCCGGTCCACGCTTGGCAGTGTATAAGTAGCGCGTCGAATTGAGGCTGCGAAGCTCATTTAAATAAGACTGCAGGCTTCGATACTGCGCGGAGTTCATATCGGATTTTGTGTTGATCTGTTCAAAATCTGCCCGCGTCAGCCGGCTCGATATCGCCCGGTGAACCGCGTCCGAACAGGAAATATTCCGTTCTACGGCGGCGCTCAGGGTGATGCGGCTGTTGCTTTTCAGCAGTGCAACGGTGTATAAGGAAATGAAAAATACTGCCAGAAGAAGCAAAAAGGTAAAGTTAAAGGCATGATAAGAAAAGCTTCTTGATGGGATATTTTCGTTGGATGGATGATTCATAAGTTAGATTCAACTTTCATGTAAATGCAGGGTTTATAGTTAAAAAACAGATCGAGTTGTTGATAATAAATGTAACATAAAACAGGTAAATCGGCAAGAAAGATATGCTTACATGAAAATTTTAAAAAAAAAGTTTTCACAAATTCTTCACAGAAAATTAGCACTCTACTCTTGACAGTGCTAACAACAAGTGTTATATTACTGCTAGAACAAAAGGAGACCAAAAGGTTTTCACAGATTGTTCGAAAGGAGGCAGGTTTATGAATATCAGTAAATTTACCCAGAAGTCTCTGGAAGCCGTTCAAAATACGGAAAAGCTGGCGTATGAATATGGAAACCAGCAGATTGATCAGGAACATTTGCTGTACAGTCTTTTGACTGTGGAAGACAGCTTGATTTTTAAATTAATAACAAAGATGGGAATCTCGGGCGACCAGTTCCGTGATGAGGTGCAGCAGGCGATTGGAAAGCTGCCGAAGGTATCCGGCGGTCAGGTGTATTTCTCCAACGATGCCAACAAGGTGCTGGTGAACGCGGAGGACGAAGCCAAGGCGATGGGTGACGAGTATGTTTCCGTCGAGCACTTATTTCTGGCGATGTTAAAACAGCCGAATAAGGCGGTCAAGGAACTGTTCCGTCTCTACGGCATTACGAAAGAGAGCTTTTTGCAGGCGCTTTCGACAGTGCGCGGCAACCAGCGTGTCGTCAGCGATAATCCGGAGGCAACGTATGACACTTTAAATAAATACGGTTACGATCTGGTGGAACGTGCGAGAGATCAGAAGCTCGATCCGGTCATCGGCCGTGACAGTGAGATCCGTAACGTGGTTATGATTCTCTCCAGAAAGACGAAAAACAACCCAGTTCTGATTGGTGAACCTGGCGTCGGTAAGACAGCCGTTGTCGAAGGACTGGCACAGCGTATCGTGCGCGGCGATGTCCCGGAGGGCTTGAAGGACAAGAAATTGTTTGCCCTGGATATGGGTGCTCTGATGGCGGGCGCGAAGTACCGCGGCGAGTTCGAAGAGAGACTGAAAGCGGTGCTTGACGAGGTCAAGAAGAGCGAGGGACAGATTATTCTGTTTATCGATGAGCTGCATACGATCGTCGGCGCGGGCAAATCCGAGGGCGCGATGGACGCCGGGAATATGCTGAAGCCGATGCTGGCGAGAGGTGAACTGCACTGTATCGGTGCGACGACCCTGGATGAGTACCGTAAATACATCGAAAAAGACGCAGCTCTGGAACGTCGTTTCCAGCCGGTTCACGTTGATGAGCCGACTGTGGAAGATACGATTTCCATTCTGCGTGGTCTGAAAGAGAGATATGAGGTTTACCACGGGGTCAAGATTACCGACTCTGCGCTTGTATCGGCGGCAATCCTCTCGGATCGTTATATCACGGATCGTTTCCTTCCGGATAAGGCGATCGACCTGGTTGATGAAGCGTGCGCGATGATCAAGACAGAGATGGATTCAATGCCGGCGGAGCTGGATGAACTGTCTAGACGTATCATGCAGCTGCAGATTGAAGAGGCTGCGCTTAAGAAAGAGACTGACCGCTTAAGTCAGGATCGCCTGGCAGAACTGCAGAAAGAACTGGCAGAGCTCAAGAGCAGCTTTTCGACCCAGAAAGCCCAGTGGGAGAATGAAAAATCTTCCGTTGATAAGCTGTCCAAACTGCGTGAAGAGATTGAACATGTAAATGGCGAGATTCAGGCAGCGCAGCAGGCGTATGACCTCAACAAAGCGGCTGAACTCCAGTACGGCAAGCTGCCGGAACTGCAGAAACAGTTGGCGGAAGAGGAAGAGAAAGTGAAAAATCAGGATCTCAGTCTGGTACATGAGAGTGTTACCGAGGATGAGATTGCCCGGATTATTTCGAAGTGGACCGGTATTCCGGTTGCCAAACTGACCGAGAGCGAGCGCAGCAAGACCTTGCATATGGACGAACTGCTGCATAAACGTGTCATCGGACAGGATGAGGGCGTTACCAAGGTAACGGAGGCGATTATCCGTTCCAAAGCGGGCATCAAGGATCCGACGAAACCAATCGGTTCGTTCCTGTTCCTAGGTCCGACTGGTGTCGGCAAGACAGAGCTTGCAAAAGCGCTGGCGGAGGCATTGTTTGACGATGAGAACAACATGGTTCGTATCGATATGAGTGAATACATGGAGAAACATTCCGTTTCCCGTCTGATCGGAGCGCCGCCAGGATATGTCGGATATGACGAGGGCGGTCAGCTGACCGAGGCAGTACGGCGCAAACCGTATTCCGTTGTCCTCTTCGATGAGGTTGAGAAAGCGCACCCGGATGTATTTAACGTCCTGCTGCAGGTTCTGGATGATGGACGTATCACGGATTCGACCGGCAAAACTGTCGATTTCAAGAATACGATCCTGATTATGACCTCCAACATCGGTTCCCAGTATCTGCTGGACGGCATCGATGAAAAGGGACAGATCAAGCCGGAGGCGGAAAGCTCCGTTATGCATGACTTGAGAGCTCACTTCCGTCCGGAGTTTCTGAACCGTCTGGATGAGATTATTCTCTTTAAGCCGCTGACGAAAGGCAACATCGGAGGCATCATTGAGCTTCTGATTGCAGATGTCAACAAACGTCTGGCGGATAAGGAGTTAAAGATTGCCCTGACGGACGAGGCAAAGGATTTCATCATTGAAAATGGCTACGATCCGGTTTACGGTGCAAGACCGCTGAAACGGTACCTGCAGAAGAACGTTGAGACACTGGCAGCGAAGCTGATTCTGGCGGACGGCGTCCGTGCGGGCGATACGATAGAGATCGGGCTTTCGGATGGCAAGCTGACGGCTTCGGCTGTCCATAGCGCGTAAGCGGAAAACGTCTTACGGCGGATTTATAACTATTATATAGAAGAAACAATAGGGCGCGGAGAAGTGCGAAAGAGCTTCCTCTGCGCTCTTTTTATGTATTTCTGAGATTTTCACAGTCTTGACATTGCCCGGCAACTTTACTAAAATGATTTCATAATGACCGGACTATATCATTTGTTCCGGAAGTCAGTCAGATGAGGAGAAGATGAGATGAAAATTGCGATTGGAAATGACCATTCGGCGGTAGAACTGAAGAACATTATTGTGGATTTCCTGAAAGAAAAAGGAATCGAAGTGTTAAATCTGGGTACAGACAGCAGCGAGAGCTGTGATTATCCAGTTTATGGAGAGAAGGTAGGTCGTGCAGTTGTTTCCGGCGAAGCCGATCTGGGTATCGCAATCTGCGGTACCGGTCTTGGTATTTCACTGGCAGCTAACAAGGTAAAAGGCGTGCGCGCCTGCGTATGCAGCGAGCCGTACACAGCGGTGATGTCCCGCCGCCACAACGATGCCAATGTACTCTGCTTCGGCGCCCGCGTGGTAGGAAGTGAGCTTGCGAAGATGATCGTTGACGAGTGGATCAACGCAGAATTTGAGGGCGGACGCCATCAGAGACGCGTGGATATGATTATGGCGATTGAGGAGAAAGACTGATTCAGAGTCAGTCAGAGGTAACGGATGAAATCATAAGGCAGGCTGACAGCAGGATGCGAGATGCCTGTGAGAACAAAAAGAGGCAGCTGTAAAGAGATGGAGCAGCTGCGAAAAGAACAGGAGGAAGCAGGAGATGATCACAGAAGATATTCGCTACATCGGTGTAAACGACCATGACATTGACTTATTTGAGGGGCAGTATCAGGTGCCAAATGGTATTTCATATAACTCATACGTGATTATGGATGAAAAGATCGCGATCATGGATACGGTAGACAAGCGCAAACAGACGGAATTTCTGGAAAATCTGGAAACCGCACTGGCTGGAAGAACCCCGGATTATCTGGTAATCAGCCACATGGAGCCGGATCATGCATCAAGTATCCAGGCAGTCGTAGAACGGTATCCGGAAATCACATTGGTAGGCAATGCGAAGACATTTCCGATGCTGAAACTGTACTTTGATCTTGATACCAGCCGTGCGCTGACGGTCAAGGAGGGCGATACCCTGAAACTGGGGCGCCATGAGCTGACGTTCGTCATGGCACCGATGGTACACTGGCCGGAGGTTATGGTAAGCTATGATTCCTGCGACAAGGTGCTGTTCAGCGCCGACGGTTTCGGCAAGTTCGGTGCGCTTGATGTGGATGAGGACTGGGACTGCGAGGCGAGACGGTATTATTTCAATATTGTAGGAAAATATGGAATGCAGGTGCAGGCACTTCTTAAGAAAGAAGCCGGTCTTGAGATCCAGATCATCTGCCCGCTGCATGGACCGGTTCTGAAAGAGACGATCGGTCATGTGCTTGAAAAATACCAGATTTGGAGCAGCTACGGCGTCGAGTCTGAGGGTGTATTTATCGCATATGCGTCCCTGCATGGCAACACCGAGGATGCGGCGAAGAAATGCAAGGAAATTCTTGAGAAAAAAGAATGCCCGAAAGTGGCAATCGCGGATCTGGCGCGCGGTGATATGGCGGAGGCGCTGGAAGATGCATTCCGGTATGGAAAAATTGTATTGGCAGCACCGTCCTATGACGCGGGTGTGATGCCGGTTATGGCAGATTTCCTGCACCACTTACAGAGCAAGAATTACCAGAAACGCACCGTTGCCCTGATTGAAAACGGTTCCTGGGCGCCGAGTGCAGCGCGCACGATGAAGGGAATGCTGGATGCGATGAAGGAGATCACGGTGGTTGAACCGGTCGTTACGGTTCGCGGGGCGCTCAAGGAGAGCGATATTCCGTCGCTGGAGCAGATGGCGGAAGCGCTACTGGCATAAGAAGCGTCTGGTGACAGTATTTAATGAGACTTGAAAAAGGCTTTTTTAAATAAAAAATCCGGAGAGACAAAAGTGTGGTTTTTATATTTATATATGAAAAATCCACTTGATGATTTTGTATGGATGACAGAAAAAGAATAGGAGAAACAGACATGGTAGATGAGGTAATGAAGTTCATTACAGAGGCAGACCCGGAAGTGGGAGAAGCCATTGAAGCAGAGGCAGCCCGTCAGAGAAGAAACCTGGAGCTGATCGCGTCGGAGAATATTGTATCGGAGCCGGTTATGATGGCGATGGGATCGGTATTAACCAACAAATATGCGGAGGGATATCCGGGAAAACGTTACTACGGCGGATGCCAGTGTGTCGATGTTGTAGAGTCCATCGCGATCGAGAGAGCGAAAAAACTGTTTGGCTGTGATTATGCAAACGTACAGCCGCATTCCGGCGCGCAGGCAAACATGGCGGTATTTATCGCAATGCTGAAACCGGGTGATACTGTTATGGGCATGAACCTGGATCACGGCGGACATCTGACACACGGAAGCCCTGTCAATTTCTCCGGTTTATATTTCAACATTGTGCCGTATGGTGTCGATGACAATGGCGTGATTGATTACGAAGAGGTAGAGCGCATTGCACTGGAAGCAAAACCGAAGCTGATCATTGCAGGTGCAAGTGCCTATGCAAGAGAGATTGATTTCAAACGTTTCCGTGAAATTGCAGACAAAGTAGGCGCATACCTGATGGTCGATATGGCTCATATCGCTGGTCTGGTAGCAGCCGGTCTTCACCAGAGCCCGATTCCGTATGCAGATGTTGTTACGACAACCACTCATAAGACACTGCGCGGACCGAGAGGCGGTCTGATTCTGGCAAATAAGGAAGCAGCTGAGAAGTTCAACTTCAACAAGGCGATTTTCCCGGGAACCCAGGGCGGTCCGTTAGAGCACATCATCGCTGGCAAGGCAGTCTGCTTCGGCGAGGCGCTGAAACCAGAATTTAAAGAGTATCAGCTTCAGGTAAAGAAGAATGCAGCAGCGCTAGCAGCCGCACTTCAGAAGCAGGGATTCAAGATTCTGACCGGCGGAACCGATAACCACCTGATGTTAGTTGATCTGCGCGGCATGGATATTTCTGGTAAAGAGCTGCAGAACCGCTGCGATGAAGTATACATTACCCTGAACAAAAACACCGTTCCAAACGACCCGAGAAGCCCGTTTGTTACTTCTGGTGTCCGCATCGGTACTCCGGCTGTTACCACCCGTGGACTTAAAGAAGAAGACATGGAAGTCATCGCAGAGTGCATCTGGCTGGCAGCTACCGACTTCGAGAACAAGGCAGATTACATTCGTGCGAAAGTGACGAAGCTGTGTGAGAAGTATCCGTTATATAAATAAGTAGAGAAGAATATGGAGCGAAAAATTTGCCAGTCTATAGATTCAGAAAAATGCTGGAAAATTAATGCACATATAACAATAAGAAAAAGGCTGTATTGCCTGCCGCATGGAAGCGCGCGGTAGGTGATACAGCCTTTTCTATTCCAACCATTTTTCCTAGAAATTAAGTTTTTGTCCAATTCCTTTTTCCAATGCTTTTTCATAGATAAGCTGTGCCGTCCGCACATCAAAGAGTCCCATGCCGACTGATTTAAAGCAGCGGGTCTCGTTCTGCTCATGCGGATGTCCCTGCTTGGTATCTTCGATCAGATCCTCGATAAAGTGGACGCGCTCCTGTGTCAGAATGCCCTTTTCCAGCGGAATTTTCAGATCGCCGCTCTCCTCACAGGCATACGGAAGCTCGGTGTACGCGTTCTTGACGAGTTTCCACACCGCATCCGGCAGTTCGCGCCGTTCCGGACGCCAGGAGCCGATGGCAACAAAGCATTTGCCGCGAAGCAGCTCTTCATCATCCGGGTAGACCGGATCGACCGCCTGGGTGGCGGAGATCAGGACGCGGCTGTGCTCAGCCAGTTCACGGGTATCCGCGCAGGTATGAATCTGGATGGCGTTTTTTCCAAACGATGCCAGACGCGCCGATAAGCGCTCGATAAAGCCGGAAAGATCCTTAGCGTATGCGTCATACAGATAAATATCTGTGATCGGGCGCACCTCGCAGGCATAGAGAAGCTGGTGTAGTCCCTGCATACCGCAGCCAACCAGACCAACTGAGGCAGCATCCTCTGGAGCCAGATAGCGCAGTGCGACACCGCCGACCGCACCGGTCCGCATTGCGGTCAGGACACTTCCGTTCATAATCGCCTTCGGCAGACCGGTCTTTGCGTTATTTAAAATCATAAGTCCGTTCAGATACGGAATTCCCAGAGAGGGATTGTCCGGAAATTCGGATAACATCTTTGTACCGATGACGGAATCCAGAAAACACGGCATATAGAGCATCATATTTTTATCACGCTGTGCGATAAAACGATCCGGCATCTTATAATTGCCGCTTTTGTGAATCGCATACGCATCTTCGATCGCGTCCATGACATCCTCTAAGGTGACGGACTGCCACATTTCTTGTTCGCTGAGAAATAACATATCAAAACCTCCTGAATATTTATGAATGAAATAAAACATATATACTAAAAATAGATTTATCACAAATCAAATATGGTTTGTATAGCTGGATTGTAACAGTTTCACGTTTCGTTGTCAAGATGAAAACAGAATAAAAATCAAGTTGCATATTTGAAATGGGGCGTGTATAGTAAAGAAAATTGTAGCGGTTCAGTAGGTTTACGCATTTACTGAGCTACAGGAAATGGATAAAATTAGCACAAGCGAGAAGGGAAGAATACCTGGAAAGGAAGGGGTAATGGGAGAAGTAATTAAAGTATTAGACTGGTTGTTAGAGAATTTGGTACAGATATGCACGGTCGTGCTAGAATTGTTTGGAATCATTGTGCTGGTTTCGACAGCGGTATCCTGCTTTGTTCAGTGGATACGAAACAAGCGTCAGCTGATCCGCCTGAATCTGGCACAGGGAATTGCGCTGGCGTTGGAATTTAAGATGGGCGGCGAGGTACTCAGGACGGTTGTGGTACGGGAATGGTCGGAACTTGGAATTTTGGGAGCCATCATTGTCCTTCGGGCAATGCTTACATTTTTGATTCATTGGGAGATCAAGAACGAAAAAAGAGAAACCCAGGAAGAGCAAGGAGGAAAGCTAGAGTAAAAAGGGGCACGAAAAAGGGAGTCTGCAGGATGAGCGGACTCCCTTTTTTCGTGGTTAAACAAGATTAATGCGAAAAATATTTGTCGTAGAAATGAAGGCGTTCCAGAATTTGCTTCTGGCTTTTGATTTCCATTTTGGAATAAATGGAAGCCAGATGCTTTTTGACAGTAGGGATGCTGACGAAGAGGGTGGAAGATATCTGATCGTTGGAATAGCCGCGCAGTAAAAGGCTTAAAACATTTACTTCTCGGTTCGTCAGGGAAAAATCCCGGCTGATCTGGGAAAGAGTACGATCCATCACATAGGATAAATCGAAGAACAGACATACAAAGCAGTCGTTGTCTGGTCCCTCCTTAAGATGGGAGCGGCTTACCTCCAGAAACAAAGGGCTGTTTTCCATCTTGTATTCGATATTTTGTCCGGTAATGCTTCCAGAACGGAGCAGCTGACGGCAAAGAGAGCGAAAACAATTGGAAATGGGGTTGTTGGATAAATCTGCAAATCCATGATTCTCCATGTATGTATGGTAGGTTGTGTTGCACCCGATAAAATTCAGTTTATCGTCAAAACAGCCGATTCCGATGCAGTTGTAATTTTCCAGTACATGAAATGCCCGTCCGATGTTGAGCTCCCGCCCGTAATTTTTAAATACGTTGCAGAAATGCGGCTGGAATAACCGGACAAGGCTTAATTCATCTGGCAGGAAATTTTTTTTATCGTTGGATCGGTGGATGGAAAACACACCCCGCAGATCCCGGTTCCGAATCGAAAAATTCGTTTCAATGGAATCATGCAGCCCCATGGGAAGTAGAAATTCCTGAAAATAAAGAGAATTTTTTCGAACCTCCTGATTGAACAGCTGGTTGGTCAGGAAAGTTACATTACTGTCGGAGTCCAGAATCGACAGAACATCGTCCATATGGCAGTATTCTTCCTGATATCGCCGTTTCTGTTCATCATTCCAGTTGATGGTGTAGATGGAATGGGTTTTGTAATTCTGTCCCTGCTTTTGGTAAAACAAAAAATTTGCTTTTTCAAAGAAAACAATATTGTTCAGGTTCAGGAAAAAACTCTCCATCCGTTTTTCAAGAAGAATTGAATCGTCGTAAAGTTCAGCAATGATCTGATTGACGTTTTCAATTCGTGATGTTGTAAAAAGATTTTCAGCACTCATGAAGATGCCTCCTTTCCCGTGAGTATTCAATTGGTGAAAACAAAATGGAATCAATACTAGACTATAGTCCAACTATTGTTTTAAACTATTTTTAATAGACTGATAATATATAAAGCATAATAAAATGTTGTTATGATTATTGCAAGTGGAAAAACTTTGAAAATAGAAAAAGTATCCAAAAGTATACTATGATAGAACCGAAAGTATCTACCATTAACTGACGTCATGCATCATAATAACCAAAACACAAAAAACTTTGTATTAAAAATGATGTTTTTTGAAAGTTTTCGTCATGATATGATTTTAACAACGAGATTTCAGAAAACTGAAAGAGAACGGACAAAATTTTTAATACGGAGGAGCCTATGGAAAAAAAGAATGAATTTTGTTTGCAGGAGATTAAGGGGAGAAAGGCAGTAACCTGTATCGAGACACATACAGAGGGAGAGCCAACCCGAACCATTTTATCGGGATTTCCGGAAATTCCGGGGAACACGATGGAAGAAAAGATGCTCTATATGATGCAGGAACAGGACTGGATGAGAAAAGCAATTTGTTTTGAACCGCGTGGAAATGACGTAATGTCCGGAACGATTGTTACCAAGCCGTGCAATCCGGAGGCAGATTTTGGTGTTTTATATTACGAGGTTGGAAACTGGATGCCGATGTGCGGACATGATACGATCGGAGTTTCAACGGCACTGATTGAAAGCGGACTCTTAAAAGCGGAGGAACCGTATACATATGCGACCTTAGATACACCATCTGGACTGGTAAAAGTGAAAATTGAGGTAAAAGATGGCAAGGCGGTGCGGGTATCCTTTAAAAATGCTCCGGCATTTGTGATGAATCGGGATGTAAAGGTACAGGTTCCTGGATATGGTGAGATTCCGTTAGACATCGCATACGGTGGAAATGTATTTGCGTTAGTACCGGCATCGGCAATGGGCTTAAAGCTGGATAAAGAAAATGCAAAAGAGATTGTCGAAAAAGGAAATTATCTTAAAAAGCTTATCAATGAGCAGGTAACAGTCAAGCATCCGTATCTGGAAATCATGAACCAGGTAACGCATGTGGAATTTTTCGAACCGGGTACAGAAGGGGTTTCGGATGTAAAAAATGCAGTTGTCATTCCCCCGGCAGCGATTGACCGAAGCCCTTGCGGAAC
>OGXZ01001457.1_pt1 | contig 13425 bp, 9 predicted proteins | sample 1576431 | NCBI WGS metagenome assembly OGXZ01 (sample SAMEA3541590, study PRJEB24748) | human gut metagenome | biome: human gut; feature: human-associated habitat; material: faeces | place: China | collected 2012
TAAGTCTGCGCATTTACTGCGCTGACCGTACGAAAACATGGGCCAGCAGGCAGGTAATTTATATCACGCCTTCATATTCAGCAGATGGCACGCCAGCTGGAAATAAATCATCAGGCTGCACGCATCCACGATCGTCGTGATCATCGGCGACGCCATGATCGCCGGGTCGAGATGGATCGTCTTCGCCGCAATCGGAAGCACACATCCGATCGTCTTCGCGATGATAACTGTGCAGAACAGGCTGATAACTACCGTCAGGCAGATGAGTACCTGCCCCGGATACTGGATCATCAGGCGCACGAAATTGACAAGCGCCAGAGAAAGTCCACAGAGCATTCCCACGCGGATTTCTTTCCACATAACTTTCAGGATATCCGCCGGTTCTACCTCGCCGACCGCCATACCACGGATGATCATCGTGCTCGCCTGGCTGCCGGAGTTTCCGCCCGTATCCATCAGCATCGGAATAAACGTAACCAAAAGCGGAATTACCGAAAAGGCATTCTCATATTTTAACAAAATACCGCCGGTCACCATACTGCTCAACATCAGGATCATCAGCCACGGAATACGATTTCTCGCAAGCTGGAACACGCCCGTCTTCAGGTACGGCTTCTCACTCGGCAGCATCGCCGCCATCTTCTCGAAGTCCTCCGTCGCCTCCTGCTCCATGACATCCATGACATCATCGACCGTGATGATGCCGACCAGACGGTCTTCGCCGTCCACAACCGGTAAACTCAAGAGGTTGTACTCATTGAACGTCTCCACAACCTTTTCCTGGTCTTCCGTCGTATACGCCTTGATCACATGCGGATCCATGATATCGCCCATGAGCGCCGCATAATCATTCATCAGAAGATCCTTGACCGTCACAACGCCCTCTAAGCGGCGTTTTTCATCCATGACGTAGCAGGTGTAGATCGTCTCCTTGTCCACGCCATATTTCCGGATATAATCAAATGCCTGCTCCACCGTCATATTTTTCTTGAGTCCCACGTACTCCGCCGTCATGACGCTTCCGGCGCTGTTTTCCGGGTAATTGAGGAACTGGTTGATCAGTTTTCTCGTATCCGGGCTGGAGTTCTGAAGTACGCGCCGCACGATCGTCGCCGGCAGCTCCTCCAGCATATCGACCGCATCATCGACATACAGGTCGTCAATGATGGCACGCAGCTCATTATCCGTAATACTGGTAATGATGTGCTGCTGCTGTTCGACTTCCAGACAGGCAAATACCTCCGATGCCAGCTCTTTCGGCAGCATACGGAATACAACGACCGTCTTTTCTGAATCCAATTCTTCGATAAATGAGGCAATATCCACCTCATTCATCTCGACCAGCTGGCTTTTCAGCTCCCGGTACTTCTTCCCGGTCAGCAGAGCCAGCAGCTCTTCTTTCTTCTCTTCTTCTAACATTCCCGTCTCCTTCCAAAATATTGTCATTTTGGAAATCGGACAGGCTGCTCCCTTCCTGCTCCTGCACACAGGCAGAATGCCGGAAACTTATCCACAGATGCGGCAGTGTACACAAGGAATCCGCTGTTTGCAGCTGTCATTCCTGCAAATGCATGTGTACGCTGCCTTCGGTTCTGGGTAGCTGCCGTCTGATTCCGCCTTATGACTCCGGCTTTCCATTGTGTTCACTCCTCTCCTGATTTTCTCGCATGAAAACATCCGGCAGATTGATGCTCGATACCGGATGTCTCTTTTTATTATAATAATTGAATGAAAAAATAGCAATCTTTTTATCGAAGTTATCCAAAAAAACGTTATTAAAAAGTAATTGTTCACGGGTAGACACTTTGGGAACCGAAAATGCCGCTCAGATACCACCACGGCGGCAGCAGCTTTCGCACACCCGCGGCTCCCGGCAAAAAGAGCGAAGCGTCAAAAAAGATCGGACAGAGCAGGAGGCTCGCAAGGATAAACACCGGAATCAGCGCCGCCAGAAATCCCGGCTTCCGGCAGACTGCCAGGCATCCAAAGGCATACATGGTCACGAAGAAGAGATAAAAAAGCAGCTTTCCTGCCTCTAAAAGCGGCTCTGCCCCATTTCCCGACGCCAGAAGCGCCGCATAGGCCGAAATGGATGCTAAAAATACAAACGCCGCGATCTCCGCCGTCTGCAGCATCCACCGCTCCCGGCTCCGGACCGCCGCATAAAGCCCGCGCTCTGCATCCTCGCCCGCCATGACAGCTGCCGCCAGCCCCATGATAAAAAGGAATACCGCAGTCAGCCCGCGCACCGGAAAGACCACCTTCATCGCCCCTGTCTGCAGTGCCGTTCCTCCCTGTAAGGTCTGATAATCAAAGGTAAAGGTGCTTCCGTTGCTGCGGTATTTTTCATAGAGTTCCATCAGCACGCCACACGCCTTTTCCCGCGCCTCCGTCGTCTGGCAGCGCGCCATCACCGTCTGGAATGCCGCTCCATTTTCCCCATAGTCCGCCAGCAGTTCCCGCCCGTACACCTCGAACAGTTCAGAAAATATCTTTTCTGATATAATTTTCTCTGCCACCGTGGACGGCGACACCAGCACGCGGACCGCACGGGTATAATGCCCCTCGTCCAGCCGTTCTTTTAATCTCTCTGGAAACAGGTATGCGCACTCCGCCCGTCCGGTCATAACCGCCTTCTTTGCCTCTTCCTCCGTCCCGCACGGATAAAAGAAAAATGAACGGCTCTCTTCCGATTCCAGTCTTTCTGCAAGCGCCTGATTCCACGCATCCGTTCCCGGGCAGAGCGCCACCGCGATCCGCCCGGAATCCCGTTTTTCCACCTGATGGAGCACGCCCATTCCCAATGGAAAGATCAGAAGAAATAGGAGGAACACCGGGCGGTAAAGAGCCCGCCGCAGCGTCATTCCAAACATACAGAACCACCACGCCAGCTTCCGCATCCGTCAATCCCTCCTTTTTCCGGCGGCAAGCGCCAGTGCAAAGCATGCCAATGCCGCCGCAGCCAGTTTCCAGAGCACCGGAACCGCCCCTGTCTCCTCGCCCGAAGCAATAAAGCGGATTCCATCCATCCAGAGCGCCGTCACCGTCATATTTCCGACTTTCTGAACCAGCTCCGGCAGAAAGACGGACGGGATGATGCCGCCCGCCAGAAAGAGAAATACCACATTGACCGCAAACAACGTCAAAATCGCCGCTGCCGAACTTCTGCACACCTCATAAAACAGCAGAATCCACGCCGAAACTGCCGCGCAGGTCAGCCCCCACGCCGCCAGTTCTTCCCGCCCCGCCAGCGCATATCCCTTCTGCACCGCCCAGCCATAGCCGCCCGCCGTGACTGCCATCAGAAGAAGCGTCATGCACAAGCATTTGCAGAAAAGCGGATACCACCGCCGGATCCCGATGCGCCGAAGCCCCTGTTCCAGCGCCTCCGTCTGGGGAGCCAGAAACGGTGCTGCCGGGATTCCGGTAAGAATCATCAGAAATACAATCCCCGAAATTCCATAAAAGACCGCCGTCGATACATTCCCTGCAGCGCTGACCGTTTTCTTCCGGAAAAGTGCCTCGCGGTTCATCGCATATTTTAAAAAGATACGGTTCAAATCCTGTTCAGACACCGAAATCTGTTCCGGCACTCCCTGGATATTTAAACATTCATTTGCCGCGTAGATCGCCGCCTGCGAAGTGCCAAGCATCGAACTGCCCGACTCCGCCAGCTCCCGGAAAACGGCGCCTTCCAGCCCGCTCTCATCCGGAAACCAGATCGTGGCTGGCTGGTTCGTACCGTCCAAAATGCCGCGCGCCATGCCGGACGGCACCTCGAAAACCGCTTGAAGCTCCCCGCTTTTCATCTTTTGGAACGCTTCATCGTGTTCCAGATACGAAAAGTCGCAGAGACTTTCCACGCTGTCCAGAGAGGCAATCATTTTGGTTATCTTTTCCGAAAGCGCATCGTCCTCCGGAAGCACCACGCCCACCTCGATTTTCTTTAAAGATGTTTCCCCATATAAAACCTTAGACGCCGAAAATGCCGCCATGCCGACGAGCAGCACCATCACCGCCAGCCCTGCCAGAAAATACGGCAGCTGGCGGAGCAGGCGCTTTCCGGTCAGCAGCAGATATATCATATATGTTCGCATTTTCCGCCGCCTATGACATGACTTTCAAGAGAATTGCGAACAGGTTGCCTGTTATCTCCGTTGTGACCTGGTTATAATCCTCCTCGGAGGAAGCCAGCACATCAAATGGAACGCCGTCCGGCTGCGCGATCTCATCCTCCAGCGGGTTGACATAATAGGAACCGGCTAATTCAACATAAGAAATGCTTCCATTTAACAATGTAGTTTCCATACGCAGAGAATCCATATCGATATGGACGCTCTCGCCCTTCGAAAGCTCGCTGACCGCGCCATTCGCCGTGATCGATGCCTGAGACGCACCGTTGCTCTGCAGATCCAGCTTCAGCTCATAGCTGCCGTCCGCGATCTGATAATCGCCATCCAGGATAAACTGGTATTTCTCTTCATCGTCTTCCAGGGTCGCAATTACCTGACCACTCCAGCTCTTTCCAGCCTCGTAAGCGCCTGCTTTATCCAGGGAAATCGTGATAACCTGACCCTCCGAATCCTCGATATTTAACGCCCCATTCACATTCGACAGCATGTTGTAACCGCCGCCAAAGGAAACATCACCATAAAGACGGACATTTTCTTCCTCAACCGTTGCATCCGTCTCATAGGAAAATCCAGCCATTTTGCCGTCTTTTCTCACATAGACATCCATCGTCACATCCCCAATGGTATTTTCCATTTCCTCTACCAGATTGTCCAGCACCGCTTCCGCCTGCGCCCAGAGTTCCTTCTGCTGTTCCTCCGGATCCACGCTCTCTCCGTCCCCGTCCGCTGCATAGATGCTGCTTGCGCCGCCTGCCAGTTCCAGATAACGCACCACATCCTGCTTGAGCGTCTCATCGTTCAGGAAAAACTCTCTCGTCGTCTTTGCAAAGCTAATCAGCGCATCCTTCGGCAGAATCACATGGTAACCGCGGCAGTTCTCACTCTGTCCGTCGATGGTAAACTCTTTTTTGTCATTCTTAGTGACGGTCATAGCCGCTTTGAGGTCATCAATCGCCTTGCTTCCCTCTTTGTAGCGGTTCCAGAGTGCTTTCAGATCCAGCATCGGCTCCTCGTCCGAAAGCGCTTCCTTGTACTGTCCCAGATAATTTGCCAGCCCCTCAATATCAATCCCCTGCTCTTCGAGCTTCTGCGCCGCATACGGAGAATTAATGAGCTGTCCTTCCAGATCATTGGCATAGTCAAGGGTAAACATACGGCTGGAAAGTACCGGAATCGCCGCCATGATCTGTGTATCATCCATGTAAAGCTGTGCGTCCGCCAATTCTCCTCCGCCATACTGCAAGGAAAGATTTAGCAGCTGCCGTCCGCTGTCCACATCGCGCTTCACATCCAGACCGATGCCCGCACCGCTCATCTGGTTCAGGGATTCATCGGAAATACCTGTCATACTTAACTCCATCCCCGTCTGCGCGGATCCCTTCTGTAAAAGGTCTTCCAGCTCTTTCGTCCCAAAGATCTCCTCAGACGGATTTAACTGCCCTTCCGCCGTGATGCTCTTGAACGCATCGATCACTGTGTCCTTCGGATCTGCCTGATGGCTGAGCATCACACCGCCGCCGATCACGGCCACCGCTGCGGCTGCTCCGGCTGGAATGAGCCATTTCTTCCTGCTGGAACCATTTCCGCCCGTTCTGCCACCTGCAGCATTTCCACCGATTTCAGCGCCAGCTGTTCCGCCTGCACCGGTTCCATCCGCTGTGTTAGATGCGGCCGTAAGCGCCTGCGCCGCTGCCTCTGCCGGGTTTAGTGGGGTTGAATTGTTTGACATGTTTGTATTGTTTGCATTGTTTGTGTTGTTTGTGTTGTTTCCCTCTTTCACCTTGTACCTCCTCCTGTTTTCTCACTCTTAAAACGTTACTGTTCACGCATACGTGCCCAGTAACCTTAAAACCTCTGTATCAGCTCCCGCGCCGAAAGCCCTGCCTCCGTCGGAACCAGCACACCGTCCTTTAATACATAAAGGGTTGTACACGCCCCTATCTCTCCCATCTCATGGGATGTTAAAAGAACTGTCCCCCCTGCTTTCACATAGCTCCTGATATAAGTCAGGATCTGCTCCTTTGCCTCCAGGTCAAGCGCTGCCCCCGGTTCATCGAGAATCAGGATATCCTCGCGCCCGGAGAGTGCTGCCGCGATGCTCAGCCTCTTTTTCTCTCCGCCTGAAAGCCGTCCCGCCTGCGTTTTCAAGAATCGGTCCACGCCCAGCACACGACCGACGCCACATTCCAGATCCCGCTCCATCTCCCGCCGTTTTCCCCGGAACCAGAGACGGTAATTATCAAATGCCGTCAGCTCCGGGATCAATGGGTTTTCCTGAGGCACATAGGCGATTTTTTCTTCTAATAGACGATGTCTTCCAAGCGCCTCCTGCCCGTCAATCCGAATACTCCCCCGATCCGGCTTGCGGATCCCCGCGAGGATCGAGAGCAGCGTTGTCTTGCCGCATCCATTTCCGCCGACAATCCCGATGCATGCCCCTGGATTTGCCCGAAAAGAGACATTTTTTAGGATCGTCCTTCCGCGGTACCGTTTTTCTATCCCTGTTACCTCTAACATATTTTTCCTCTTTGTAAAGTAAAAAGGAACACCGCAAAGCAGAAGCGAACCGCTTCTCTGCCTTGCAGCATTCCTTACTTTATCTGGTCTGCGCCGCAGTGATGCAGGCACATTGATTTTATGATGGATGATTGCAGCACATCGTGTGCATTTGCAATCTATTTATTATTTATTTTCAGCCAGATCGCCTGGTTTCATGCTCAGGTTGATACGCCCCATCTTATCGACCTCGATTACCTTTACAGTAACTTCATCGCCGATGTTGACAACATCCTCTACCTTCGCTACGCGCTTGTCCGAAAGCTTGGAAATATGAACCATACCATCCTTGTTCGGAGCCAGCTCTACGAATGCACCAAAATTCATGATACGGACAACGGTACCTGTCAGAATCTGACCCGGCTCGATGTCGGTCACGATGCCCTTGATGATGGAAACTGCCTTGTCGATCATTGCCTGATCGGTGCCGCATACAGATACGCTGCCATCGTCCTCGATATCGATCTTAACGCCGGTCTGCTCGATGATCTTGTTGATTACCTTGCCCTGTTTGCCGACTACATCGCCGATCTTCTGCGGATCGATGGAGATCTGAACGATCTTCGGAGCATACTGGCTGACGGTCTTTCTCGGCTCGGAGATAACCGGAGCCATAACTTCATCCAGAATGTAGAGTCTTGCCTCTCTCGTCTTAGCGATTGCCTCCTCGATGATCGGGCGGGTCAGACCGTGGATCTTGATATCCATCTGGATGGAAGTAATACCCTTGTGAGTGCCGCCTACCTTGAAGTCCATATCGCCGAAGAAGTCTTCCAGACCCTGGATATCGGTCAGAACGATGTAATCATCATCGGTGTCGCCTGTTACCAGACCGCAGGAAATACCAGCTACCGGAGCTTTGATCGGTACACCTGCTGCCATCAGGGACAGAGTGGATGCACAGATACTTGCCTGGGAGGTAGAACCATTGGATTCCATCGTCTCAGATACGGTACGGATTGCATACGGGAACTCTTCCGCAGTCGGAAGTACCGGCACAAGCGCACGCTCCGCCAACGCACCATGACCGATCTCACGGCGTCCCGGTCCTCTGGACGGTTTGGTTTCGCCTACGGAGTAGGACGGGAAGTTGTAATGGTGCATATATCTCTTGGATGTCTCGTTCTCATCCAGTCCGTCGATCTTCTGTGCCTCGGACAGCGGAGCCAGTGTACAGATATTTAAAATCTGTGTCTGTCCACGGGTGAACATACCGGAACCGTGTACACGCGGCAGAATGTCGATCTCTGCTGCCAGCGGACGGATCTCGGTAATACCGCGGCCATCCGGACGCTTGTGATCTTTGAGGATCATCTTGCGGACAGTCTTCTTCTGGTACTGATATACAGCCTCACCCAGAACAGCCAGCCACTCCTCGTTATCAGCGAATGCCTCTTCTAGGCGCTCAGTGATTGCGCGGATATTCTCTTCTCTCTTCTGTTTCTCGTCTGTAAATACAGCCTCTTCCATCTCTTCCTGCGGAACCAGCTCACGAATCGCTGCAAACAGCTCTTCCGGAACTGCACAGCTCTCGTAGGAATGTTTCGGCTTGCCGCACTCTGCTACGATGGTGTCGATGAATTTGATGATCTCCTGGTTTACTTCGTGTGCCTTGAAGATCGCATCGATCATGATGTTCTCCGGAACTTCCTTTGCGCCAGCCTCGATCATGATAACCTTCTCGCGGGTGGAAGCAACGGTCAGAGCCATATCAGATACTTTCTTCTGTGCGTTAGTCGGGTTTACGATAAACTCGCCGTCGATCATGCCGATCTGGGTGGTCGCACACGGACCATCAAACGGGATATCGGAAATGCAGGTTGCGATTGCAGAACCTAACATCGCGGTATACTCCGGGCTGCAGTCCTGGTCAACGGATAATACGAGGTTATTTAAGGTAACATCGTTGCGGTAATCCTTCGGGAACAGCGGACGCATCGGACGGTCGATAACACGTGCCGTCAGAACTGCGTTCTCAGATGCCTTTCCCTCTCTCTTGTTAAATCCGCCCGGAATCTTTCCGACCGAATACATCTTCTCCTCAAACTCAACGCTTAACGGGAAGAAATCAATACCGTCACGCGGCTTGTCAGAAGCTGTCGCGGTTGATAATACGGTTGTATCTCCATAATGCATAAATGCAGCACCATTTGCCTGAGCTGCTACACGGCCAACATCCACTGTTAAAGTTCTGCCAGCCAGTTCCATCGAAAAACTCTTGTACATCTCATATCTCCTTTCATCTTGTTTTGCAGAAGAACCTTCACATTCTCATACGCCGCTTTCGGTTCCAAAAGTGCCTTTCTGTGAAAAGTAATACCGAAACTACTGCTCTGCCCGCAAATATGTTTTTCTGCTTTACGGGTACAGCAGCGGTCTCGGACTTTTCTTCTACATAAACAACTAGGGTGGATTGCTCCACCCTATACGTTTTAATCTTAATTACTTTCTGATGCCTAACTTCTCGATCAGTGCACGGTATCCTTCCAGATCGGATTTCTTTAAGTAATCCAGAAGACCACGTCTCTGTCCTACCATCTTCAGAAGTCCGCGGCGGGAATGATGATCCTTCTGATTGGATTTTAAATGCTCTGTAAGCTCAGCGATTCTAGCGGTCAGAATTGCGATCTGAACCTCCGGTGAACCTGTATCGCCTGCTTTTCTTCCGTACTGTTCGATAATAGCTGCTTTCTTTTCCTTTGAAATCATTGTGATTTCCTCCTTAAAATAATTATTCTTACCGTATGCTAAGTTTATGTCGGAGTCGTCAAAAAACTGAGCACCGGCGGACTTATACCTAGTTAGTATAACACAATATGTTTTCGGTGTAAATCATTTTATGCAGGTTTTTTCTCGATTTTATTCCCGTTTCTTCCTATGCTCCTGGTCCCACTGCAATATTTCCACCATTATCCCCCGAAGGACCTCCCGGTCCTGCCTGGGTCGGTGCCGCAGTCTCCGGCGCTTTCGTCTCCGCCTGCGTCGGCGCTGTGGTCGGTGCCGGACCCGGTGCCTGTGTTTCTGCCGGTGCTGGCGCCTGCGTCTCTGGCGGAGCTGCTGTTTCTGCTGGCGCCTGCGTCTCTGCCGGCTTCGTCTCCGCCGGTTTTGCCGTACCGCTCGTCGTACTCTTCTCCGTACCAGACAGATTGTAGCAGATCACCGGAGTTCCTGCCGAAATATTGTCAAAGATCGTCTTTGCAACACTCGGCGGCAGGTTGATACAGCCGTGGGAACCGCCCGTCTTGTAAATCGTACCGCCAAAACTGCTTCTCCACTTCGCATCATGCATACCGATACCATTATTGAACGGCATCCAGTAATTAACCGGCGTCCGGTAATTTTCACCCTTCAGGACCGCATTTTTCTGCTTATATGCCAGCGGATACGAGCCTGCCGGGGTTCCCCAGCCTTTCGCCAGGTTTCCAGATACGAAATCCGACTCTACCCCCAGCTTTCCTTCTTTATAGAAGAAAAGGTGCTGTCCGGTCAGGTTGATCTCCACGTAAGTATCGCCGTAGTCATTTGCCCCATGGCTCGCCGCCTTCTGGGAATACTCCGGCTCACGCGTCGTACTCTCGCCGGAGGCAATTATCGCTGCCAGCGCTTCCGTCTCTGCCGCCTGGTTGATCTTCCAGCCATACGTTCCGCCGCTTACCTGAATCGTGGAACCATACGATGTTTTCAATGTTTTCGCTTTGTTTGAAGTATTGTGTGCTTTCGCCATCTCAGACACGTACTCCGACACCTTGGAGGAATCTACCGAAACACTTCCGTCTGCATTGGCAATCAGCCACGCATGAATCTGATCTCCATTTAAGGTCTCCGTCGAATCGCCAAACTGGTATGTCACGCTCATTTTCGCGTATTTATTCATCTTATCCAGCTGTTCTGCCAGAGATGCATCGTCTTTCAATACCGTCGGCTTCTTATAGACATCTGCTTCCTCCAGCGATAAATGATCCTGCAGATTCTCGATCGCACCCGTTACCGCCTGTGTCAGCTTCTCCGCCTCGACTGCCGTTCCTTCCTGTTCGGGCTCAATCGAATATCCCTGTCCGGACACATACTCAGAAATCTTTGCATTGACCGGTTCTACCGCTTTCTCCGGGTCTAAACACGATAAATTCCGGATCTGACTTTCCAGCGCCGCATCGTCATACGCCACCATCGTTCCGATCGTATATTCTTCCTGTTTCATATGCCACAGCCATGCGAACGGGTTCTGCGCCGCTACCATCTTTTCCAGGCTGCCGTCAAACTCCGCATGCAGCTTGATATCGGTTCCGGCGATGGTTTCTGTCTGATTATTTCTCTCATCGATCGTCAGTGTATAACCATTCACACCTTCCGCAATCAGTTCCTGCACCTCTGCCGCTGTCTTTCCGGACGCGTCAACACCGTTGATCTGCGTATTCGGAAAGAACCGGGTCTTATATTTCTGGGACATTCCCACATAGACGCCTCCGGCTGCCACGAGCAGAATGCCCGCCGTACAGGCAGCGATCCACGCCGCCTTTTTACCGTTTTTTCTATGCTCAGCTTTCAGAGCTGCCTTTTCCGGGGTGGCTTCCGTCCAGGATGCCGTCTTTCCGGAATCCTGTCCCCGCTGCGGCGCCGCATGGGCTGCCTCCCGCCCTGTACCCGCGCTCTGATTTCCACGGGCGCGGCTGCGCTTTCGACTGGCTGTCTCCTCCGGCTCTTTCTCCGGCAGGCGTTCCGGCTCTTCCCACCGGTTCTGATCCTGACGCTCTGGCTGGTGTATGTTTTCCATGTCCAGCTCTGCTTCCCTTAGGATCCGTTCTTCCATATCCCGGTCGAAATAATCATCATCCAAATAGCCCTCATCCGGCTCATCCAGATAATCTTCATCTTCCAGCATAATCTCCCGGCTGTTCATCGCCGTATTTCGTCTCACCGGCTCCCGCCCATCTTCGCGGCTGCCGGAACGTGAATTTTTATTCAAATTCCCGTTTCTATCTGTCATCTTCCTATTCTCCCTTTAAAAATCCAATACGGGTTCCTATTCCCGGAAGGACCTGCCATTCAAGTAATGATTTTATCATTTGGCATATTTTTCTGACAAAAATCCATGCTATCTGTGTTGCTGGTCCTCCATCGTCCTATTGTATATAAGTTTTAAACGGAAGTCAACTTACAAAACTCTGTCATTTTCTGGTATATTCTGTTACGTTTCTGTTCACGGGTAGGCACTTTTGGAACCGAAAGTGCCGTAAGAAAACGTGGTGGCAGCAGGAATTTGCCGTATTTAAATGCGAAGCCACGGCAAATTCCGTTACTGGTCACGTATGCGTGAACAGTAACTATATTCTGTTACAGAACGCGTAATGGGACGTAATTTTCTATGAAACAGAAACAAAGAGCTGCCGCGCCGCATTTTTATGTCAGCCCGACAGCTCTTTTCTATTTTTGTCCTGTCCGTATTCTATTTCTCCAGCTTTCCGAACAGTCCTTTCTTCTTATGTTTCTCGCCCTCCGGTGCAATTCCGTTCATGGCATCGTCAAACTTGCGAAGCGCTTCCTTCTGTGCCTCGGTCATGCGCTCCGGAACCTGTACCACCAGCGTCACGAAATGGTCGCCGCGCACGTTGCGGTTACGCAGGGACGGAACACCTTTTCCTTTCAGACGGACTCTCGTATCTGTCTGGGTTCCCGGTTTGACCTCATACTCTACCTCGCCGTCCACCGTCTTGATGCGGATCGGACCGCCGAGTGCTGCTTTCACGAAGGAAATCGGCACAGTTGAGTAGATTGTTGTATCCTGACGCTTGAAGACCGGGTGCTGGGATACCACTACTTCTACCAGTAGATCTCCGCGCGGACCGCCGTTGGTACCCGGTTCGCCATTGCCGCGGTCACGCAGCATCTGACCGTTGTCAATACCTGCCGGGATCGTCACTTTGATCTTCTTTCTCTTCGCTACATAGCCGGTTCCGTAGCAATCCGGGCATTTATCCTTGATGATCTTTCCGGTTCCGTTGCAATCCGGACAGGTCTGTACATTCTGAATCTGACCAAAGAACGACTGCTGCGTGTACATGATCTTGCCTTTACCGTTACATTTCGGACAGGTCTGCGGCTGGGTTCCCGGTTTTGCACCCGTTCCATGGCATTTCTCACAGGTTTCCTTTAAGTTTAACTCCAGCTCTTTTTCACAGCCGAAGATCGCTTCTTCAAAAGTAATCCGCACACTGGTACGCACATCCGCGCCGCGCATCGGTCCGTTGCTTCTGCCGCCGCGGCTGCGTCCGCCGCCAAAAATATCTCCGAAGATATCTCCGAAAATGTCTCCCATATCGCCGCCGTTGAAATCAAAACCTCCGAATCCGCCAGCGCCGCCTGCACCGCCGTCAAAAGCCGCATGGCCGAACTGATCATACTGACGTCTCTTCTCCGGATCACTCAGTACGCTGTAGGCCTCCGATGCCTCCTTAAATTTATCGGCTGCCGCCTGATCGCCCGGATTTGCATCCGGATGATACTTTTTGGCCAGGGTTCTGTATGCTTTTTTGAGTGTCGCATCGTCCGCATCTTTCGGGACGCCTAAGACCTCATAGTAATCTCTCTTACTCTCTGCCATTTCAGCTCTTCCTTCCCAAAATCCGCCGGTACATTTGACCGCATCCGGCAGAGTTTCTATCGTATCTATTTATCTTCCCACAACGTAACTGTTCAGTACCTTCACAGTCACGCGCAAAAATCCATTAAAAATTGCCTA